>OCHG01000104.1_pt1 | contig 98739 bp, 110 predicted proteins | sample 1538801 | NCBI WGS metagenome assembly OCHG01 (sample SAMN04571727, study PRJEB22368) | human gut metagenome | biome: human gut; material: stool | host: Homo sapiens | place: Luxembourg | collected 2012-09-20 | reverse complement strand
GTAATGTATTGAGCGGACCGGTACTAATCAGTCGAGGGCTTGATTTCGAAAGAAGCAAGCAAGAGGTAAGGTAAGTAAGACAGGCGATTCGTTGATCAGTAGTTTCTTCTGTTAAGTTTTGAAGGCGTAGCCTTCAAGAAACGTATGAATGAGGGATTTTGTAGGTCCGATGTGGAGTTACGAAAGAAGCATTCAGACACAGAATGGATGACCATTCAGAAAAGTAAGCGAAGGATTTTTCTTATCCTGTTAGGAACTGCGAACGAGCGACGCGAAGATAATACCGGAGTATATCGAGCGAGTGAGATGAAGCAGTGACGCAGCAGGGAAGGAAAAGGCTCGCTTAGGATCCGGTGATGATGGCTGAGAGGACCCACCTGTTCCCATCCCGAACACAGTAGTTAAGCTCTCACGCGTCGAAAGTACTTGGCTGGAAGCGGCCCGGGAGGATAGATTATTGCCGGTAGGAAACCGCACTGCAGAGAATATCCGCAGTGCGGTTTTTTGTTACGTAAAACAACCGCCCGCTTTATGACAGGGTTATGATCAGACATCACATTTCTTGACATTTGGGGATTTTATGATATAGTATTACAGTAACTAAATAGCAGACAGTTCGTGACCATCCTGTCTTTAAAGAAAACTACGGGCGCAGATTTATGTGTTCATTTGGGGCTAAGCATAAAAAGTCCTGAAAAAGTTGAGGGAGATAATGAGAAAATATCTCTATTGACTTAGAGCAACAGGGTCTTGCAAAACAGAGTATGACGCCTATAGTTTATAGGCGTTTTTTTATGGCCCGGACCATGGTGTTATTCCGCTACGGATAAGTTGAGGAACTTAGTTAGAAAGGGCTTAATCAGTATGGGAAAAAAATTTACATCAACACAAAAAATCACAATTTCCGCTATTTGCATTGCTTTGTATTTAGTGGTTATGTTATGTACTCAGGGGTTTGCTTTTGGCCAATATCAGGTTCGTATCGCTACCGCCTTATATGGCCTGTCTTACAATTTTCCCTTCCTTGTTTTCCCGTTTGGTATTGCCAATGTGACCAGCAATATTTTAATGGGAAGTTTGGGGCCGCTTGATGCGATCTGCGGCTTTTTTATGGGCATTGCGGTAAGCGGCGCTATCGTGTTAGGCAGGAAAGCCGGTTTCGGGAGTTGGATCGTAGCTGCAGCAGTTACGTTGCTGCCTGGTTTAGGCGTGCCTTTGTGGCTTTCTCCTCTGCTGGGGATCCCTTACGGGATTTTGGTGACGGGCTTACTGATTGGGCAGTTAATTGCCGGAATCGCAGGTATGTTGTTGATCAATGCGCTGGAGCGGGCGGACGTACTTAACTTCGCATTTAACACAGCAAAAGAAAGAGAATGAGACGGAAAGAAGAAGGGAAGAACATGACTGCAGGAAGAACGAAAGATGAATTGCAAAGTGTCAATTTATTAGGGAAGAAAACTGCCTATAACTTTGATTACACGCCGGAAATCCTGGAATCTTTCCCTAATAAGCATCCGGGAAATGACTATTTTGTTAAATTTAATTGTCCGGAGTTTACGAGTCTTTGTCCAAAAACCGGGCAACCGGATTTTGCCACGATTTATATTTCTTATGTACCGGATCAAAAACTGGTGGAAAGTAAGTCTCTTAAACTGTATTTGTTCAGTTTTCGCAATCATGGGGATTTTCATGAGGACTGTGTCAATATCATCATGAAAGATTTGATCCGTTTGCTTTCTCCCAAATATATTGAAGTCTGGGGTAAATTTTTGCCGCGTGGCGGTCTGTCTATCGATCCTTTTGCCAATTATGGTAAACCGGGTACGGAATGGGAAGAAACGGCTCACAAACGTCTTCACTATCACGATATGACCCCGGAAAATATTACGAACCGTTAAGATGGCCGTTATCTGAACTTCTTTACGGCGACATCATATATTTTTTACATTATTTTGCTCTTCACATTTACAGGGTACTATGATAGAATGTTTCTGTAAGGAGGAGCAATTTATTTTATTACTTGTGGGACTAAAAATGTTCCGGACGGGACAAAAGTGGGAGGTTGATCGTGGATAACATTATCAACTTACAAAAAAAGATCGTTCCTGAAATGACAGATTTATTGATAGAACGCTATCGCATCTTGCGCCAGGTCAGCAATGATCAGCCGGTGGGCAGGCGTGTACTTGCAGGCAAGCTGAATCTCAGCGAACGTATCCTGCGTTCGCAGGTGGATTTTCTTAAGGGCTGCGGCTTGCTCAGCTATTCCTCTGCCGGTATGGCTGTGACAGATGAAGGAAGTGAAATTTTGCGGGAACTTGCGGAATATGTACGTAAGTTGCAGGGTTTGTCTTCTCTGGAACAGATTTTATTAGGCAAACTGACGGTAAAGAAGGTAGTGATCCTACCGGGAGACAGTGACGAAGAAGCCGTGGTAAAACGCGAGATTGGACGCGCGGCTGCGCATGTGCTTGTCTCTTTATTGGAGGAGGGAAAAGGGCGCATAGTAGCAGTCAGTGGTGGAACGACACTGGCGGCGGCAGCCTCTAATATTCGGGGGAATTTCCCGGATGTGGTCGTGGTTCCTGCCAGAGGTGGCCTGGGGGATACGTTGGAGTTGCAGGCGAATACGATCGCGACGGTGATGGCGCGACATTTGCAGGCCGCGTATCGCCAACTGTATGTGCCGGATTCGGTGAGTCAGGAAATCCTGAACAGTATTTTGGCCGAGGATGCCGGAATTCGCGCCGTAGTTGACATAATAAAGCATGCCGATATTCTGGTTCATGGCATTGGCAGGGCAGATGTAATGGCCCGGCACCGCCATCTGCCGCAGACGTTTATTGACAGGCTGCTGGAACAAGGCGCGGTAGGCGAAGCTGTGGGACAGTACAGCGATATCCGGGGGCAACAGATTTATATGACGAATAACGCAGGGCTCATGATGAATGATCTGCCTCGCATCGGTACTGTGATCGGGGTTGCAGGCGGAAAATCAAAAGCCAAAGCGATCATCGCGGTATCTCGGGCTACGAAACAGGATATATTGATTACGGATGAAGCGGCGGCCAATGAAATGGTAGCTCTCTTTGAAGCAGGAAATTAATTGGGTTTTCTGTTATAATAAATAGCAGTGGATCAGAATTAATCCAAGCTGGTTTAATCTGAATCGGATATCCCCGTTTTTTATAGGTAATAAGGATTTTTAAAGTTTGTTTAATTAATCCGGTAAAAACAAATAAAGTAGATGTTTAATTTTAAGGAGGAAGAAAACATGGCAGTTGCAAAAATTGGTATTAATGGGTTTGGCCGTATCGGCCGTTTGGTTCTGCGGGCTTCTTTGAATAATCCCGATGTGGAGATCATGGCGATCAATGATCCGGCTGACTCTAAAACATTGGCACATCTTTTAAAATATGATTCCGTACACGGTACATTAAAAGATGATATTGGCTATGGTGAAGACTATATCACAGTAAATGGTAAAAAGATCCTGGTTTCTTCAGATCGGAATCCGTCTGAAATACCCTGGGCTAAAGAAGGCGCTGAGATCATAGCGGAATGTACAGGTCGCTTTACGGATGCGGATGATGCCAGGGGACATCTGGTAGGCGGGGCTAAAAAAGTAGTTATTTCCGCGCCGGCGAAAAAAGAAGATATTACGATTGTAATGGGTGTAAACGAAGAAAAGTATGATCCCGCGTTGCATACTATCGTTTCCAATGCCTCTTGCACCACCAACTGTCTGGCGCCGTTCACAAAGGTACTGTTGGAAAAATTTGGTATCGAAAGCGGTTTGATGACTACGGTGCATGCTTATACAAATGATCAGCGTATTCTTGATGTAGGCCATAAAGACCTGCGCCGTGCCCGCGCTGCGGCAATGTCCATAATTCCTACCACGACCGGTGCGGCAAAGGCCGTATCTCTGGTGCTGCCGGAGCTGGCGGGCAAACTTAACGGTTTTGCCATGCGCGTTCCTACACCGGATGTTTCCATTACTGACTTAACAGTAAATCTCAGCAGAGATACTACAGCCGAAGAAATTAATGCGGTGCTCAAGGAAGCATCGGAAGGTCCGTTGAAAGGCATTCTTGGCTATACGGAATTGCCTCTGGTATCGAAAGATTTCCAGGATGATCCCCGTTCTTCCATTATTGACGGGTTGTCCACTATGGTCATCAATAAACGCTTGGCAAAAGTCGTTTCCTGGTATGATAACGAATGGGGCTATTCCAACCGTATAGTGGATTTAGCTGTTTACATGGCAAAGAAAGGCCAGTAAGGTTTGCTTGTAAGTCGACATCCGGTTTTCGGGTGTCGGCTTTGTTTGCGTTTTTGTGAAAGTATAAATGCAGAACAGAAATAAGCGCGTTTTAAAGGAGGATGCAGTTTCGTGGATAAGAAAATCCTTTCTGATGTGAACGTTTCAGGTAAGAAAGTTCTGGTGCGGGTCGATTTTAATGTGCCGCAAGATGAGGCGGGGCATATTACGGATGATAATCGTATGCAGGCAGCTTTACCTACGATCCGGTATTTGCTGGAGCATGAGGCATCGGTCATTTTAATGAGTCATCTGGGCAGACCTAAAGGCGAAGTAAATCTTAAATACAGCTTAAAGCCCGTGGCCGAACATTTAGCTGAATTGTTGGGTAAACCGGTTGCTTTTGTCCCGGATTGCGTGGGCGAAGCGGCGGAAACGGCAGCCGCTTCTTTGGAGGCAGGACAGGTGTTGCTGCTGGAGAATCTGCGTTTCCATAAAGAAGAAGAAAAAAATGATCTGGGTTTTGCCGAAAAACTTTCAACTCTGGCAGATGTATACGTGAATGATGGTTTCGGCGTTTCCCACCGGGCGCATGCTTCGGTGGAAGGAATTACGCATTTCCTTCCCAGCGCAGCCGGTTTTTTGTTGGAGAAGGAGATCCGCTTTATCGGGGGCGCTGTTCATAATCCGCAGCATCCGTTTGTCGCCATTATTGGCGGCGCCAAGGTTTCGGATAAGATCGGCGTTATCACCAATCTGTTAGGCAAAGTAGATAAGCTTTTGATTGGCGGCGGTATGGCCAATACCTTTTTAGCGGCGCAGGGCATACCGATGGGGAAATCGCTGGTAGAGACCGAAAAAATAGAAGAAGCCAAGCGGATTCTGGCAGAGGCAGCGGCAAATCAGGTCACCTTTTTATTGCCGGTGGATCTGGTTATGGCAAAGGAATTTAAGGCCGATGCAGAATATGAAGTGCAGACATTAGAGAAACTGAATCAGGACTCTATGGCGCTGGACATTGGACCTGCCACCTGCCAATTGTACAAAGACGCGGTTAAGAATGCAAAACTGGTTGTTTGGAACGGACCGATGGGTGTGTTTGAAATGGACGCATTCTGTAAAGGCACGGAAGCGGTGGCTAAAGCAGTAGCTGAAAGCGGAGCCGTCAGCATCGTCGGTGGCGGAGACAGTGTCGCAGCGGTCAAAAAGATTCGTTTGGAAGATAAAATCAGCCATATTTCCACCGGTGGCGGCGCTTCTCTGGAATATCTGGAAGGGAAGGTACTGCCGGGGGTAGAAGCACTGGACAATATACGCCGGCATCTGATTGCCGGGAACTGGAAGATGCATAAAACGGTAGATGAGGCGTTGGATCTGGCAGAAGGCCTGGTGGAAGAAACCAACGGTACGGAAAATGAGGTCGTTATCTTCCCGTCCTTTACTGCTCTGGAAAGTGTGGCGGAAGCTATTGATGGAAAAGCAGTAGGGTATGGCGCACAGGACTTGTGTTGGGAAGATGCGGGTGCCTATACGGGGGCAGTTTCCGGTTCGCAGATTGCGGATATTGGCTGTGAATATGTGATCGTAGGACATAGCGAACGCCGCACGCTTTTTGGTGAAACGGATGAAGTCGTGGCGAAGAAAATCGCCGCCGCCTACCGCAACGGCCTGAAACCGCTTTTGTGTGTGGGGGAAACTGCGGCAGAGCGGGAAGAAGGAATTACAGAAACGCGTATTGTGGCACAGTTGGAAAAGGGTCTGCAGGGAGTAGACAAAGAGCAGGCATCTGTATTGACCGTGGCCTATGAGCCCTTATGGGCTATCGGAACAGGCAATACCGCTACGGTAAAGGATGCGCAGATCGTCTGCCTCTTGATCCGGAATACCCTGGAAAAATTATTTGGTGAAGCGGTGGCACGTCATATTCGCGTCTTGTACGGCGGCAGTGTAAAAGAAGATAATGCCGGACAGTTTAAAACAGAAGGCATTGATGGTGTGTTGGTTGGCGGCGCCAGCCTTCAAGTTGAAAGTTTTGCTAAGATAGTCAGAAGCTTCTGATGCAGAAACTCCTAAAGGAGAAAGAATGTTAAAGAAACCGGTTGTACTCATGATTTTAGATGGCTGGGGCCTGGCTCCGGCCTCCGCTCATAATGCTGCTGCTTTGGCCCGGACGCCGCATCTGGACAGTTATTTTGCCCGGTATTCGCACACGCGTCTGGATGCCAGCGGCGAAGATGTAGGTCTGCCTGCCGGGCAGATTGGGAATTCGGAAGTGGGGCATTTGAATATTGGCGCAGGACGCATTATTTATCAGTCATTGTCCCTTATTTCCAACGCTATTAAAGAAGGCAGTTTTTTTCAAAATAAAATATTACTTGAAGCGATGCAGCACGCCAGGGAGAAAAAAAGTTCTTTGCACCTTATGGGACTTTTGAGTGACGGCGGGGTGCATAGCCATATCAAGCACCTGGAAGCGCTGATCGATATGGCGCGGGAAATGGGTCTGTCCAAGGTGTATGTCCATGCTTTTTTGGACGGCAGGGACGTGCCGCCGCAAAGCGCGCTGCAGTATGTGCAGGCGCTGGAAACCTTCATGAAATGGAAAGGCACCGGTAAAATCGCTACTGTAAGCGGTCGTTATTATGCCATGGATCGGGACAAACGCTGGGAAAGGGTAGAAAAAGCGTACCGGGCCATGGTCAAAGGCGAAGGAGAAATTTTTACTTCTGCGGAAGAGGGGATCAAAGCCTCTTATGCGGCCGGGGTCCATGATGAATTTGTTGTTCCTTTTCGCGTGGTAAAAGGGACGAAAGCGGGCGCTGCCGCCGGCAACTTAAAAGTAGAAGCGGCCAGCCGGATCCGTAAAAATGACAGTGTGATTTTTTTCAATTTCCGTCCGGATCGGGCAAGAGAAATAACCCGGGCCCTGCGGGATGAAGAATTCCCTTATTTTGAACGAGCCAAGGGTTCCCGCCCCGTTCACATGGTGAGCCTGACGCAGTATGACAAAACTTTTGATTTACCTGTTGCGTTCCCGCCGGAGCACTATAAAAATACCCTGGGCGAAGTACTGGCGGAAAAAGGGCTGCACCAGCTGCGTATTGCGGAAACGGAGAAATATGCGCATGTGACCTTTTTCTTTAATGGCGGGGTAGAAGAACCTAATCAAAATGAGGATCGTCTCCTGATTCCTTCCCCTAAAGTCGCTACTTATGATTTGCAGCCGGAAATGAGCGCTCCTCTGGTTACAGAGGCATTGTTGAAGGCATTGGATGAAGATAAGTACGATGTGGTCATTTTAAATTTTGCCAACCCCGACATGGTGGGTCATACGGGAATTCTGGCCGCCGCGGTGAAAGCGATGGAAGCGGTGGATGAATGTGCAGGCAAGGTGGTGGACAAGGTCCTCAAGCTGGGAGGGACGGTTTGCATCACGGCCGACCACGGCAATCTGGAAAAAATGCAAAACGAGGATGGCACGCCTTGTACTGCCCATACTACCAATAAGGTGCCCTTTATCATCGTTGATGGGGCGCATACCCGCATTGCGCGGGAAGGACGCTTGGCCGATATCGCGCCCACATTGCTGCGGTTGCTGGATATCCCTCAGCCGAAAGAAATGACAGGGCGCTGCCTGCTGGATTAGCAGGAAAGAAGCTTTTGCTTTTCCGATGGCCGGATTTTAACAAAAAATATTTGAAAAAAGAAAAGGTAGGGTGATGTTATGTCAATCATTACGCAGGCTTATGCACGAGAAATTCTGGACTCCAGAGGCAATCCCACGGTAGAAGTGGAGATCGTGTTGGAAGACGGTACGGTAGGCCGCGCAGCGGTGCCCTCCGGCGCTTCTACCGGCGCACATGAAGCGGTGGAACTGCGAGATGGAGATGTGCGTCGTTATAAAGGTAAAGGTGTGATTCAGGCGGTAGAAAATGTAAACGATGCGATTGCCGATGCGTTGATCGGTCTGGATGCTACGCGCCAAATCGAGATTGATGAATTGCTGATGCGTCTGGATGGCACTCCGAATAAAGGGAAACTGGGAGCAAATGCGATTTTAGGCGTATCCATGGCGGTGGCCAAAGCCGCTGCCAATTATGTAGGCCTGCCTCTGTATCAATACTTGGGCGGCACCAATGCTCATGAATTGCCGGTACCCATGATGAACATTTTGAACGGGGGACAGCATGCGGATAATAACGTAGATATCCAGGAATTTATGATCATGCCGGTAGGCGCGGCGAATTTTAGCGAGGCGCTGCGCATGGCGGTGGAGATTTACCATACATTAAAAGCGATTCTGAAAGAAAAAGGTCTGGGGACCGGGTTAGGTGACGAAGGCGGTTTTGCGCCGAATCTGAAATCCAATGCGGAAGCCCTGGATGTAATCGTGGAAGCGATTGAAAAAGCCGGTTTTAAACCCGGTGAAGAGGTGCAGTTGGCGATGGACGTGGCGGCCAGTGAATTTTATAAAGGCGGTAAATACCATATGCTGGCAGAAGGGGCTCCGAAAACCAGCACCCAAATGATCAATTATCTGGCAGAATTAGTCGAAAAATACCCGATTGTTTCCATCGAAGACGGATTAGCAGAAGATGACTGGAAAGGCTGGGCGGCCCTGACTAAAAAGTTGGGGGACAAAGTGCAGTTGGTAGGAGATGACCTGTTTGTCACCAATGTAGAACGCCTGGCAACGGGAATCGAGAAAGGCGTCGCTAACGCTATCTTAATTAAAGTCAATCAGATCGGTACTCTGACGGAAACGTTCCGTGCGGTAGAAATGGCTAAACGGGCCGGCTATACGGCTGTCGTGTCCCACCGCAGCGGTGAAACGGAAGATACCACTATGGCCGATATTGCGGTGGCATTAAACGCAGGGCAAATTAAATCCGGCGCGCCGGCCCGTACCGACCGGGTGGCGAAATATAACCAACTGCTGCGCATCGAAGAAGATCTGGGGCCGGCCGCTTCTTATAAAGGGATGGAAGTATTCTACAACCTGAAATAAGCAGGGAAAACAAAAATTTGCTTTCCTTTTCTTTAAAACTGTAACAAAAATTTAACATTCTTATTGCCACGTACACAAAGGTATGGTAAAATACTGTGGTACTCATTAGAATTCAAGAAAAAGGGAGGTAAGTGAATGATAGCAACTGTCTTGATGGTTTTGGACTTTATCGTTTGCATTGCCTTGATTGGAGCAGTTTTGTTACAGTCCGGCAGAGGCGGCGGTTTGTCCAGTTCTTTTGGCGGCGGTGACAGTGCTTTTTTTGGTAAGGGAAATGATTTGGATACGGTCATGTCCAAGGCTACCGTGATTTTGGGCTCGGCCTTCGGCATTATTACGTTGGCTCTTGCTAAGCTCAATGCGTAAAGGCTGTCCGGTCGCACGCAAAAGGTCCGGAGGCGAAGTTGGCCGGGTCGGTGCAGCTTTGCCGGTGTATTCAGTTATCAAGGGACTGGTTCCCTGAAATTTTAAATTATTATTTTGTCGAAAGGGGATTACATTTTGAGCAGCTTTATTATGTTTTCCATTGCTGCCGGTATTCTGGCCTTGTTAGTGGCTGCTTTTCTGAGCAGTTCTATCATGAAAGCCGATGCAGGCAGTAAATTAATGCAGGAAATTTCCGGTCATATTCACGAGGGCGCGATGGCGTTTTTAAGCCGTGAATATAAAGCACTGGCAATTTTCATCGTTGTGGTAGCAATTATTATCGGGATCTTTCTGACTCCGCAGACGGCGCTTTGCTTTGTTGGCGGCGCGCTGTTCTCAATTTTAGCCGGTTACTTCGGCATGAACGTGGCTACTAAAGCCAATGTTCGTACAACTGCAGCCGCGGAGCATGGTATGCCGCAGGCATTGCAAATCGCTTTCTCCGGCGGTTCTGTCATGGGCCTGGGCGTAGTTGGCTTGGGTATTACCGGCGTAGCGCTGGCTTTTGCTGTGTTTGGCGAAAATGGCGCGAACATGGATATCGTTACAGGCTTTGGTCTGGGCGCCAGCTCCATTGCACTGTTTGCCCGTGTGGGCGGCGGTATTTATACGAAGGCCGCTGACGTAGGCGCTGACCTGGTTGGTAAAGTAGAAGCCGGGATTCCGGAAGACGATCCGCGTAACCCCGCCACCATCGCTGATAACGTAGGCGATAACGTAGGTGACGTGGCCGGCATGGGCGCTGACTTGTTCGAATCCTATGTAGGGGCAATCATCTCTGCCCTGACACTGGGCGCAGTAGCGTTTAAAGGCGGTGAAGGTGTTGCGTACCCCTTCCTGTTGGCTCTGTGCGGCATTATTTCTTCGATTATCGGTATTCTGTATGTGCGTCACAGCAAATCTACCAATCCGCAGGGCGCTCTGAACACCGGTACCTATATTGCAGGTATCCTGACTATTGCCGCAGCTGCTTACCTGTCCAATTCCCTGTTTGGCAACCTGAATGCTTTCTGGGCTATTGCAGCCGGTCAGATCGTAGGTCTGCTCATTGGTAAAATTACTGAAGTATATACTTCGGCTGACTACAGTTCCGTAAAACGCATTGCCGATCAGGCTGAAACCGGTCATGCTACGGTTATTATTGCCGGTCTGGCGGTAGGTATGTATTCTACGTTCCTGCCGATTGTGTTTATTGCGATTGCCGTATTCATTGCTTTCTTTGTAATGGGCGGCGCAGCCAATCCCGAATTGGGTATTTATGGTATTGCCCTGTCTGCTGTAGGTATGCTGGCAACTACCGGCATTACCGTTGCCGTCGACGCTTATGGTCCTATTTCCGATAATGCCGGCGGTATTGCGGAAATGTCTGAATTGCCTGAAAGCGTACGTCAAATCACCGATACGCTGGATTCTGTGGGCAACACCACCGCTGCAATCGGTAAAGGCTTTGCTATCGGTTCCGCTGCGCTGACCGCTTTGGCGTTGTTCTCGGCTTACTCCCACGTAGTGAATCTGAAAGCGATCGACCTGTTGGATCCGGTTGTTTTAATTGGTTTATTTATCGGCGCGACCCTGCCGTTCGTATTTGGCGCTATGACAATGGAATCTGTAGGCGAAGCGGCCAATGAAATGGTTGTGGAAGTGCGCCGTCAGTTCCGTGAGATCCCCGGCCTTCTGGAAGGTAAGGCTCGTGGTGATTATCGCCGTTGCGTAGATATTTCTACTGCAGCTGCGTTGAATAAGATGATCGTTCCCGGCGTTCTGGCGATTGCTTTCCCGTTGCTGGTAGGTTTCCTGCTGGGACCTGCTGCACTGGGCGGTATGATCGGCGGTTCTCTGGCCGGTGGTGTGTTGCTGGCCATTATGATGGCTAACGCAGGCGGCGCCTGGGATAATGCGAAGAAGTACATTGAATCCGGCGTACATGGCGGTAAAGGCTCTGATTCTCATAAAGCGGCGGTAACCGGCGATACGGTAGGCGATCCGTTTAAAGATACTTCCGGACCGTCCATGAACATTCTGATTAAACTGATGACCATCGTATCTCTGGTATTTGCTCCGGTATTAGCTGCTCATGGCGGCTTGCTGCTGGGCCTGTTCAGATAATTAATAAGTAAATACGCAGTGCAGTAATTTTTAAGTAAAATAGCAGGGTAGAACAAAGATGTGTTTTCATTTCTTACCCTGTGACAGAAAATCCCGCATTTGGCAATGGGTCTTTCGTGATGATACCTGTTGTGCAAAAGGCGGGATTTTGCTTTTGAAATCTTTTGGACCGCATCGCGAATTATGGCAGGTTGTGTTATAATATTTTCGACAACGGCAGTGCAGTAAAACTGCGCATCATCCAATCTGAATAAATCAAGAGGAGAGTGTGTATGAACGAGCAGGTACGTCATGGAGCGGAAGAATTTTTTCTGCCGGGCAGCAGCGAAAAGGGCATGGTGCTGGTTCATGGTTTTACCGGAGCGCCGCCGGAGATGCGCCTTTTGGGTGAATTTTTGCAGGAACGGGGCGGTTTTACGATTCTGGGCGTACGTTTGCCGGGGCACGGTTCTACCGTGGAGGATCTGGAAAAAACGCGTTGGCCTGACTGGTATCAGGCGGTAGAAGAGGGTGTGATGCGCCTGCGGCAGCACTGCGCGCATGTATACATCGTCGGCTTGTCTATGGGCGCTCTTTTGGCGATGAAGGCCGCGGTAGAATTGCCTGTCGAAAAAGCTGCTTTTTTAGCGGCTCCTATTTTTTTACAGGATAAAAGACTCCCTTTTGTAAAGGTGCTGCGTTATTTTATCCGTCGGGTAAAAAAACATAAGCGATTTTATAATGTGGGGCAGGAGTACCAGCAAGGGTATGAGGAAACGCCCACAAGGCCCTTGCCCAGTTTATTGGGCCTGCTGGCTCTTTGTAAAAACGACTATTTACTGCGCATCCGGATCCCTGTTTTGATTGTCCAAAGTAAAGATGAAAAGACGGTGGAGCCTGACAGCGCCCGGTATATTTATCAACGCCTGCGCTCTGTGCCGCCGGCGGAGAAGGAACTTTTGTGGCTGGAAAATTCCGGTCATATCGTGACCTTAGGGGAGGCTCGGGAAGTGGTATTTGCCCGTTGTTTAGCTTTTTTTTCCAAGAATGCGTCGGTAAAAACGGAAGTTGAGTAAAGCCGGAAAATCATTGCGTCGTTAAATGCACGAGATAAAATACAGTTGCTGGAATGCAGGCGCCGGTAAGATGAAAGGGCAGCAGACAACGGTAAGATGAAAGAGTGCGGGCATCGTCAAGATAAAAGGCGCGTTTGATAACGGTATAGAACCCTATGATTTTGATTACTACTTATAAATGAATAAAGGAAGGATATAAAATGAGTCAGATAAAAGAAAATGCGGCCGGTCAAAGTCGCTTTCCTTTAAATGAAGCCGAAAAAGAGTGGCTGCACAAAGAAGAAGAAAAAGCAGGAAAAAACCTGGAAGAATATCCTAAGGATAAAGCTTACGGAATGTGTTTTGCGTGCGGTGAAGATAATCCTGTGGGACTGCATCTGCATTTTTTCCCTGTCCCTGACGGACAGATGGCATTTTTTACTCCGAAGCCGGAACATCAAAGCTATAACGGAAGAATGCACGGTGGCTTGATTACGGTGTTGTTGGATGAAGTTATGGGCAACTATCTTTTCAAAAAAGAGGGGGTACCTGCCTATACCGCCCGTATAGACTTACGCTTTCGGGAGCCGATTGCCATCGGTTCGACCATTAAATGCGAGGCCAGGGAAATCAAACGAAAAGGGCGTTTGGTGATAATGGAGGGAAAAATTATTAATCAGGGCGGCGCCATTGCGGCGGAAGCGGTCAGCCATTTGATGCTGGAAGCAAATAAATCCGTTGGTAAGATCAGGTTTTGACCGGGGAACAAAAGTTTTACCCGAATAAAAGCAAATCTTGAAGATATGAAATAATCACATTGAAACTGTGGAATACACAGGCTGGTGTAACGAGGTGTTGGAAAAATGAGAGAAGAAGCTGTAAGAGATAAAATCCTGGCGTTCATGCAAGAGGCATCCTACGCTCCGATGACAGCGGAAAATATGATCGATGCCATCCCTGTAGATGGCGAGCAGTTGCATGAGTTTTGGGAAACAATCGTCACACTGGAAAAGGAAGGTTATGTGGTCAAGACCCGTTTTGAAACCTACGGCTTGCCGGAAAAAATGGGCTTGGTAGCCGGTCGTTTTCAATTAAGCAGCAAGGGCTTTGGTTTTGTTATCCCTGATAATAAGGGGGAGCGCCCTGATGTCTTTATTCCTCCGCGCAAACTGCACGGCGCGATGAATAATGACCGGGTCATGGCCCGCATCGACAGCAACGCTCAGGGCCATCGTCCGGAAGGGGAAATACTGCGCATTATCAGTCGGGCTAATCGGAGGATCGTCGGCCTGTTCAAACAAAATAAAGAGTTTGCTTTCGTGACGCCGGATGATAAACATATTGGCGGGGATATTTATGTGCTGCGCAAAGACTTTGGCGGCGCCGTTACCAATCAGAAAGTTGTTTTGGAAATCACGGAATGGCCGACGGATCGGCGCAATGCAGAGGGTCGTGTAGTAGAAGTTCTGGGATTTGCAGGCAACCCGGGAATGGAGATACTTTCCATTATCAAACAATATGATCTGCCTTTGGATTTTCCGGATAATGTGAAAAAAGCTGCGTATCGGGTACCGGAGAGAATCTTACAAAAAGACTTACGGGGGCGGGAAGACCGTCGTACCTGGCCTGTGGTTACAGTGGACAGCGAGGACGCAAGGGATCTGGATGATGCTGTCTATGTGCGTCGTCTGGATAATGGCAGATTTTTGTTGGGCGTATACATTGCCGACGTCAGCTATTATGTTAAAGCTAAAACCTTATTGGATCGGGAAGCCCGTGAAAGAGGCACCAGTGTGTATCTGGTGGACCGGGTCCTGCCGATGCTGCCGTCTCGTCTCAGTAATGGTATTTGCAGTCTGAACGAGGGGGAAGATCGTCTCGTCATGGCCTGCGAGATGGAAATTGACAGCAAGAACGGACGGATCCTCAACTATCAAATTTTTCCCAGTGTGATCCGCTCCCGTCATCGCCTGAGCTATAATCTGGTTCGCGGCATTCTGGAAGAGAAAGTGCCGGAGCTGCAGAACCAATATATGGATATTGTTCCTATGCTGGAAAATATGCAAAAGCTTTGTCGCCTTTTGCAGAAAAAACGTGTTGCCCGGGGAGCCATTACCTTTGATTTGCCGGAACAGAAAGTTGTTTTGGACGCAGCGGGCAGGCCTCTTGAAATTAAACAGCGGATTCACGGTATGCCGGAATCCATTATTGAAGAATTTATGTTGGCCGCCAATGAAACGGTGGCGCGTCATTTGTCAGAACATAAATGGCCCTGCGTATACCGGGTCCATGATCTGCCCAGTGAAACCAAGATGGAAGAACTGGCGCGTCTTTTGCACAGTTTTGGTATCGGCCTGCATCTTCCGCAAAACGGGCAGGTGCAGCCGGGAGACGTACAGGAAGCGTTGGATCAGATGAAAGGACGTCCGGAGGAACGTTTGGTTAATACCGTAGCCTTGCGCAGTATGCGCCAGGCTGTGTATCAGACAGATAATACGGGGCACTTTGGTTTAGCCGCAAAGTATTATTGTCATTTTACTTCGCCAATCCGCCGTTATCCTGACTTATTGGTCCATCGCATTCTCCATGACTGGCTGCGAAATCCGTTTAAACAGCGGGATTTTACTGCACTTAATGGAGAAAGTCTGCAAGCTATGGCAGAGCATGCTTCCCTTAAAGAACGGGAAGCGATTGAAGCGGAACGGGCGACGGTAGATTTTAAGAAAGCCGAATATATGTTGGCGTATATCGGTCAGGCGTTTGAAGGCGTTATCTCAGGCGTGACTTCATTTGGCATGTTTGTGGAACTGCCTAACGGGGTCGAAGGATTAGTCCATATTTCCAGCCTGACAGATGACTATTATGAGTTTGTCGAAAAATCGTATTGCCTTGTAGGAAGCCACACCGGCAATGCATATCGGTTGGGCGACGCAGTTAAAATTGAAGTTCTCCAGGTCAACCTGGAGGAACGCAGCATAGACTTTATTTTGGCCGGAACCACCAGCGCCAGGCAGGATTATATTAAACTGCAGTTGGAGCACAGGAGCGGCAGGAACGGTAAGAAAAATCTGTCTGCCAAGAAGAAAAACTCCGGGAAAAAGTCAAATTCCGGAAAAAAGAAAGGCTCCGGCAAACGCAAAGATGCTAAGCGGGAATTTGCCGACATAGTTTCTCTTGCGTCAGGTAAAAAAGATGCCTCCCGGAATCCTTCCAAAGGAAAACACCGGAACGGCAGGAGGGGTTATGACAGAAAATAACATTAAAATTATTACAGAAAATCGCAAAGCGCGTCATGATTATAGCGTGATCGAAGCGATGGAAGCCGGTATGGAACTGGTGGGAACGGAAGTGAAGTCCCTGCGTGCCGGCAAGGTTAATTTAAAAGACAGTTTTGTGCGGATTACCAAAGCCGGTGAACTGGTGGTGATGAATATGCACATCAGCCCTTATGATTATGGCAACTATAATAACCATGATCCGCTGCGGACGCGGCGGCTGCTCATGCATCGCAGTCAGATTGACCGCCTGTTGGGAAAAGTAAAAGAACGGGGTTATTCCCTGATCCCGTTAAAGTTGTATTTTAAGCATGGGATCGTAAAAATGGAACTGGCGCTTTGCACCGGCAAAAAAAATTACGATAAAAGGCGGGATATGGCGGAACGAGATGCGAAAAGAGATATGCAGCGCGCCATAAAAGAGAAAAACCGGGATTGATGGGAGTTGTATGCGGAGATGGGATTAAGACGTATACCGTCTGAGGTGAGGACCTGTCAGTGGGAGGAAATGGCTTATTCTTTGCAATACAAGCCTATCCGCCGTATTAATCTTCGCTTGCAGGTGCCCACCGGCCAAATCAGGATCACAGCGCCTTTTGGAGTGAGTGAAGCTTCCATCGGCGTTTTTCTTGCCAAAAACAGGGAATGGATCCGGCGACAGAGAGAAAAAATGGCGTCGCAACCCTTGCCTGTAACGCACCGATATACAGAAGGTGAAACAATCTATATTTGGGGCAAGCCTTGTACTTTACATGTACAGGAAGAGCAGGAACAAGTGGCAATCTTGCCGGGCAGTGCCCGTCAAAAAGAAGGTTCTTCCGGCACGAAAAGCGTGGACGGGTTTTATACAGACAAATTGAACTCAGTTCCGGAGAAGGCAGCAAGGTCGATCCATAAGTATAAAAAGTACAGGGTATTCCTGGAGAATACCGACCTTCGGCTTGTCTGTCCCGCCGAATTTACTCAGTTGCAGCGGCAGCAATGTGTAGAGTCGTGGTTAAAGGAAGAATTGGGGGAATTTTTACGGCATACGTTTCCCGGCTGTGAAATATTGGTGGGTAAAAGGGCGAAGTCCTGGTATATACGTAAAATGAAGACCCGTTGGGGAAGCTGTAACGTGAAGACGGGGCGCATCTGCATCAATTTAAATTTGGTCCACCTGCCGCCGGAATACCTGACCTATATCGTGATTCATGAGCTGACGCACTTATGGGAACGGGGGCACGGAGAGGCGTTTAAAGCCAGGATAGATCTTTTTTATCCAACCTGGCGGGAACGACGCAGGGGATTGCGCACGCTGTCCTATATGTTGTAAAGATGTTGGCTTTCACGTCAGAAAAAGGAAAAACAGACAAAAAAATCGGCGCCTGCTTTGAGAACAGACGTCGATTTGTTTTATTATTGTTACTATACAAATTGTTTACCGATCATTCTTCGGAGAAATCATCTTTGGGAGCGCCGCACAGGGGGCAGACCCATTCTTCAGGAACATCTTCCCAAGCGGTGCCCGGAGCTACGCCGTTATCCGGATCGCCTTCTGCGGGGTCATAAATATAACCGCAAATATTGCATACATATTTTTTCATTTCGTATCCTCCTTTCCTGAAAATCCCTCTTCGCAAACTAACTGTCAAACTGCCCAACACAACGCTTGCGGCAGTGAGCGCATTGCAGCAAAAATACTGCAATTCTGTGCCTTCATTATAGCATAGTAAAATTCTTTTGCAATATACCTTTAAGGAGAAATACAGCGTGAAAATTACGAAAATTTAAGCCTTTAATGAAGTTGCAGATAAGAGCAAAAACCAATCACCGGATTGAAGTACAGCATGGTTTGTATGAATAGTCCGAGCGCAGAATTAGAGCAATAATCAATAAACCATAGCCAATAATCATAGCATTGCTGTTTATTGCTTAAAGCAGGGCCAGGGTATATAATGTTATCATACTGAGGAGGTGTGGCGATGAAAAAATTACTGGCGCTGGTATGTATGCTTTTGAGTTTGTGCGTCACGGCTTTGGCCGCAGATGCGGACACGGATGTTGCCGCTGCCGATTATCAGCGTTTGCTGGGCGGAGAATACGCTACGGTAGAATTTAACGAGCGTAACGTAGTAGCTGCTATTGCGAATTTGAAGGTATATAATACGTTGGATTCCGTGGTGTTGCCGAAAGGGATCAAACATTATCGAATCATCCGGGCGGGTAATGAACAGGCCTTTCTTATCGTTCCTCATTTTGCCAAAACGCGTATGATGGTGAAAGCTGCGGCCACCGGGAAACCAATGGGCGCTTTGAAAGGCGTATTTGAAGGCCGTTCTCTTGTGTTGTTCTGTAACAAAGGCGCGGTCATTGTAGACCTGTTGGTGCGCAGCGGACACGGCACCCGATTGGTGAATTACCAGCCGGAGGCGGAACCGAATCTGGCAGACGGACAGCCGGGCGGGGTATATATTCCGGATAACCAGCAGCGTTTGCTGAAAGACATTACACGGGAGATCCGTCATGACGGGGATATTATCAAAGTAAAATAAGGAGACGGGATCAGATGACAGTGACAACGGCGGAACAGAACCTGACCATGCTGACAGATTTTTATGAACTCACCATGGGAAACGGCTATTTTTTAAACGGGTTTTATAAAAAACAAACCTATTTTGATGTATTTTATCGACAGGTACCGGACAAAGGTGGTTTCGCTATTGCCTGTGGATTGGCAGATATTATCGATTACTTGCGTAATTTGCATTTTACAGATGAAGACATCGCCTATTTGAGGAATAAGAAGATCTTTGATGAAAAATTTCTCAAATATCTGCGTAACTTTAAGTTTACGGGTGATGTGTATGCGGTACCGGAAGGAACAGTGATTTTCCCCTACGAGCCTGTTATCACGGTAAAAGCGCCGGCCGCAGAAGCACAGTTGATTGAGACTTTTTTGCTTTTGTGCATTAACCATCAATCTGTAATTGCCACGAAAGCAAATCGCATCGTACGTTCAGCGGAAGGGCGTCCGGTTATGGAATTTGGTTCCCGCAGAGCGCAGGGCATTTCGGCTGCGGTTATCGGTGCAAGAGCTGCGTATATCGCCGGTTGTGTAGCGACAGCCTGCACTTTGACCGATCAGCTTTATGGCGTTCCTGCCGCCGGAACCATGGCCCATTCCTGGGTTCAGATGTTTGATACGGAATACGAGGCTTTCAAATTCTATATGGAAACCTATCCCAATAATGCGATCTTGTTGGTCGATACCTATAATACTTTAAAAAGCGGTATTCCCAACGCGATCCGGGTCTTCAAGGAGTATCTGGCGAAAGGCGGCAAACTGGATAATTATGGAATTCGTCTGGATTCGGGGGATTTGTCCTATTTGACGAAAAAAGCCCGTGCTATGTTGGATGAAGCCGGTTTGCAAGACGCTAAAATCGTAGCTTCCAACTCGCTGGATGAACACCTGATCAAAGAACTGCTGCGGCAAGGCGCGAAAATTGATGCCTTTGGCGTAGGAGAACGGCTGATCACCAGCCAGACAAGCCCTGTTTTTGGTGGTGTGTATAAGTTGTCAGCGGTTGAGGGCGAAAAAGGCGAAATCGTTCCCAAGATTAAAATCTCTGATAACACAGCTAAAATTACCAATCCCGGCTTTAAGAAGGTTTACCGTTTTTACGATAAGAAAACGGGCAAGGCGATTGCGGACGAAATCTGTCTTCATAACGAAGTGGTCTCCGAAGCCCTGCCCCATACGATCTTTGACCCGGAAGCAACATGGAAGCAGAGGACTCTTAAAGATTTTACCGCGCGGGAATTATTGGTGCCTGTTTTCAAAAATGGCGAACTGGTTTACCAACAGCCGTCTTTGCGGGAGACGCAACAGTATTGCGCTAAAGAAGTAGATTCTTTATGGGAAGAAGTAAAGCGTTTTGACAACCCCCATGAGTATAATGTGGATCTGTCTAAAAAACTCTGGGACCTGAAAAGGAAACTGTTATTGGCCTCCGGAGATATACTTTAAAAGTTCATGTAGAAGCCGATGCATAATGCTGTGCAAGATGGATCCAAAATGCGCAAGATACTCCACCGACATAAGGTCACAAAGAAAATGACCCTGCTGTAATTGGCATAGTAAAAATTACAGCAGGGTCGTTTGTTGTCCGGCGTTGTATTATCCAAGCGTTATATGCGCCTGGTATGACAGATAGTTATCTCCGGGCAAGTGCAGGACACTTAAATAATCCCAGAATTAACTATAGCATTTTCTGCAAAAGCTCAACGGTCTGGGGAAGATAACCTGTGTCCAAATCTTCCAGATTTCCGGCATCTACCGCTTCCGCCAGTTTGGGATCCACCGGCATTTTATCCTGACAGGTCAGTCCGTGCAAACGCGCAGTCTCATCCAGACGGCTCTGACCAAAAAGCGCATGTTCACCGCCACAGTCAGGACACTTGAAATAACTGAAATTTTCGATGAGGGAAAGGACCGGGATCTGCATCATTTTAGCCATATTGCAGGCTTTCTCCACAATCATCCCCACCAGTTCCTGCGGTGAAGCAACAACGATGATCCCATCCACAGGCAGTGACTGGAATACTGTTAAAGGCACATCCCCTGTGCCGGGAGGGAGATCCACAAATAAATAGTCTGTTTCTCCGTAAATTACATCCGTCCAGAATTGTTGGATCGCGCCCGCAATAACAGGACCGCGCCAGACTACGGGATCGGTTTCCTTATTCAGCAACAGGTTGATCGACATTACTTTAATACCGGTTCTGGTTTCCAACGGATATACACCATTGTCATCCATGGGAGCTCTGCCATGAAGCCCAAAGGTACGAGGTATAGAAGGCCCGGTTATATCCGCATCCAAAATCGCGACTTTTTTCCCTTTTTTTCGAAGGGCAATCGCCAGGAGCGCCGTTACCATAGATTTTCCCACGCCGCCTTTGCCGCTCACAACGCCGATTACTTTTTTTATGTGACTGTTTTTATGAGGCGCCTTTTTGAAAGAGGACAGGTCCTGTCTCTCTTTGCGGTTTGCAGCGCATTTGCCGCAATCATGATCACAATTTGCCATACTTGTTCCTCTCCTGAAAATATCGATATATAGTAATAAATGACTTGACATAACTACTAATAAATATTACTATTAGTAATAGAGTTCAGGTATGCTCCAATCAGATACCGATACCTATTATACCATAAAATTGAATATCCAGTACAGGTGCTCATAAGAGCCTAACAGAGAAGTCCGGTGCAAAACCGGCGCGGTCCCGCCGCTGTAAGGGGGAGGACGCTTCACTATGTCACTGAAATTTTATTTTGGGAAGACGAAGCAGACCAGGAACCCGAGCCAGAAGAACTACCTGTCTTAGCATCACTGCTTGACCCGCGAGCGACGGGGAGGAGATGTCTGCGTAACCGATTTACAGGTTTCAGCCGCCTTCAAACCGTCTTTTCTAAAATGGAAGGACGGCTTTTTTATTTAGTTTATATACGGCCTGGACAACCGTCATATAATGATTTGCCATTCTCAAATCTTCTTAATTCGCAGGCGCAGGGTAACGACGCTGTACAGTTGCCGCTACCTGCGCACGAATTGGGAAGAGAAACGACCGGAGTTATCCGGTTTTCACAAGGCAAATATTTAGTATTATGTGATTTTTGTCCATTGACTGTAAGAACGGATAAATAGTGGCTGCAGCTTGTTATTTCACTTGGTTCGGGAGATTATTATGTTCCGATATTTGGGCAATTTCAACGCAGCAGGATCCTGCTCTGATCTCGTTTTTTTATTTTCGGTAATAACCGTTGGTTATGGTAACGGTTTTACATAGATTCATGAAATCGGGTGCATGCCCCGGCTTCTGTATCATTAATCTAAGAGGAGGTAAATTGTTTATGGCTGAACAAACCAATGTCGACCTGTCCAAGTCCAAGCCTATGACTGACAAGGAATTGGAAGAACTTCTGCGTAAATCAGACCAAAAAGCTGAGTATCCGGAAGTAAAGTTTGACGAGTTTACAGTGCCCACTACAGAAGAATGGGTGGAAGCCTGTAACGCCTTGTTAAAAGGAAAACCTTTTGACAAAATGATGTACACCAAGAACTATGAAGGTATCACCTTCGACCCCATTTATACCCTGCGCAAGTGGAAGGATATCCTGCCCACGGATAATTATCCGGGGAGGGGTGACTTTTTACGCGGCAGTACGGTAAACGGATATGTTGAACAGCCCTGGGGCATTGCACAGGCCTGTGATCTGACCGAACCGAAAGAAAATAACACTCTGCTAAAACATGAAATCAAAACCGGCAGTACCGTATATCATGTACGAGTTGACAGCGCCACGCTGGCAGGCGTAGATGTAAAAGATGCTGCGGTTCCGGGCGATAAAGGCGTGAGTCTGACCACTGCGGAAGACATGCACACCATGCTGGCCGATCTGGATCTGGAAAAATATCCGTTCATGCTGTATGCAGGCGAGTCTTCTGCCCGCTTGCTGGCGCTTACTGTAGCGGCCTTGAAAGCAGCCGGTAAAAAAGTAGAAAAACTGCGTGGCGTCATCGGGGCAGACCCCATTGGCGAATTGGTAGCCAAAGGAAAAACCGCTGAGTCGCTGGACGTACTGTATGATCAGATGGCGGCTACTGTTAAGTGGGCCGAGAAAAACGCGCCGGGCTTACGCACCATCATGGTACGCAGCAATGCGTTCTCTTTGGGCGGCGCTGAAAGCGTCCAGGAAGTCGCCTATACCTATGCAGTCGCGGTAGAATATGTGCGCCAGATGCTGAAACGCGGTCTGACTATCCATCAGATTGCACAGGCTCTGATTTTTGAATTTAACCAGGGAGCCAACTTCTTTATGGAAATTGCCAAGCTGCGTGCAGCTCGTCAAATCTGGGCCAATATTATGAAAGAATTCGGTGCCGAAGAAGCCGATCGCGCTTCTTTTGTACACGGACGCCCCGCAACGTTTACGAAAACCGTAGTAGACCCTTATGTCAATATGCTGCGTAACTGCACTCAGTCTTTCTCCAGTGTAGTAGGCGGTGTAAATACATATGAAAATGAACCCTTTGATGAACTGATCCGCAAAGGGGACGAATTCTCCCGTCGTATTGCCCGCAACGTACACATTATGCTGCAGGAAGAATTCGGTATGCTGTGGCCGATTGACCCGGCTGGCGGCTCCTGGGCGGTAGAAAGGCTGACCCAGCAAATTGCGGAAAAAATCTGGGCGAAGTTCCAGGAAGTGGAAGGCTTCGGCGGTATTATTCCTGCTTTGCAGGAAGGCAAAATTCAGGCTGCTGTGAAAGAAGTGCTGGATAAACGTCTGAAGGCGCTGGAACTGCGGAAAGATCGTGCGGTTGGTGTAAATATGTACCCCAACATGACGGAAGAACCGCTGAGCGAAAATCCGGAAGATGTAGCTGAACTGAAGAAAATTTTATCCGCCAATGTGGATAAATACCTGGCCGATGTGGATAGCAAAGAAGCTGAAGCAAAACTGGCCGCAGTAAAATCTGTCGGCAGTGAAGGTCTGATCGATGCGGCAGTAGAAGCGTTTGCCGCCGGTGCGACTTCAGGGGCTGTAGCCAGAGCCGCTGCAAAAAAGGCCGGTGAAATTGAGGTACAGCCGATTGAAGAACATCACTGGACGGAACGCTTTGAAGCACTGCGCCGTGATACAGAAGCGTTTGTGGCTAAAACAGGGAAAAATGTGGAAGTATTCCTGGCAAATATGGGGCCGATCCCGCAGCATAAAGCCCGTGCAGATTTCTCCACCAGCTTTCTGCAGGTAGGCGCATTTAATGTACACCTGAACAATGGGTTCCAGGATGATGAAGACAAACCCGGTTCCCGGTACGAAAAATGCGTAGCCGCCTTAAAAGAAGGTATCGACGGAAAGGGCACTCCCTATGATGCAGCCGTGATCTGCTCTACGGACGCAACTTATCCGGAAGATGTACCGGCCCTGGCGCCGATGCTGAAAGCGGCAAATCCGACCATGAAACTGTATCTGGCCGGCGCAGCCCCCAAAGATCTGGTTCCGGTTTATACCGGCGCCGGTGTGGATGATTTTATCAGCGTGGTTGCTAATTGCTTTGATATTCTGAAAGATTTACAGAAAAGGAAGGGGATGATTGAATAATGGCTAGCCTGAATCCTGACTTTACCAAGATCGGCCTTCCCGAACATCCTTCCTGCTCCTATGAAGAATGGAAGAAGAGCCTGGAAAAGAAAACCGGAAAAAACTGGGATGCACTGCGGGGAACCACATTGGAACGTATTCCTGTGCAACCGTTATATACCCAAGATATATACGCATCCTGCAACCATTTGGACTTCATGAGCGGTATTCCGCCGTTCCTGCGCGGACCTTATTCCACCATGTACGTGTTCCGTCCCTGGACGGTACGTCAGTATGCCGGTTTCTCCACCGCAGAAGAATCCAACGCTTTCTACCGCCGCAACCTGGCAGCCGGTCAGAAAGGTCTGTCCATCGCGTTTGACTTGCCGACCCACCGCGGCTATGATGCGGATAACCCCCGCGTAGTCGGTGACGTTGGTAAAGCAGGCGTTTCTGTTTGCTCCATGTTGGATATGAATATCCTGTTCTCCGGCATTCCGCTGGATCAGATGTCCGTATCCATGACCATGAACGGGGCCGTTCTGCCGATCCTGTCTTTCTTCATCGTATCCGGTGAGGAACAGGGTGTCGACAAGAAGATCATGGCCGGTACTATTCAGAACGATATTCTGAAAGAATTCATGGTACGTAATACCTATATTTATCCGCCTGATATGTCCATGCGTATCATCGGTGACATTTTCGAATACACTACGAACTACATGCCGAAATTCAACTCCATTTCCATTTCCGGTTACCACATTCAGGAATGCGGCGCAACCTGTGACCTGGAACTGGGCTACACGCTGGCTGACGGTATGGAATACATCCGTACCGGTGAAAAAGCCGGCCTGAAAGTTGACGCTTTCGCAAAACGTCTGTCCTTCTTCTGGGACATGGGCAAAAACTACTTCATGGAAGTGGCGAAGATGCGTGCGGCTCGTGTGCTTTGGGCTAAGATCCTGAAGAGCTTCGGCGCTGAAAACCCGAAATCTATGGCTCTGCGTACTCACTCGCAGACTTCCGGTTGGTCTCTGACCGAACAGGATCCGTTCAACAACATTTCCCGTACCTGTATGGAAGCCATGTCTGCCGCTCTGGGTCACACTCAGTCCCTGCATACTAACGCACTGGACGAAGCCATCGCGCTGCCAACCGACTTCTCGGCGCGTCTGGCTCGTAATACTCAGTTATACATCCAGGATGAGACCAAGGTCTGCAAGATCATCGATCCGTGGGGCGGTTCTTACTATCTGGAATACCTCACCAACGAGATTATTCGCCGGGCCTGGGCGCATATCCAGGAAGTTGAATCTCTGGGCGGTATGGCAAAAGCGATTGCTACGGGCCTGCCGAAGATGCGTATTGAAGAATGCGCGGCCCGTCGTCAGGCAAATATTGACAGCGGTAAGGAAACCATCGTTGGCCTGAACAAATATCGTCTGGCCAAAGAAGATCCGCTGAACGTTCTGTCCATTGATAACACGGCAGTACGTAATTCCCAGATCAAACGTCTGGAAAAACTGCGTTCCGAACGTAATGAAGAAGCTGTACAGCGCGACCTGAAGGCGATCACTGCCGCTGCGGAAAGCCGTGAAAACGGCAACCTGCTGGAAATGGCCGTACAGGCTGCCCGCGACCGGGCGTCCCTGGGCGAAATTTCCGATGCGGTAGAAAAAGTATCCGGTCGTTTCAACGCCGTGATCCATACCGTATCCGGTGTTTACAGCAGTGAATACAGCGGCAACGATGACATGGAAGTAGCCAATGCGCTGGCGGAAGAGTTTGAAAAGCTGGAAGGCCGCCGGCCTCGTATCTTCTTGGCCAAGATGGGTCAGGACGGACATGACCGGGGACAGAAAGTACTGGCGACCTCCTTCGCTGACATGGGCTGGGACGTTGACGTAGGGCCTTTGTTCCAGACTCCGGAAGAAACCGCCCAGGACGCCGTGGACAACGACGTTCATATGGTTGGCTTCTCTTCCCTGGCGGCTGGTCACAAAACCTTGCTGCCGGCATTGGTCGGCGAGCTTGAAAAACGCGGCCGCGATGATATTTTAGTCACCATTGGCGGCGTAATTCCGGCGCAGGACTATGACTATCTGTACGAACATGGTGCTGCTGCCATCTTTGGACCCGGTACCAACATCCCGAAATGCTGCATTAAATTGTTGCAGATGTTAGTAGACCGTGTGAAGGCGGAACAAGCTCAAGACTAAGTGTGAGAAACGGTAATGGAGTATGTCTGCGGCTACGGCATAATAGCTGAAGCCGCAGGCATCCCATTGCTTTTCTCAGAAAGTTGAGATGATAATCATGCCGGAAATACCAAAATCGGATCTGCACCCAAGTTGGGTGCCTGCCGAAAAAAATGAGAACTTTGCCTGTTCTGTGATGGGTGGAATTGATACAAAAGTAAATGCCAACTCGGAAGAAAAGACGTACGATCCTAATGCGGTACGTCGCGTTCCGTTGCGCAAAAGAGCCAGTGTCGATGACATCATCAAAGGTGTGAGCGAAGGCAGTCGCGTGATGTTATCGAAGGCGATTACACTGATCGAAAGCAATGCTCCCAAAGACTTTGATAGGGCTCAACGCGTATTGCAGGGCCTTCTGCCGAAAACCGGCAAAGCGTTGCGGATCGGTATTACGGGTGTTCCCGGTGCCGGTAAAAGCACGTTCATTGAAGCATTCGGACAGCTGTTGTGCAGTATGGGCTATAAAGTCGCCGTACTGGCAGTTGACCCCACCAGCCCCCTGACGGGGGGTTCCATCTTAGGGGATAAGACGCGTATGCAGAATTTATCCCGGGAACCTAACTGTTTTATTCGTCCTACACCTTCCGGCGGTACACTGGGCGGTGTGGCGCGTAAGAGTCGCGAAACCATGATGCTGTGCGAAGCAGCGGGGTATAATGTTATTTTGGTGGAAACGGTTGGCGTAGGCCAGTCAGAAACCACTGTACGTAATATGGTAGACTTTTTTATGCTGGTCGTTCTTACCGGCGCAGGTGATGACCTCCAGGGTATTAAAAAAGGTATTATGGAATTAGCGGATGCTATCGTGGTCAATAAAGCGGATGGAGATAACCTGGCCCGTGCTACCATAACCCAAGGTGAATACGAGCGTATGGTGGAATTTATTCGCCCGGCCACAGAGGGATGGAAAACGCATGCCTATAAATGCTCCGCTCTGACCCATGACGGATTACCCGAATTGTGGGCGGTAATGCGCAAGTTTGAAAAAGATACAAAAGCCAGCGGCGTATTTGAACATCGTAGAAAAAAACAGGTGTTGTCCTGGGTTTACAGTATGATCGATGAACATTTGCACAATCTGTTCTTTAACGATCCCATGATTCGCGGAAGAATTCCATTGGTAGAGAATTCTGTTGTCAATGGGTTGATTTCGCCCAGTCAGGCAGTGACAGAACTGATTCGTTGTTTCGATATGGAAAAAGCATCTGTTAAACACTTAAACGAATCAAATTAAGTGCAGGTTCTATAAAAGAATCCCCGGTTTTCTAAAGAGAAAACCGGGGATTTTAATATAGGAATTTTTCCTTAAAATAGAACAGCCGCCTTATCCAAGGGCGGCTGTTTTCTCTACATCCTTAGGGCCCATGCTCAGTAAGCCGTAAGAACATAAGAGAGGAGGAGGGTCCGCAACCTTAAGGTTGCGTTTGTATAAGGAACCTTAACCCCATGGGTAAATAGCCTACCGAAAACTATTTGCCGGGGAAAAAGGGCCAAACGATAGGAATGACAATAATGGATACTACGAGGCAGACAAAAATCAATCCGCCGCCGGCTTTTACGTAGTCCATGAAGCGGTAGTGGCCCGGCCCTAAAACTAAGGTGTTGGGAGGGGTACCTACCGGAGAAGCAAAAGCGCAGGAAGAAGCAATCAAAATCGCCATCAGAACTGCTCGGGGAGACGCGCCTAACTGGGAGGCCAGAGCAATACCGACAGGGCAAAGTAGGGCCTTAGACGCAGTATTGGACATAAACTGTGTCAGAATAACGGCTAACACAAAGAGAACTGCGGTTACCACATAAGGAGACGGGTGGCCGCCTAGCATGTTGACCGTCCAGTTGGCGATAGCTGCGCCTGCACCGCTGGTATTCATTGCTTCTGCCACAGGGATCATACCGGCGAATAAGAAAATGGTGATCCAGTCGATCGAATCATAGGCTTGTTTTTCTGTTAAGCAACCGGTCAGTACAGCTAACAAAGCGCCGATTACAGACACGATATGCAGCGGAATCAGATCCAGACCCATGGAGATGATTACTGCTAATACGATAAGCCCGCAAATAATCTGACGGCTGGTTTTTACAGCGATTCCTTCGTTGCCTTCGGCTTCCAGTTCCAATTTGTCCGGATCGAAGTCTGTATCTTTAGGCAACAGGTATTTTCCGATGAACATCATGTATATGATACCTGCAAAAGTCAACGGGATACCGATATAGGCATATTCAAAGAAGCCAAACTGTAATTCCGGCATGCCGGCGGCTTTTAACGCAACGTTCGCCAAAATGTTGGGCGGTGTTCCAATCAAAGTGATCGTTCCGCCTAAACCGGCAGCAAACGCTAACGGCATCAACTGGCGGGAAGGGGAGAGTTTCGCCGTGGCACAGACGCTCATCACCACTGGAATCAGACAGGCAGTGGTACCGGTATTGGAAAGCACGGCAGACATCAGTGCTGCGACTATCATAATGCCGATCATCAGGCTATTTTCGCTTTGTCCGCATAACCGTACGACTTTCGCGCCTATTTTCTGTGCGACGCCGGTGTGAAACATGGATGCGCCGACAACAAACATACCGGCGAATAAAACGACGGTAGAATCAGCTAAGCCGAGAAAAATCTGTTTGGCAGGAACTAAGCCCAATACCCAACAAGCGATTGCGGCCGCCATGGATGTCACCGCTAAAGGAATTATTTCGGTAATGAATAAGATTGCTACAATCAGCAGCAATAATAAACATTTTGTAACAGGTGTCATATGCTGTATTGCCTCCAATTATTTTTTTGATTTTGCTGTTTCATCCTCCACATGAACCGGATAGAGGTCCGGCAGTTCACGCAGGGTATGCATTTTCTTTGGATCAAGGAAAAACGGGTAATTGGCGGCATCCCCTAAAATACGATGATATCTGTGGGAGTCCAGACTCTGCAAAAATTTTTCCAGTCGCTGTTTTTCATGAGAAAAATCAACGCTTATATTTCTTTTTTTATTCATAGTCAATTCCGGTGCCAATTCCGTGTCCTCCTTGCTCGTGTAAATTATTGCAACTTTGGAATCGTTTCGTTTGGGTTACTATCAGTATAGGCTGTTCGGAGAAAAATTAAAAATATCGATTAGGCAATAAAAATATAACAAATTGGAATATTATCGATATAAAATACTATTTGGTATAAATTTGATTTAATGCGGTAAGCTATGTTAATATAAATACGAAAGATATAATATAAATACGAAAGATAAATGTAAAATATGGAAATAATGATCAAACAAATAATACTGTAGGGACTGTCCTGTGAAACCGTTTAAGACGTTCGGAGCAGAGGAGTGCTCATAATTTAAATCATAGTTAAGTAGCAAAAGGAAAGGCAGGAAACTATGGATCTGGAGAACTATCGTAATTTTTTAGCCGTAATTGAAACCGGCAGCCTCACCGGTGCGTCTGAATATGTACATGTGGCGCAGCCGGCGCTGAGCAAACAAATCCGCATGCTGGAAAACTTTTTTGGGGCGCGTTTACTGATTACCGAACGGGGCAGCCGAAAAGTAATTTTGACAGAAGCCGGACGCTTGCTCTACCAAAAAGCTAAATATATCTGTTCTCTGGAAGATTTAGCCAGGGAAGAAATTACCAGCGTGCAAAGAGGCGCGGCCGGAACCTTGCGGATCAGTGTAGCCAATTCCCGTTCCGCCCCTTTTATTCAACGTACGTTAAAAGCATTTTGTGCCCTGTATCCGGAAGTAAATTATGAGATTTTTGAAACCAGCTTTTACGAACAAAGTCAGCAATTATTAAATGGAATCACGGAAATCGGTGTTTTGAGTACCCCTATCGGGCAGCAGGATAATTTTGATGAACTCTTTCGCAGAGACGAATATCTGGCGGCGATTTACTGTCAAAAATCAAAGTGGCTGGAACAACCCAGAAGAAAAGGTCTGAATTTATCTGATTTACGTAATATCCCTTTATGCGTATCCACCGGCTGTCATGAGATTTTAAAAAAATGTTGTGACCGGATTGGTTTTATGCCGCATATTTTAAGCATCAATTCTACACGTCATACCGCTTTGCAATGGGCTTTGGCAGATGTGGGCGTAGCCGTGGTTCCTATTGAGCCGGGCGAAGACATGGGAGATGAATACCAGATCAAGAAGATTCTTGATATCGATGCGGAGCTTTATAAATCGGTGGTTAAAGTAAAAGGACGTCCTTTGTCACCGTTGGCATTGAAGTTCATTGAATTTTACAATGAGAACAGCAGCTCCCGGCGTTTGTGCGATATACGTCAATTAGAACGTGAGAGCAAAGCCTGAGCCGCGTCCGTAAAATAAGCTGGAGCATGCGAAAATCAGTACTGATGGTTATGTTAACTATCTTTCCGACCGGGGAAAGACAGGGGCGTTTGCAGCAATAATAAAAATGGTCACTGACTGTATTCTGCAGTCGGTGACCATTTTTTGTGTAAAGTGTTGTTTCAGAAAAGCTAAAAACCAGATAGCTGAATCAAGTATGTCAATCCTGAAACTTTTGAATTTTTGAACTGGGAGTTTTCCCTTCCAATGCTTCGCGTTGAATCAAATCTTTGATTTCAAGCCGAACCAGACTTTTCAATAAAGCTAACTGTTCTTTTTCCCGCGAAGTGTTGAGTCCTTCAGGGGAAGATTTTAGAATGGCAGCTTCCAGTTCTTTTTCTTTTTGCAGCAGATAATCATACATATCGTATAATTGGTTTTCATCGTATACTTTTGTTCCGCTCATAGTTACGCCTCCTGAGATTATGATTCATCAAAATAAGGTGTGGTGTTAAAGGTTGGTGCCCAAACGAACCGATAACAAAATTGCGGTGCAATGCCAAACGAATGAATATCCCAAGTTGCTGCCCAAAGTAAAACGCAATCGTATTATAACGTATAAATTTTATTCAGGCAAGGGCGGAATATTTTGAAGAAAGGACGGACTGATATCAGTAAACGGTGAAGAAAAACCAGTCGCAAAGCGGCTTTGGAACATCAAAACAGAATCGACGTATTCCAAAGGGATATATCTTTCATTCCCAACAGATATTATTCATTTCGCGAGTGTCGGGTTATAATGCAGGTGAAAAAGGAAATGATTCCTAAAAGAGATGTCATAAAATAAAGTCGTAAAAACAAGGAGGAAACAAAATGAACGCAGTTATGATGAGAACCGGTTATTTGGCAGTTCCTGATTATTTCAGAGCAGAAACGGCAAAAAGTGGAGAAGGCTTTATTGAAAGGCTGACACGCCGTCGCCTTGGCCAGTGCAATCACTACATGATGTTGACAAAACATAAAATGGATTGCCCTAAACAGTATCAGGGCGTACTGTTTTCTTTCGAGAAATAACAGATCCCCATTCACAGGCAGGGCATTCTCCTCATAATTACCCTGCCTCATTCACTTAAGGACGTCGTGGCGCTGATGACTGCATTTCCAACCAAATAGTCTCGTTTGGTGGAAATAAAGCACATTAGTCCCGGCGTCTTTTTTATTTATTGTTCAGGGGCGTTATACTTTGTTGCGTTGCGCTGAACACTTCATTCGGCACATTCGTTTAAGGGGTCTTCGTTTTTATCGATTAACGTGAACATATCCGTGGTTTCTCGGTTATAGGGGAGTCGGGATTTCACTTTTTTTTGCTCCTGCAAAAGCTTTTCTGCTGTCAGAGGCATGGTTTCCATCCTCTTTAATTTTGTGTAAATAGAAGGACGGCAGGCGCGCCAAACCTCCATAATATTATGCAGGATCTGGGCGCTGGGAATTTCATAGGTTTCGCGTCCTCTTAAGACCTGACGGATATCCGCTTTGCGTTCTTCTGACTCTTCTTCCGTTAACCCGGGGATAACACGGTCCAACTCTTTTTCTAAAGGGTTGTTTAAGTAATCTTCAATCATAATATGCAGTTCATTTTGATAGGTAATTCTCCGTTCTTCCATAAGCTCCTCCTCTGCGCAAACAGCGCGCTTCCATATTTAAATAAATTCCCGGATGCAGAAATTATGAGGGGGTGGCAAGTATCTTTATATTACAACACCTGCCCCTATATTCTTATTGCTTCGCTATTATTATTTTAGCATTAATAATAGACAATATCAATAAGAATGCTATGCTGAATTTAGTAGGCAAGTTTTAAATCGATTTGTAAGTTGCAACTCGAAGCGAAAGAGTTTTTACGTTGCGTTTCCTGACAGGATGTGCTACAATGCATCTACACAATCAATCTGCGAAGGCGGTGTTGTTTTCAAAACCGCAGGCAGCACAGTCTGAACGTCGGGAGCGAAACCGGGTGCAGATTGTATGCTGCTTCCTTTCCTGCTGTTGGCAGGGCCTTTAAGGGGGTGTAAAGGCTTCGACGGGTATAGGTGCTGTATGATAAGCGAGCCGTGGTTCCATCTGCACGTTAATCGGTGGCCGTTTAAATTTAAACGCAGATAATGATTTAGCACTGGCTGCCTAAGGGCAACCCGTTCTGCCAATCCGGCTCCCGCAGGAGCGGTAAGAACGTCATTTAGCGGGATCGTCTGTGAGCGAGTTTCGTAGTTCCGGGCTAAATTTTACGAAATAGCAATGGCAAAGTGGGTCGGCACACGTTGTCAAAGCGAAATTTAATATGCTGGCTGCGCTCGGAGAAAGTTGTATGGCAATATGTTCGGACGAGGGTTCGACTCCCTCCACCTCCACCATTTTTTAATGATTCACACTTTTCAACATAATAGTGGAAGAGCTTTCAACTGCGCTGCATTAAGTTGCCGGGGCAGTTTCTTTTTGCTTAGGCGACTCTTTCATGGTCTGGCAGAAATCAATCTATATACAACTTAATTTTACAATCGGGAAAAGCGCTTTTGGACAGCAAAAATATAATTTGGGTAATAAGTGCAGTACGGCTGAATTTTCTGGAATACTTAAAGAAAAGGATAAAAGAAGTTTTAAGATTGGAAAATGACTAAAAAATGATATAATAAATATAATATGTATTACAGAAAATAGGACAGGCGGTTCAGAAAAAATTGACATGAAATTAGTTGACATATCTTGCCCGCATTGCGGTTTCTTTTTTTATGCAGATTCTGATAAAAGATTTGGTTATTGCCCTGATTGCAAAAAGGAAGTGAATATCCCGCAAGCCATGCTGTTTTGCAAAGGTCTTTATTATGAGAAAAGGGGAGATTTTGAATCTGCTGTCCACTGGTACGATAAAGCGTTACAGCTTGATCCCGATACTAAATTGATTTTGGCGGCAAGAAATCGAGTAAAAAAAGATATACCGTGGATTCGCGCTATTGCCGGAATTGGTATTTTGGCTCTAGTTGCAGTTTTTATAAAGTTTGCACCAGCAGCAGTAAGTGCTATTTTTATTTTGATTCTACTGATTTCTGCACTTTTATTATGCGTATTTGATAATAATGAAAAAGCAAGTGATGAAGCAACAAAATCAGAATCTGCAAATTCCCCTACTTCGTCACACAGTTCTGATGATATGGAACTTGAGAGTGAAGGCATAGACCTTGAATCTGAGTTTGCCACGCCGTCTATTATTCCTACACCCGAGGTTTGCCAAAGTAAACTTTTAGAGATAGATTGGCTGCTGACCAGATATGAAGGAGATGATACTATGACTGCTTATCTGCATGACAAGCAGGCTGATTGGGAACAGCTTTTGTTTGAAGCTCAGACGGAAGAAGACGATATGTGACGGTGACATTAAGCAGAGATTTCAATTAACTTTGCAGCAATAAGCGCTATAGTCTTTATAGTTGCACATTATAAATTATTGGGGAGAAAAATTGGATATGAAGTTAATTAGTATTACATGCCCTGATTGTGGAGCACATTTACAAGCAACAGCCAATGTAAAAGTACTGACCTGCGATTATTGCAATACTGATTTTATGATTGACGATGAGTTGAAACACTTTTGCTTGCAAGATGCAGAGCAGGCAGGCTATGAATTTGAAAGGGGTCGACAGCGCGCACTAAAAGAACTGCGCGCTGATGAGTTAATGATGAAAAAGCTGGGACCATTAGTTTAAACTTTTTTTATTTCAGTGGACAGTAGGAAAATACTTCATAATCCGTTATATCGCGCATTTAAAACAAAAAGTTTTACAGACAAGATAATCACCCTTCCTTTTTACTTAATGGATATTTTAGCCGATGGCGCGTCATTGACACTACGGGAAATTCTCCGGAGCTTAGATCGCTATGGAGCATATTTTTTTGATAATATGGTATAATACAAAACACCGGATATAAAAGACGATTTTTAGTATAATCATAAAAGGAGACTTGCATGCTTACTTCAAAAACGATTACGAAAACAGTGACGCAGGAAATGCTGGCAGTACATGTTGGCAGTGGTACCTTAAATGTGTTGGGAACACCGGTGCTGGCTTCTTTATATGAAAACGCCGCGGTGCAATTGGCGGCAGAATACTGTGATGGTAATACGACTACAGTGGGAACCTCTTTGTCTCTGACTCATGACGCACCTACACCATTGGGGATGGAATTCAGTGTTACTGCGACTTTGCTTAAGCAGGAAGGCCGAATATTTACTTTTGCGTTGGAAGCACGGGATGCGGTTGGGGTGATATCTACAGGCACGCATACCCGTGTGGCGGTATTTAGCGAACGTTTTCAGGAAAAGGCGGACGCAAGAGGAAAATAAAACGCTGTAATACTGGAACTGGACAGATTTTGACTCAATATCCGGCTTGTATGCAATATCTTGAACAGATTTTTCATCCACTTAAAATCAACACCCTCCTTACCATGATTTAGTGAGGAGGGTGTTGTTGCACACATTTTTAAATTTTATCTCTGTAGCCTATTTATCTTCGTGGCTTATTTTCGTGATGCTGCTGCTTCGTCTTAGTTTAACTCCTGTTATTTAGCGAATTGAGCCAGTTCTTCCGGGATTTTGATGCCCAATTTTTCTGCATGTCCTTTGTTAATGATGCTGGTAAAGTCTTTTTGGAACTGGATTGGCATATCCTGTGGTTTGGATTTTCCTGCGAGGATATCGGCCGCCATTTCGCCGCTGAGTACACCTAATTTATAGTATTCAATGTTGATGCTGGCTGTGGCGCCGGATTTTAACAGGCTGGCTTCGGCCGCGACCACGGGGATTTTAGCCTCATCGGTAATGGCCACCAAAGCCGGTGTGGCAGAGACGATGATATTATCGGTCGGCACATAAATAAAGTTTACGCCACGACTGATCAAACCACGGGCGATTTCCTGAATATCATTGACTGTATTGACACTGCCTTCTTCGTAAGCGATGCCAAGTTTTTTCAAATGCTCTTTGGCGATGTTGATCTGCACATGGGAATTCATTTCGCTGGACGTGTACATCAAGCCCACTTTTTTAGTGCCGGGAAGCAGTTTAAGCCCCAGATCCAGTTGCGCGGCTACAGGAGCCATATCGCTGACACCGGTTACGTTGCCGCCGGGGTGTTTATCGGATTTTACCAGTTTGGCTGTTTCAAAACTGGTAATCGCATTGCCGACGATGGGAATCGTCTTGGTTGCGTTCGCCAGCGTCTGGGCTGCCGGTGTAGAGATGCCGCAGCATAAATCTACGTTATTATTTACAAAGCGTTGGGCGATAGTTTGCAGGTTGGATTGATCTGCCTGTGCGTTCTGGATGTCAAACTTAATGTTTTTTCCTTCGACAAAGCCTTTGTTTTTTAATCCGTCGATGAAACCTTTGCGGGAATCATCCAAAGCCTGATGTTCTACCAATTGTACAATGCCGACTGTATAGGTTTTGCCTTCCGCATTTTTCTCCCCGCTTTTTTTTGCATCACTGCCGCAACCGGCCAGGGCACCGGTCAGCAAAGTTAATACCATACTGCAAATGACTAATTTCTTCTTTTGAAAAAACATGGATCGCACCTTTCTTTCTGTCTGATTTTGTAGTCATATCGGTGTAAAGATAAAGCCTTATTAATTAAATATACCTAATAATAGAAGTAAGGTCAACCAAAAAAGCAAAATGCGGTGTACGACTGCAGACAATGTAATTTGAGTAGAGGTTCTGGTAGAGGAACAGAATATGATATAATAATAAGATAAAAGTTTTGGCAGGCTCAAAACAAAAGTGAAGGCGGAGGATATATATAATAGCGCAGGGGACATATAATCAGGTAAAATAGTACCGTAAATCTGTATTCGGTGTAGAAACCGGTTTTGAAGAGGAGGAAGACCATGAATCTGTATATCTGGCGGCATAATAAGACGTATCACAGCCACAGCATGATCAATGAACCTTGTGTGCTGAACGAATTTTATCTGGATGCGATAGCTATAGTTGCGGCAGAAACCGTAGATGAAGCGCTGGATTTGTTAGCTGCACGCCAGGAAGGATGGCGGGTTGAAGACCTTCGCCAACTGGAGCCTGCGGTGGTGCCCCTGGAAGGCTCGAAAGTGGTATACACGCATGTTCGGGGCTCCATCGATCATTTATAATAAAGCATTCGGAAACGAAAAATAAAAAGGAATAACGAAGTACCGGAAAGGGAAAAAATAGTTATGAAAAAATTAATTATGATGATGTTTGACGGCTGTCCTTATTGCGCTAAAGCTAGAAAATGGGTGTCGGAATTAAAAAAAGAAAATCCTGCTTACGTCCCGGTTCTCGTAGAAGAAGTGGATGAAAATCTGCATCCGGAATATGCGGGAGCCGGGAATTTGAATTATTATTATGTACCAACGTTCTATTTGTGCGATGCAGAAGGGGAGCCTGCGCAAAAATTGTTTGAAGGTGCGCCGCAAAAAGATGATATTCGCAAAGTCCTGGAAGCAGCTGTGACAGGTTGAGCTAAAAGTCGGGAGTATCACGTAGCGCTTACACTATATTGACAGGGAAAATTTGTTTGAAACAGGAGCTATTGCAGAGGTAAAATGGAAAAGGATACCAGAAAACAACCGGTAAAGGGTGCTGCTGCACCGAAACATTGGTCCGTGGAAAGAGATAAAAAAGAAGCAAAGGTATTTAGTGATACGTTATCTGAGCAATGGAGCGCAGACAAGGTGCGTGAAGCGGAGAGCCCGCTGGAAAAAACACGTCGTTTTTTGGGCCGACATATCAATCCGCTGTTCATTGCAGTAAATAAACTGTCCAGTCTGGTACGATGTATTTTGGGGAAAGAAGAGGCGGACATTATCCCGGATTTTGCCGATTTTGGTGATATTATTTCTGTAGAGAGGGTGGGTTTCTCACACTATGCTGTATATGTGGGAAATAACCAGGTCATTCATTATGATATGGACCCCGGAGATAATTACAAAATTTGTGTCCATCAGGCTTCCATGCAGGAATTTTTAAATGGCAGTGATGTGTATACTATTTGTGAATTCCCCCGTATTTACGGGCGTCCTACAGAGGAGGTCCAGTTCAGTGATTTTTCTCTTTTGTTTAAGGACAGAGAAAAAGCACGAATTATGTGGGATACGCTGAAAGGAACCAACTATCGGTTATATACGCCTGCCGAAACTGTGTTGCGAGCCCGGGAACGTATTGGCGAGACCGAATATAACTTGTTCACCAACAATTGTGAGCATTTTGCAATTTGGTGTAAAACCGGCCTTTCGGAATCAGCCCAGATTGAAATTGTTCTGACGGCGCTGTATGAAACGGCCCGCAATATTAGGGAATCGCTGCGGGAAGGGTTAGAAGCGGCAGATGACCTGGCTGCGGATATGGCGGAAAATCTGAAACGTAAAATGGAAGAGCGTAAACGAGGTAAATGATGAAATTTGCGGATGTAAAAGTAGGAATACCTTATCCGGGAAAAAAATTTTTAGTTACGGAAGAAGCAGTGCGGACGTATTTAGCCGCAATAGAAGATGCCAATCCTCTATATATAGAGCAAAAATTGGTGCCGCCTGCCTTTGCTGCCGTTTTTACACGTTGGGAAGCGTTGAGTGGCGAAAAACTGGAAGAAGGTACGATCCATGCCCGTCAGGGATTTCACTATTTAAAACCGATCCATTGGGGAGAAACCCTGACATTGCGGGGGCAGGTAAAGGAAAAAAAGGAAAAGAGAGGCCTTTATTTTGTGACACAGCAAATCGAGGTGTTTGACGAATCAGGAGAGTTGGCGGTGGTTAGCGAGATTACGATTATTTTGCCTGCGTAAAGGGCAGATTTGCTTATTTGTATGATAACAGGTAGAGGGAAAAAGTATGCAAACACTGGAAAAAGGTCAGGTATTTACTCTAAAAGAGAAAAATGTGACACAGAATATAATCAATTGCTATGCAGATGCGGCCAGCGACCATAATCCGCTGCATGTTGACGTAGAATTTGCTGAGAAAACGCGCTATGGCGGTACTATTGCGCATGGTATGCTGAGTCTGGCTTTTGTGCAAACCTTATTGGCGGAAGTTTTTGCTGAACACTGGTTGAAAAGTGGTGCGTTAGATGTAAACTTTATGCTTCCGGTACGCCCCGGCGATACGATCACAGCAGAGGCTAAGATCGTCAAAATCACGCCGCAGGGAGCAAACCGGGAAGTGCAGATGCACGTGATTTGTCTGAATCAGCGCCGGGAAAAAGTTATTATGGGGAAGGCGCGAGTGGTTGTGTAAACGAATCTAAAATGTGGCTGTTCGCATGAAATGAGCGCCTGTGAAGTTGTTTTGATCGATCAGTATTTGGGGGTAGGGCATGAGCATTCGGTTTTCTGTTATGAAGTGGCTGGTGCAACTTTTGGGCACCAAGCGACTGACATCGTTGCCCCCGGAGAAGATGCTGCGCCGGATTCGTCATACGAATCAGCGGAATCGTTTTTTTGTGCCACAGGATGAGGAGTTTTTATATCGGGATGAAGTCATCTCTCTGACCGGGATAGATGGCGCGGAAGGACTTGCAGATCAGGAACAAAAAGCCTCTTTTCACTGTCTGACGATTTGTCATAAAGAACGGGTGGAGAACGCTCCCAAAAAACGTGGTATACTCTGTGTTTACGGTGGGGGAATGCTTTTATCGCCGCCACGTTTGTTTGTGGGCTTTGCCAAAGATATGGCCAAAAAGACCGGTCTGGATGTATGGTTCCCTTATTATCCTCTGTGTGATAGCTACACGATCCGCGACAGCGTCCGGATGGTATATAAGGTGTATGAGTCCATGTGCAGCGAATATGAGGAAGTTTGTTGGTATGGTTATTCCTCCGGCGGCGCCTTGCTTTTGTTATTAGGGGCTTATCTGAATGAGATCAAATCACCTTTGTTGGTCCGCGCCCGGAAATTGATCCTTATTTCACCCGGCGGCGTCCCTGTGAATGAGAAGGAATGGCAGGATATGCAAGACCGGGATGAGTTGGATGTCATGCTTTCCGCCCGTTATATGCAAACGATTCAACCCTTGTTAAAGCATGGTTGCCGGGACATTCCAACCTGGATGCAGACTTGTGAACAGGCAGATCTTCGGGGCTTGCCGGAAACCTGGATTTATTATGGTACTCATGAAGTACTTTTTGCCAAGGCAAAATTTTATGATGACTTACTGACGCAGGCGGAAGTGCCACACCACATGAAAATAGCACCCAAGATGCCGCATTGTTATTGCACTACCGTTTTTTTCCCGGAAGCACAGGCGGATTACGATGAAACGATGCGGATCCTGACAGAAGACTGAGTGCAGTATTAAAAGCGCGCTTATGTGCATGTGACAGAGAAGGAGGCTATGGAGCGATGTTCAAAATGAGAAAAGTCGTTATTGTAGGTGCAGGACATGTGGGTTCCCATGTGGCGTTGAACCTGGTTCAATCCGGCGAAGCGGATGATATTGTCTTAATTGATATTCTTAGGGAAAAAGCGGCAGGGCAGGCGCTGGATCTGGACGATGCGATTTCTGCCTCCCTGTGCCATAAGGATGCAACGGTGCGAGCCGGGTCCTACGAAGAGCTGAACGATGCAGACATATTGGTGATTGCCTTTGGACGGGAGATTTACAAGGGGGAAACCAGGCTGGATATGTTTGACGATACGATCCGTATGGCGAATGAAGTGCTCACGCATTTAAAAAAAGTGGACTTTAAAGGCATCATGCTCAGTATTTCAAATCCTGCGGACATTATTTGTGAATATATCCGGCGGAAAATGCACTGGCAACCGCGACGTTGTATTTGTACAGGTACCAGCCTGGAAACCTGTCGGCTTTTGCGGATTTTATCCGAATTGACCGGCTATAAACGCAGCTCCATTCAAGGATTTTGTATGGGCGAACATGGAAATTCCAGCTTTGTGGTCTGGTCGCATGTGATGATTCAGGGGATTCCCTTTGTGGAATTACGGAAAACAAAAGCGGCCTGGCGCAAAATATCGTTGACCGATCTTCAGGACCAAGTACGTCAGGCAGGCTATCTTGTAGCTGACGGAAAAGGCTGTACGGAATTTGGTATAGCCAACGCGGCCGGTATGCTGATTTCTGCTATTTTTCATGATCAGAAACTGGTATGGCCCTGTTCCACTGCTTTGGAAGGTAAGTATGGGCAACAGGGCGTAGCGTGCGGTGTACCGTGTGTGATTGGTAAAAAAGGGGTAGAACAGATTTTAGAGATAAATCTCTTGCCGGAAGAACGGGTCGCGCTGGAGAAATCCTGTGAAATTATACGAAGTTTTTTAGACCGTGCGGAACAGGTAAAATAAATAATAAGAAAAATGAAGTCAAACGCATAACAAAACCCCGGAAGCGCGTATTCAGTGCGTTTCCGGGGTGATTTTTTCTGGTACTCGGACAGGGGCTCGAACCCTGGACCTCTGCCATGTGAGGGCTAATGAAATATAGCGTTGAGCCGCTTGTCCTCTATGTTCTCACTATTTTTTGTCATGCTTTTTGTCCTGTTTTGATATTTTTCGATAAGATGCTTATTATACCCAGGGATTGCATGACCATACATATTTAACGTGGTCGTAGCATCTGCATGGCCGAGAATCCTGGCTACCTCTAAAATGGGTACGCCTCTGGCTAAAGCTGCGGTAGCAAAAGTGTGCCGGAACGTGTGGATCGTTTTATTATCTACTCCGGCAGCCTGGCATATTTTTACCCATTCCCGGCGAAGGTTGTTGTAATTTAATGCGGTACCTTCCTTTGATTGAAACAGCAGACCTGAAATCCTTGTGATGTTTCCATCAACTCGCAGCGCTTTCAACCTGTTCAGCATATTGTCAAATACGATAGGGATATAGCGATCGCCGGCTCTGGTTTTAGGGGCGTTAAACTTTTGCCCTGTGCGTCCTATTTTCGTTCTGCAGATATGCATTTCTCGTTTATCAAAATCAATATCTTCAATCTGCAGTGCTAAAAGTTCTCCGACCCGGCAACCGGAAACAAGGGCCATATAGAAAAATATATAATATCGATGCCACGCCGGGTTTTTCTTCATCACACGAAAAAGCCGAAGCAGCTCCGCAAAAGAGAAAACGGCAACTTTTTTACTTTGTACCTTGACAGGCTCCACTGCATCCATCGGATTATGTCTTATTTTCCTGACCTGCAGTGCCTTTTTAAACGCCCCGGCCAGTAATTTATGAATTTTGTATATGGTCGCGCTGGCCAACGTCGGACTATAAAAATTGTATAATTCTTGAATTTGCTCTGAGGTGACCTGGTCCAGCGGGTATTGATAGATAGGTTCTAACTTTCGAGCGGTGTACTTCATCCGCTCAAAAGTTTGTTCTCGCACTTTTGGCTTTTGAAAGTTTGTCATGTAATAGATGATCCACTCACCTAAAGACATGGTTGCCGGAGAGTAAAGCTCACCGGATTCTTTTTCCCGGCGGATTTTGCGCTTAAATGCGTTTGCTTCACGCTCTCCCTGTTTTGTGTGCGGAAAACGCTTGCGTACTTCTTTGCCGGTGTTATCGTAATACCGGTAAGTATAGTAGCAGTATTTCCCTCGTTTTTCTTCAAAAACACTTCCATCACCGTACATAGCGCACCTCCTGTTAAAACTGATTGATAGAGAAGGCATGTCATGCTATAATAAACATGACAAAGCTTTCCTTCCTTCATTTGCGTGTTGGGTGGAATTTGCCGACTGGACCGTTCGGAGTTGCCGCTCCGGGCGGTTTTTTTAATAGTAAAACTATTATGAAAGTTGGGATTTTTGTTAGCCTATTTACAAATAGTGAATAATATACTAAAATATAGATGAAAAGAAAATAGTTTTTTAGCTCATCTGCCATGCGTAGAAGGAGCACTCGATAACGCATTAGCCTAACGGCGATGCGTTATTTGTTTTTTCTATATATGCGTCGTACTCTTTGAGGAGTTGAGCTTTCCTATGCTCGTGTTCTACAGGATATGCTGTGACAAGCAATAAATAATCTTTTCTTTGTCCCAATACAACAAGGTAGTTAACAGCTGGACAGAATAATAGGATATTCTTTTTATTTTTACGAATATTTTCCCATATAAGGATTTCATCACATCTTTTTGGACAAAAATCAATTATAGTGCGAGCCCATGTTATTCGTTCGCAGCGCCTTAAACTTGGAAGTCTATCTAATTCATCGCCAGTATGCTGAAAGTTTTCGTAAATCAAGTGATATAGACCGGATTTCTCCGAATATTCAGGTGGATAGTGCTTCATGAAAATACGAAATCCCTTAAAAAATATGGTATTTGTTTCATACAGGCTAACAAAAATGCGGTAGAGTTTATCTTCGTATTCTCTGAAATCTGAGAGACTATCACATTTTATAAGAGCCGTTGTTCCATTTAATTGGCAGTCCTCAATCATACTATCACCTGTGGTTTCCAAACAAAGATATTCAATTTTGTCTCAGAGAGCGGTGTTGAATCTTCAAGAGATCTTTTTGAAAGTGACTGTAAATGTTTACAAAGTTTTATTTTTGCGGGGGAGCCGTCTAAAATGTAATTTTTCAAATAGCGGTTATGAAAACAGATGGCCCCCATAATCAAATCGCAAAGCTGTAAGAGCTCAATTTCATCAGATTTTACAATTTGAATTCGTTGCAAGCAAGTTTGGTGAAAGTCATATAAGAAATTGTTTAAGATAGTTTGTAATTTAGATACTTTAGTACCACCTTGAGTATCTTTTATATCAATGTAAACATTATATTGCGAAGTGGGTTCTAACATCTTGGATAGCAACAAATAATACATTTTATAGTACCATTCATCATAAGTTTGATGATACGCATCGTTATCCAACTCTTTTTTCCCTGTCGCTATTACACATCGGAAAGTTAAATCAGGGCTTGAAAAAAAATAATCAAAAAGATCTGCGTAAAATGCTAACTGGCCATTTGATACCTTTGTCCATTTTATTTCAAATTTATCACTTAAACCATGGTTTCTCTTAATCTGCCGAATATTTTGAGAAACCATTTTTACTTTAGATTTTTCACAGCTAATAGCCCCTAAAAGCATAATATCGGAATCATCATGCTGTAAATGGCAACTTTCATCACAATAAATATTTATCATAATCAGATGTCCTTTCCGTTGCTCTCGGGAAGCCTTTTTATTTTGAACGAATTATATAATATGATCATTTTGCCAAGCGTTTGGCAATTTGAGGTAGGGTACAGTTTGTACCTCACCTGAAAGTGTGACAATTCGTCACAGACTCACAAAGCAATCTGAACTTCCTTGATTACTTTCAAATTACCAAACACTTGGGATTTTCACTCTTTTTTCCCCTGGAGAGACTTTATATCTGTTTCCAATTCCTGCAAATCCTGTTTATCCGCGAGAGCAGCTTCATACTCCTTGCGTCGTTTTTCAAAGGTCTCATATTCTTTGCAAACAATTTCTTTCATGGTAGCATTGGAATATTGACCACGCGAACGGAGCAGGGGAACCTCATGATCCATCAAAATCTTGTTGGCTGTTTCACGCCAGTAATCCAGTGTCAATGTTTTACGAAGCTTCACACGGAGTTCGGCGCTTTCAAGGAAAATAGATACCAGGCGATTCAAGGAATCAATTTCATCATTCGATAAATAATTCTTTGCAATATAGATGTCTTGCTTCCGAACCCGTGTTCCCTGCCACGCAGTGAGTGCCATATTGGGCTTCGCGGCATCGGCACGGGAAATGATAAGTTCAGCAGCCGTCTTGCCGGTTACGGCATAGATCAGTTTGTTCTGGGTTTCCGCAAAGAAATGCTGTGTATCTTCTTCCGTGCTGACATAATCTGCCGACAGAGCGAACAGGTCGCGCAGTTTCTGATAGAATCGCTTTTCGCTGGCACGGATGTCACGGATCTGTTCCAGTAGTTCATCAAAATAGTCCGGACGTCCATCGGGATTTTTCAACCGGTCGCTATCCAGCAGATAGCCTTTTAGTAAAAACTCTTTTAATGTAGAATTTGCCCACTTGCGGAACTGAGTGCCACGAGGAGAGCGGACACGGAAACCAACTGCAAGGATGACCTCCAAACTATAAAATACGACAGGTCTATCAGAATTTGCAATTTGCATAAAACGCAAATTGCTTTTTTTATCTACTTCATTTTCATCAAAGATATTGGTAACGTGCCTTGAAATAGTAGAAATGTTTTTATTAAACAGTTCGGCCATTTGTGCTTGGGTAAGCCAAACCGTATTATTTTCAGCGTAAAGCTTTACACTGGCTTTCCCATCTTCTGTGTTATACAGAATGATATTTTCCATGATCTTTCTCCTTACCCCCTCGAATTCGAGGGGGTTAATTGGTGAAGAGGATACTATTTCCAAATCATATTATACCTACCAACTTTTTCACACTTGATTATTTTAAACTGACGCCATACATAGAAATACCACTTGGCATCCACATAGATAGCTTTTCTTGCTTCAGGTTCCTGTCCCATAGATTCTAAGATGGGCTCAATTCTGGACGAGAAATCCTTCGCTAAATCCACCTGCTTTTGAGGATCTTCCGTGATACATTCGGAAATAAAGGACGTAGATACATTTTGTAATTTCCGAATATATTTACCTTTTTCTCTTACTTCTGGATAGTGAATTAATGAGACACGATTTAAATCTGTATAGATTGTATCTTCTAATTCAGCCTCGGGTATTTTAGATAAAACGTCTAAAATATAATCCAAGGCAGGGATTTCAAATTCATGAATTTTTTTGTCCCCAATTTCAACAGAGGCTAAGTAGACTTTATAAAATCTATCCCACGAACGCTCGGCAATTCTAAGACCCTCGGGGACGCCTGCCCCTGCATCATGTAATTTAGGAAGAGTTGTAAAATAGGCACTGTACAGACCCTCATGTATCATTTTCTGGTGGCAAATAGGGCAAGGAAAGGTGTCTGGAATAGGAGCGAATATATATCTTAGCCGTTCAACCCGCATTTCGCACTTTTTGTTTTTACAATGGAAAAGTCCGTGGGTATCTTGACTATTATCGGTATAAATCCATCCTTCAGGTAACTTGGGTCTGTACGGATCGTTAATAGTAGAGGGCCAAGCTTTTCTTTCCATAAGACCATGCTCAGTTAAATCAAAATCATTAGGAAGTTTAGCGCTATCGCTAGCACTCCTAAATGGATCTTTTAGTTTTGAAAAAATTGACATGGCTACTGTTCTCCTTGCTACTTATATATTTGTGATAATTCTTGTTTATAAGCTTCTCCGTACCTCAACTACCTTGCCGATGATTTTTGCCGGTAAACTTTTAACTTCACACATCCTGCCTCAACTACCCTGCGGGTTAGTCTTTTTTTTGATTAATTTCTTTATCTCTTTGTCAAAATCAGAACTGATATGCTGAGTCCTGTTAAACTCTGTGTATTCGGCAATCGCTTTGGCGTCAGCCGCTTTTTTGGAAATGCGTCCGGAACCTTTTAAAATTTCGTATCTGCGAAAAGAGAGAAATTCATTGACACTGGATGCAAATTCTTCCATCGTAAATACTACTTCTCGCTCAATCAAGTCTTCAATATAATCAAAATAACCGGATACTGCACTTTCCAAACGGCGTATTTGTTTTTCATCCAAGTAATTCTTTGCGATAGTTACATCGGACTTCAAAATACGACCATCCGGTGAATTTTTCCAGGTGGTCAGTCCCATATGGTCTTTACTCCGATCCGACCGATTGTAAATAATTTCGGCAGCGGTTTGTCCGGTAATCGCATAGTGGAATTTATTTTGTACCATAGCATAAAACTGATGTGTAATTTCGGAATCCTTGTCATAGTCTATGCTGCATTCGGCAAAAATATCTGTAATCTGTTGCCAGATCCGCCGTTCACTGGCCCGTATGGAACGTACTCTTTCCAGTAATTCACGGAAGTAATCTTTACCAAATGCTGTACGGGCCTGTTTTAATCTGTCATCATCCATGGCAAAGCCTTTGATGATATATTCTTTTAGGATGTCTGTGGCCCATATGCGGAACTGAGTAGCACGGCGGGAGTTAACGCGGTAGCCTACGGAAATAATGGCGTCGAGATTATAGAATAATAGTTCCCGCTCAACCTGCCGGGTACCTTCTTGTTGAACTACTCGAATTTTTCGAGTAGTTGCTTCTTCTTCTAATTCGTGCGTCTTGAATATTTCTTTTAAATGATAGTTGATAGTATGACTTTCGACTTGGAAAAGTTCTCCCATAGCCTTTTGTGTAAGCCAGATTGTTTCATTTTGAATAAAGGCATTTACTGAAATATCTTCATCTGCTGCGCGATAGATTAAAAATTTAAATTGCGTTGTATCCATATTACTGCTCCTATACTGTCAGATATCCTCCAGCGAATTATCGTTACAAACTTCTCCTAACTTCAACTACCTTGCCGATGATTCTTGCCGGCAAACCTTTAACTTCGCTCATCCGGCCTCAACTACCCTGCGGGGCAGGGTAGTAAACGCAAGACGGGTTATTTTTCTAACATGACTTTAAAAGGCACTTCCGCTTTTTTCCCAGCGAATCCACCTCTAAACTGAAGCTTGACGATATCTGCATTTTTAGGAACATCGTACGAGATATATCCGCCCGTGGTGATGCCAGGATTAATTTTTTTAAGAAATAAAGTTTCGCGATTGCTCATTTCCAATTGAGTATCACCTTCAACGGAATGGGTATATTCACGGCCTGCGCTATCTATCAGTTTATATGAATTTGCATCTAATGTTACAGCGTCCTTTTGCTGATTGCTGGCTACAATATAAATTACCTTAAAAACTCCTTGAGCCCGAGCATTCGTATATCCTGCATCAATTGTAGGCATTTCTTGTATTTTTGCAATAGCCACTCCGACGTCACTGGACATAACACCTTTTACTTTTCCAATCCCTTCTACATCGCAAGTATAGTTATATTCAGGTGCTTTTTCCGCTTGTTTTGCTCCCTGCCCGCCGGAAGTGCCCTTTGATTTTGGCTCTCCCATGCAGCTACCGATTAAAGCTAAAATTACAAATATACCTATAACGCCAAAAATGAGTTTCTTTATAAAAGATCTTTTTTTGGGAGGAGGTGCCACTTCATTGGTATTTATGTTGACATCGCCACCATTTGCGGAAGAGAATTCTTTCCCGCACTTTTCACAAAACTTTGCACCATCAGGATTTTTAGTACCACAATTAGAACAAAAAGACATAATCAATACCTCCTTTTTATTTATGCCGGATACATTCCAGCAAGTTGACATAATAATTGCTACTCCCAGTTCCTGCGGGATTCCACGACTTTACCAATAATCCGTACCGGCAAGGACTCAATCTCTTCTTTGGTGTAGAAATGCGGCGGATACACTGTCGGATTTTCACCGATCAAAATCACCCCGTTCTCTTGATATTTAACCCGTTTAACAGTAGCTTCATCGCCGTTGACCAGAACAATGGCTGTTTCTCCACTTTCTATGTAGTCCTGTTTCCGGACAATCACCGTATCTCCGTCACGAAGGGAGGGTGTCATACTATCCCCTTTGACGTGCAGAGCAAAATACTCGCCTTTAGCCGCCATTTCAGGGGTAATTTCTTCGTACCCTTCGATGTCTTCAATAGCTTCCAGCGGAACTCCGGCTACGACCTTACCGAGAATGGGGATACGCACGCCTTTGACGCGGGGTGGGGTGAAATTATTTAGCTTAATCAATTGATCTCCGTCAAGCATTTTTAATAGCTCATCTATAGTTATTCCAAATACGTCTGCAACAGACTTTAATGTTTCTGCCGAAGGAGCAATTTCTTTCCCTGAGCGAGAATTTTTATTTTTCTCGAGCATAGAAACATATGCTTTTGTTCTGCCAATCAACTTGGCAAATTCCTCCATGGTTAAGTTGTTTTTTCTTCTGTACTCATGTATTAAATCTCCGATATGCATACAATTCACTCCCTTGCGTTAAGTTTAGTATACAACTGAAAAAATAATTTGTAAAGCCGACTTGACAAATATTTCAAGTTGTTTTATACTATGGTCAGGTTAAGCTTGCTTAACAAAAAAAGAAGGGGGTGAGATGATTGCAAGTCGGAGAAAAGATTAAAACGCTAAGATTGAAATTAGGCTTGTCGCAAGAGGAATTGGCCGTTAAATCTGGCGTATCAAGGGTAACCATATCGAAATTGGAAAACGGTTCCCAGAGTATAACTACCAATAAAACCCTTGCTATGTTAGGAGAAGCCTTGGGTTGTAAAGCATCTTATTTTTTGCAATGAAAGTTAAGCAAGCTTTACAAAATGCACCGTGCAATCAATATGGCGAGTACCGTCAGCGGTGAGAGGGGCGTAAAGTAAAAACACGGAAGCGCGTGTACGCTCCCGTGTCATCGACTTAAAAGAAGTTTGGTAGGCTTCTAAATAAGTCCCCGGCTTTTTAATCAGTAGGAATTGCAGTTCCGGATTGATTCATCCTTGGTGGCGCCTTTGGAAGAATTTCACGCACCGGAACACGGGTTACCATTCCGTTTCTTAGTCCCCCTCATCACTATGGTGGCGATCTTAGAATCGGTACGTTAAGAAAAATCGCAAGAGCGTTAGGCGTTGATGTTAGAGAGCTGCTTTAACTAAAGTGTCAGCGGTGAGAGGGGGTGAGGGGTATGAACAAACAAATAACGCTCCGGCTGCCGCAAGAGCTGCACGAAGCGCTGAAAAAAGAAGCACGAGATAGAGGTTTGGACATGAAAAGTCTTATCATTGTTTATCTTTGGGATTATTGCGATCAACGTATTCCTCAATTGCCACGACAATCTCTCGAGCAGCAGGTCGATGGTTTTTCTCCGCAATCGCTTTGATCTGCTCGAACAGTTTCGTAGGCATCCTGAGAGTAAATCTTTTCTCATAGTCTGACATATAAAAACCCCCTTTGTAGACACCATTATACCACCTTATAGGTGCGTTGTAAAAATAAGAAGTTGACACCTTAAAGGTGTCGATGTATAATAATGCCAAAAGGTGTCGAGGAGGTGTCAATAAATGAAAAAGATCAGATTTACTTTGCGAATCTCGGACGTGTTAAACAAAAAGTTAGAGGAGTTAAGTAAGAAAGAAGAACTAACAAAAAATGCTTTAATTGTCAGCATTTTACGAGAAAAAGTTGGACAGTTAGGTCAGCGGTGAGAGGGGGTGAAATGAATGAGTAATTATGATGAACTGAAAGCGGCAGCACAACCATTAGTAGAGTATATCCGCAAAAAGTATACGCCCATGACTACGGTCATAGTCACAGGCGCAGGAGTGGAAGTGCTGTCCACGGAAGTGCACGTTCCATTTGAGGATGATTGGGATTAGCGGATACGGACCTCTCCGGTACCCTTTAAATGGGTATGAACGAAAGAACCTTTTGATGGTGCGTTAAGGAATTCATGGAAAAGTCGTTCCGAACATCCCGGATAACGATACGCATAGCCGTTATGAAAATGGACTTCAATAACTCCATCTTCATACCCAATGGAATCAACATTGGAAGAATCAACAGAGATTAACTTCATAAAAATAACCTACTTTCTGTGCAGTATTTACTTCCAGATTAAGAATGGCGGTTCGCAAGGCGGATGTATGAATTAATTATAGCACAGAACGGGAAAACAAAAAGTTATCCACAATGCTACTTTGTAAACCCAACACGCGAAATATAAAAGGAACGAGGTGAAGAACGTGCAGTTAATCAAGATACAGGATTACACAGAGAAGTGCGGCCTGCCGGAAAGTACAATCCGGCGGTATTGCAGGGAGGGAATTCTACCGGCCATGCGGATCGGGCGAAGGTATTACATTGATGAGCCGGAAGCAGATGCAGTCCTGAAGGAACAGGTAAGCCTGTCTACTGCGCAGAGACGAGCCAGTCCAAACGTACCGGAATTGCGCCGGCAGAAAAGCAGCAAGAAGTTTGATTTTTTAGAAGCATTAAAAAAAGCTTAAAAGGGGCGTGATGGTAGAAATGCTGAAACTGGTAGCTACGTTAGCATTAATCATCGCTACGTGCCTGTGGGACTTTAATCCGGCGGGGCACATGGACGAAATCACATATACGGTCCATACCGGGGATACGGTGTGGCATATTGCCGAAAAGTATATGGACTGTCAAGTGAAGCCCTTGAATGAATTTGTGTTTGAAATCAGTGAAAGAAATCAACTGTCCGGCAAGCAGATTTATCCGGGCGACAAATTAGTAATTCCGCTGTGGACAAGAGCGGAAGCGCAATAAAAAAAGCCCCATCAGAGCGGCAACTCTGACGAGGCACAGAAAAAATTCTACAACTAAAGTATATCACACGGCCCGGTTCGGCGCAACAGCAGCAGGAACGAAGAAGTAACTACGCACTATCACAAGCTCCGGGCCGTCAATTTTGGAGGCAACTATGGCAAGAAGTTATGGAAGCGAATTTATCATTCGGTGGAAAGCGGAAGGCGAGATCGTAGTCGATGCACATAATGGCGATGAAGCTGAAGAAAAAGCTCTGAATATTTTGTTTGAATTATTAGAGTCGCATTGCAATGACGTAGATGTTTCGATTGATTACATAGAACGTGGCGAAGATTCGATAGATTGGGAGGCAAGCTGATGGCCAAACTTGTGATGACGTTGGAACAAATGCAGGATAGGGATGCCTGGCTTCAGCTGCGTAACACAGGTATCGGGGGGAGTGACGCAGCAGTTATACTGGGCGTCTCTCCCTGGAAGTCCGCTTTGACTTTATGGGCGGAAAAGACCGGACAGAAAGACCCGGACGATCTGTCACGGAATCAGCGAGTGTACTGGGGGACGAAGAACGAATCCAATATTGCGGATTGGTTCATGGAAGAGACGGGCAAGAAGGTATTCCGGCGCGGCATGATGCGCAGCGAAGAACACCCTTTCATGCTGGCGAGTGTAGACAGGGAAGTCGTCGGCGAAAAGGCCGGTTTGGAAATCAAGACGGCCGGTATAGACCAGGCTAAGAAGTGGATGGATGACGAGGTGCCGGACGCATATTATTTGCAATGTCAATGGTACATGGCCGTGACAGGGTACGAGCGCTGGTATATCGCAGTGCTTATCGGCGGGAACGAGGCGCGATGGAAATGCATAGAGCGGAACGAGGAACAGATTAGAGTCCTGATAGAGGCGGCGGAGCGGTTTTGGCAGATGGTGGAAAGTAAAACGCCTCCGCTGCCGGATGGAACAAAGTCATCCGGCGATACGCTGGGGGATATGTATCCGGGAAAGCGTGATGGACAAGTGTTAGATCTGCGATCCCCTGATGTTGTGCAGGCATATGAAAACATGAAACGGTTTGCTGAGGCAGAGAAGTTTGCAGGCAAGGCAAAAGAAAAGGCAAAACAAGTGATCATGTCTGCTATGGGAGAGTATGAGGAGGCATCTATCAATGGGCATAGGGTGACGTGGAGAACGCAAACTGGGCGCGTCACGATCGATACAAAACGATTACAGGCGGAGATGCCGGACGTGTACGAGAAATATAAAAAAGTGGGAAAACAATCAAGGAAGTTTTTAGGTTAAGGAGGCAATCAATATGGCAAATATTAAAAGTAAAGCAATCGTAGGAAACACAACCAACAGCGTGAACGTAGCAGCGAAACAGACCGTGGGGACGATCTTGCAAGGAATGCTTGATTCGGATGGATATCGGCGCCGCTTTGAGGAGCTTTTGGGAAAGCGTATGCCGAGCTTCATGGGAAGTATCGTAAGCATGGTTAATGAGGATCCTAACCTGAAAGAAGCATTTTTTAATGCACCGATTACTGTGATCCAGAGCGCGCTGAAAGCTGCTGCGTACAATCTTCCGATAGATAAATCGTTGGGCTTCGCCTATGTGGTGCCGTTCTATAACAGCAAAACAGGGAAGAAAGAAGCACAGTTTATCATGGGATATCGTGGCATGATCCAGCTGGCTAACCGGACCGGTGCCTACCAGAATTTGAACGTGGTGGATGTGCGTGAAGGGGAACTGAAACATTTCGATCGTCTGACAGAAGATGTGGAGGTAGAGTGGATCGAAGACGAGGACGAAAGAGAAACACGGCATGTCATCGGGTATCTTGGGTACTTTCGTTTAATCAACGGATTTGAAAAAAAGATATACATGTCTGTGAAGCAGATTGATGCGCATGAAAAAAAGTTCAGGAAAGGCCGTGGAAACCGTCCTGCAATCTGGAATGATAACTATGACGGCATGGCATGTAAAACGGTTCTGCGGCGCCTGATCGGCAAGTGGGGGTTAATGTCTGTTGACTATCAGAAAGCAGATGCAGAGACAGTTAAGATTGCCCAGGATATTGCCAGTGGTACAGTGGACGACGAAGTGATTGATACTGAAGCGAATGCTGCTACGCCGGCTATTGAGGCTGCAAAACAGAGCAACAGCGAATTATTTAGTGTTGAGACGCCCGCAACGGATGCAGAGATGGTTGGAAGCAAATAAGGTGTGCCAGTGACGTTGGTGTGAAGGAGGCAAACAAATGAAATTTCGCAAAAAGCCAGAAGAATAAACTATGAACTGTAAATTATGTGGAGCGAAGATACAGTTTATTCGGACGCCGGCAGGGAAATACCTGCCGTGCAATCCGAGAGCGGTGACGTACTACTTAGCGCGCAGCGTAGATGATATCAAGCCGTACTTAACACGGATACAGACGTTATTCTAAGGGGAGGGGAAGGAAGATGGCGAAGAAGGAAAAGGTAGCTTTATACCTCCTCTATGAGTTTGAAGATATTTTTTCAGAGCTTGATTCCGACGAGGAACGCGGGCAATTAATCATGGCGATTTATGATTATGAGCGCAGAGGGATAGAACCTGATTTTAAAGGCACGTTGAAATTCGCATGGCGTACCCATATAAAACCAAAGATGGATAAGATTATTGAAAATTACCGCCGTAAATGTGAGCAAAACCGCGCCAACGTAAATAAGCGATGGCAACAACAAGAAAACGAAACAGCAGAAGATACATCTGTATTAAATTCTATTCCAGAGTATACGAACGTACCAAGTCGTATAAAAAAAGATACGAACGTACCAAGTCGTATAAAAAAAGATACGAACGTACCAAGTCGTATAAAAAATGGATACGAAAGTATACAAGATATAGATGCAGATGTAGATGTAGATGTAGATATAGATGCAGATAAGGATATAGATATAGAAAACCCTATAGCGCCGCGCGCGCGTGAGGGGACCCCTGTGGATAATTCTATAACCCCTGTGGATAACTCGGATGCCGGATTAACACAAAAAGCTTCTGCGTATTATCAGGAAAAAATCAGACCTGTTAAAAACCGAACGGAGCTGGCATTTATTCGCCAGCTTGTTAGAACATACGGACTTGATAAATTTCAAAAAGCGGTCGAGATATCACGAACACGTGGCGGAAAATCGCTAAAGTATGTGGCGGAGGTGATTAAAGATCCACGACCGCCAGGTGAAGTAAAAGGCAATATGGACGATCTACGGGAGGAAGTACATGGAGTGTTTGGATGAACGCAAGGAACGGGAAAAGATAATACAGTGGTTTTTTGCAGGATATGGCATGGAGAGGCAGGATATGCGCATCTCTCTTTACAGCGAGGTGTTATCTGATATTCCGCTGCCGGTGCTGCAAAAGGTTTGCCGTAAAATGCTAATCGAGCAACGTAACATACCAGCAGTCGCTGATATTATCGCTGCCGGACGTAGCTTAGTCGGAGAGGTTACAGGGGAACGGGTAAAATCTTTTGCGGAAGCCTGGGAAGAAGTGCAGGCAAAAGTGCACGACTGCTTTGTGTATGCTAAACCGGAGTGGTCCACGATAGAGATTGCACTAGCGGTGCAGAGCTTTGGATACAAAGAATTGTGCGAATTGCAAACAGACCAATTGCGGACAGCCCATGCGCAGTTCCGCCGGATTTACGAGGATGTGTGTGCCAGGACGCTGGAAAAACGGACAAACGACTATGTGCTGAATAATACAGGGAAACCGTTAGCGATTGGACAGTTGGACAAAATCAAACGAATCGCAGAAAAGGGGAGAAGCAATGACACTGAGCGAGTTTATCGAAAATCGCTTGCAGGCGCTGGGGAAGACATGGTCCGACCTGATTGATGAGGGCGATATTAGTAATATAGCTGCGCAGCAGATGCAGCAGGGCACGTGGAGACGGCACAGTGGGACGTTGCAAAAGCTGACGCGGTATCTCAAATGCACGGCAGGGGATATACAGGAGTGTATGCGGGTTCATCCTGATGCGGTGCAGAGTAAAGAAGCGGTCCGTCCGGAGAAACAAACGCCGAAGTGCAAAGAGGGCAACTCCGAGAAGGTGAAGGACAAGCCGGTGCCGGTGAAAAAATCGGAGAAGCAGCAACCGGAATGCGAAGAAATAAACCCTGATACGGTCAACCACCCGGCGCATTATCAGTTATCCGGATTCCCGAAAGGGTTTGAAACAATCGATGTGATCGCGGCTGTGACGGCAGACCTGACAGGTATGGAGGCCGTGTGTACAGCGAACGCTTTGAAATATTTAATCCGCTGGAAGCATAAAAATGGTGTGGAAGATCTGAAGAAGGCAAGATGGTACCTGGATAGGCTGATAGGAGAGTGTGAATCATGACTTTAGTCGTTTTGATGATCATAGCAGCATGGGCGTTTCTGTTGGGGTCGATTTTGACGGTACTAATCTTAGGGTGGTGATGTCGATGTACGAAGAGGTCAAACACAAGCTACGATCGTATCGGTACTGCCTGTGGCGGATTAATCAAAATAAGGAAATGATTGAGAAGCTTAGGGCACTGGCAGAAAAAACGTCTCCTTCGTATTCTCTTGCGCCGGGTGGTGATACAAAAGACAGTATGGCCAATGCCGCGGCGAAAATAGCAGACTTAGAGCGAGAAATTGACGCAGATACTGCGCGATTGAAGGATGAGCTGGCGAAAGTGGAAGTGTTGATTTCTGGCTTGGACGATCATCAGCAAAAACAGGTTGTAGAACTTAGGTATAAATACGGGTATAGCTGGCGCCAGATAAAGAAAAAACTCCCATATGAGGAAGCGCAGATTTTTAGATTTCATAGGCAGGCTTTAGAAAATCTTTTCCCGTTAGTTCAAAAGATGATAGTAAATGATAGTTAAACTCGTGTTATACTGTAGGTGTGAAGTTTTGGGGAAAAACCTCCTCCTAAAAGCATCGGTGAAGTGATGAGCGCCGGTGCTTTTTTGTTGTGGTATAATAAAATATCATGATAAACAAAGGAGGCGGTATCGTGGAAGCTGCAAAGGAAAGATTCTTAAAAAATCTTTATGAAATGAAAGAGGGCGGAAATCCAAAAGGGTACAAAATGGTTGCTGATTGTTTGGAAGGTGCGGACCCGGATATTATTAAAGAGCTGGAACAAGAGGGGTATGTTGAACTGAGGAATGAACATGTTGGGCGTAAGTACGATGCCAGTCATGTTTTAACAAAAAAAGGCTTGACGCATTTATTCGGGTAAAATTAGATGATTTCCAAAGCACTTGCTACGGTGAGTGCTTTTTTTGTCGCCCAAAATTAGAAAGGTGGTGAGGTCTGCAATGGCACAGGGTAAGTATAAGGCTTGGCTTGAACCTGACAATCTGTTGCGATTGCAGGCATGGGCAAGGAATGGTTTAACCGATGAGCAGATAGCGCATAATGTAGGGATCGCTGTTGGTACATTGTACGATTGGAAGAAGAAGTACCCTGAGATTTCAGAGGCCCTAAAAAGGGGTAAAGAAGTAGTGGATATCGAAGTCGAAAATGCCTTGATCAAACGAGCTAAAGGCTACGACTACGAGGAAGTAACCCGTGAACTATCTGAAGATCTGAAGACGGGAGAAAACAGACTTGTAATAACAAAGGTCGTAAAGAAGCATATGGCCCCGGATGTGACCGCAATCATATTCTGGCTAAAGAATCGACTGCCCGAGGATTGGCGGGACAAAAAGGACATTGATATGCAGGCAGATATTAAGAACCCGTTCGATGGGATTTCCACTCACGATATAAAGAAGCTGATCCGGGATGGATAAGGTGATAATTAAACAGGCAAAATTAGAACTCGCACGGCGTGAGTTCTTTTTTTATTGCCGGCTTAAAGCTCCGGATTTTTACAAGTCAGAAAGAAGATACCTGGAAGAATTGTGCGAGAAGCTGCAGTCGTTTTACGAAGATCCAGATAGCAAAGTGCTAATCATCAATGCACCGCCTCGGCACGGGAAGTCCCGGACAGTAGGATTGTTCGTCGAGTGGGTTTTAGGGAAAAATCCGGCGGAAAAAATCATGACAGGATCCTACAACGAAACCCTGTCAACGACGTTCGCTAAAAGTGTTCGGAATGATATTCAGGAAGTAAAAGCGGATCCGCACCGAATCGTCTATTCGGACATCTTTCCGCGTACCAGGATAAAAAAAGGTGATGGGGCTATGAACCTATGGAGTCTGCAAGGGCAGTACAGCAGTTACCTTGCGACTTCTCCCACCGGTACGGCTACAGGCTTCGGATGTAGCTTGATGATCATAGATGACCTGATTAAAAATGCGGAAGAGGCATACAACGAATTAGTCAAAGAAAATCATTGGAATTGGTTTACAAACACAATGCTATCCCGGCTGGAGGAAGGTGGGAAAATTGTTATTATTATGACCCGCTGGGCTTCCGATGATCTGGCCGGAAGGGCGATAGAGCACTATAAAGGCGTTGCGGGAAAGGTTGTGATGAAAGCCGTACAGCCGGATGGCAGCATGTTGTGCGATGAGATTTTGTCCCGGGAATCATACAACGAAAAAATTAAGGCTATGGGGGAAGATATCGCCAGTGCCAACTATCAGCAAGAGCCAATTGACCTTAAAGGGCGGCTATATAGCAGTTTTAAAACCTATGATGATATTCCCCGGGACGCAAAAGGCAATAGCCTGTTTACGATCGTAAAAAACTACACGGACACGGCCGACGAAGGGTCAGATTATCTCTGTAGTATCTGCTATGGCGTGTACAACAAGGAGGCGTACATTCTTGATGTCATCTACACAAAAGACCCGATGGAACGAACTGAACCAGCCGTCGCAAGAATGCTGCATGAAGTCGGAGTTAACCTTGCCGATGTTGAATCTAATTCGGGCGGTAAAGGATTTGCTCGATCAGTTCAAAGAATTCTGCAAGAGACTTATCTCGGCAATAAAACGACTGTCTCCTGGTTTCATCAGAGCAAAAATAAAACCGCACGGATATTATCGAATGCTACATGGGTCATGGAGCACGTATATTACCCCGCAAACTGGAAAGATCGTTGGCCGGAATATTACGACGCGATGCAGAGGTATCAGCGCGAAGGTAAAAATCAACATGATGATGCGCCGGATGCAACGACCGGTATCGCAGAACGTCTGAACAGTGTTATCAGAGCTACGCGAAGCAATCTTTACTAAGGAGATGACGACACATGCTGAAAGACAAATACAAGCTGCTGCATGATGCCTATTTCGGCATTGGGCTATTTGAGGACGGAGCCGGACTGAGGCAGCATCCCCGGGAATCGATTGAAAACTTTAGAGACCGGCAAGGGCTGGCGTATTACCTGAACTATACAGCGCCGATCGTCAATGCTGCGGTTGATCCGATTTTCAAAGACGATATTGCCCGTGAGTATAACAGCTCCGAGGCGTTTGAGGCTTTCCTGCTTGATTGTGATCACGCTGGTACAAGCTATCAAAAGTTTTGTAAAAACGCCGCGACGCAAGCTAAACTGTACGGATGCTGCTATGTAGTCGTTGATAATTATGCGGCACAGGAAGAGGCCCTTTCTGCTGCCGTTGAAAACCGGCATATACCGTTTTTAAAACTCATCTCTCCGAATCAGGTCAAAGACTGGGCGGTAGATGAGTACGGCAATTTCACGATGTTTCAGTATTCAGAAACGATCCAAACCGGAGCGAATGAAAAGCGAACGACAGATTACACCTGGACACTGGACGAATGGCGGGTAGGCGAAGGCGAGGATGCAAAATCGGGGCCTAATGCATTGCACAGGGTACCGGTGGTAATGTGGCGGGCAAGAGAAACAAAAAAGAACCAAATTAGGCCCCCAAGTGAATACATTTCCATTGAGCAGGTCAATTATTTTCTGTACCAGCTTTGCAGCTGGCATACACAGATATTGCGGGACCAGGCATTTAATATTCTGACCATGCCGGATACCGGTGGTGGGGAGGTCACGGTCGGTACGAACAACGTACTGACGTACCCGCCGGAATCGTCTCATATTCCGGAGTTTATTGCACCTTCCGCCGGGCCCGCTGATATGATAACGGACCACATGGACAGGCTCATCAAGGAGATGTTCCGAATGTCCGGGTTGGATTCTGTTGTGGGTGTAAGGACTGATGCAAGTAAAAGCGGCGTAGCAAAGCAGTGGGAGTTTGAGAAGACAAATCAAAAACTGGCTGACTTTTCGGTTATGTGTGAAAGCGCAGACGAAGCAATCATCAAACTGTACGGCGCGTGGAGTAACGAAGACCCGGCGTATGATTGCGAGTATCCGCGTGACTTTAAAATCAACGATGTAATTGATGCTATAAACTCTGCACAGGCCGCGCTTGACCTTGATTTTGAAAGCCCCACTTATAAGCTGGAAGTACTTAAAAAGGTACTAGCTGCATACATGCCGAATATCGCTCCGGATATCTATGACAAGATGCTGGCAGAGTTGGAAAAAGCCTTGCAGGATGAGCAGATGAATCAGCAGTACGGCGATAAAAATGTAGGTGACGGCGATGAACCTGGAGCAGACAAATAAGGTTATAAAGGCCTTTGAAAAAGAAATCAAAAGGCTTTTAAAACTGGGGAAAAGCCCGAAGGAAGCCGTCCGGGCAGCGTATAAAAAATTCCCGGTCATGGAAACCCTGCGGGAAGAATTGGATGCACAGATTATTGCTGAGATGGCCCGGGGGAGTGAATACGCTTTCCCGGCAGAAGCGCTGGCAGCTGCTGCGGCTAAGCCCTGGGCAGAGGACGGGCTGACCTTATCAGACCGCACTACGAAGGGCAGCAAGGCTGTGGTGAGCCATGTTGCCGCTGCGATCGGCAACTGCATTAAAGAGAATCAAACAACCTATGCGACAAGCCGGAAGCTGTTTGATGGATATCAAAAAGACGGGATCATCCCAGAACAGGATATACCGAACTTTATGCACAGTCTGATCCGAGCGGCACAGCCGGATATGCGCCGCAGCCCCGAGTTTAGGCGGGTGCTGCGCAACGCTACCCGGAATGTGGGAAAACTGACCACACAGGGCATGAAGGCCGCGTATAACCAGATTACAGAGGCTATCCTGACCGGGAACGAAAAGCGTCTGGACAAGGCTGTGTATGTGGCCACGCAGGAACGAACCCGGTATTTTGCGGAACGGATCGCTCGCACAGAGCTGGCAAGGGCATACCATGATGGGGTTGCGGCTAAGTGGGGAGATGATCCTGACTGTGTGGCGTATAAATGGCGCATGTCTAAGAGCCATCCCGCACCGGATATCTGCGACATGTACGCGGGGGCTAATCTGTACGGCATGGGCCCCGGAGTTTTTCCAAAGGACAAAGTCCCGGAGCTCCCGGCGCATCCGCATTGCATGTGCTACTTGCGCCCACTGATGGACGGGTCCTTAAGACTTGAGAGCAATACCCCGGTTGATCGTGTCGCAAAAGGCGGGAAAGAGTGGCTGGATAAGCAGTCCCTAATGACCCGGCAAGCTATCCTCGGCGTGATGGGAGAGGCACAGTACCAGAAGGGCGGAAACTGGCAGGTTTTTGCCCGGGGATACGGCGGGCGATATTTGAAGACCCGGATTGACATGGAATCCGAGCATGGGATTACGAATAAACAGTCTAAGGGAGACCCGTTACATAAAGTAAACTGGGACAAAGTAAACTCACCGGACTACAAGGCTAAATTTTTAAGCCTGAACAATCCGCCCGAGGTGAATGAAAAACTGTACTCTTTGGCGGTGAAGATGCTCCGTCACAGAGAGGGCACGCAGTATGAAGACCTGTACGCGATAGACCACATGAGTGGACGAGAAATCGTGAGGTTGACACAGAATAAAACACCTTTTGAAGTGGAGTATACCGAAAGGGCAAAACAGGATATAGCTAAGCATCCGAACCAGCTTATCAGTATACACAGCCATCCTAATGACCTTCCACCTACTGGTGCAGATATATATTCACAACATGTTCACTTATATAGATCCGGCTATGTAGTTACCTTTGATGGGGCTTTGTATGAATATAAATTGCACAAGTCCGATCAAGTTTCTCTGAGTACTCTCCAAGTATTTGATTTCCGTGTTGAAAATAAGAAGAAAAGAGGTTATAATATAAACGAAAGAGATGCTATTATACAGGTTTTATCGAGCCTACAAAAACAAGGAATTATAGCTTTTAGGGAGGTGAAATAGATGATTCATGAGATGGACTATAGTCCAGCAAAAGGTATGCCCTTGGCGTTGTTAGACGCGATTGAAGATCTCCTGCTCAAGGGGGATAAAAGTGTTGTGGATTATGTAGATCGGCTCTATGAGGACAAGACAAAAAACTGGCGCTCTGTGTCGGTGCCGGAAGTGTTAAAACCGTATCTGGATGAATAAAACCCGCTTACAAAAAATGTAGGCGGTTTTTTATTGCCCACCGTGGTGAAGCGGCGGGCTTTTTTATTGCCTTTTCACGGCCTGGAGCCGGCTGTAGGCGGTAAAGAACAGAAAATTATAAGCGCCGGGAGCGCAAAAGGAGTGTAGTTATGACATTAGCAGAACTGTATGCAGCATTGGCCAGCGTGGAAAAAGGCAGCGAGATGGAAGCCGCTATCAAGACGGAAATCTCAAAGCTGAATGCGGAAAGCGCAGATTACAGAACGAAGAAAAACGCGGCCGAGGCAAAAGTAACAGAGCTTGAAGCTCAAATCAAAGAACTGACCGACAAAGGCGCAGGAAGCCAGAGTACAGTGGAGAAACTACAAAAGCAGTTAGACGACCTCAACGCAAAATATGAGGCTGCCGAAACGGCCCGCAAAGACGCCGAAGCGCGCCGGGTACAGGCTGATATTATGCAGCAAACAGTAGCGGCGCTCACTAAAGGAAATGCGGCAAGTCCGACAGAGATTGCGAAAATCATTGTTGGTAACATCTCCACTAAAGAGGACGGTTCTTACAGCTACTCTGCTGACGGAAAAGAAATGTCAATCGAAGATGGCGCAAGCGGCTGGCTCAAGTCGAATACTTGGGCGGTAAAAAATACGCAGAACCCCGGCTCCGGCGGGGCAGGTGGCGGTGGCAGTGCTACAAAAACGGATACCCTAGCCGGGGCCGTAGCCGCGGCCTTAAATGTTAACTAAGAAAAGGAGATAAAAAATGGCTGTAACTTTAGAACAAGCAAAATTAAACGTGCAGGACGACCTGCAGGCAATGGTAATTGACGAATACGCAAAAAGCAATTGGTTATTTAATAACTTAACTTTTGATGATGTTGTTTCTCCCACGGGTGGCGGGGCCACGCTCACTTATGCATATAATCGACTGATTACTCAGCCTACCGCCGGATTCCGTGCTATTAACAGCGAATACACACCGCAGGAAGTAACCAAAGAGCGCAAGACTGTAGACTTGGCAATCTTTGGCGGGGCGTTCAAGATTGACCGCGTTATTGCTAATATGGGCGGCATTGCTAACGAAGTCACCTTACAGATGCAACAGAAAATCAAAGCGGCTTCCGCGCTGTTTAATGACGCTGTAATCAACGGAGATAAAGCAACGGTTACCAATTCCTTTGACGGATTGGAAAAAGCGCTCACGGGTTCTTCAACAGAATTCACGCCCGCTGCACCGATTGACCTTTCTGACAGTGCTAAATTAGACGCAAATTATAAAGTTTTCCTTGACCAGATTGATGAGTTCTTGGCACTTTTGGACGGCGCCCCCTCTGCTCTCTTGTGTAACACAAAACTATTCACAAAGATTAAGGCGGTAGCACGGCGCGCCACAAGCTACACGGAAACGAAAGACCGTTTCGGACGTCAGATTGTCGGATATGACGGCATTCCGATTATCGATTTAGGCGCTAAAGCCGGAACGAATGACCCGGTTTCCGCGATTAAAAGCTCTGACGGCACTACTTCTCTGTATGCTGTACGGCTTGGGATTGACGGGTTCCACGCGGTATCTATGGCAGGGGTTGCTCCTGTACGCACTTGGTTGCCGGATTTCAAAACTGCCGGAGCAGTTAAAACTGGCGAAGTGGAAATGGTGGCCGCCGTAGCATTGAAGGCGACTAAAGCGGCCGCCGTAATGCGTAACATTAAAGTGCAGTAAAGGAGAATTACGATGGCTAAAATCATTGCCCCTAACAAGGACTACGACGGAATTAGCGCATCGGTATCGTTCGATAAGGGCGTTGGAGAAACCTCTGACGCCCATTTACTCGATTGGTTCCGTACGCACGGTTATAAGGTGGTAGAAGATAAACCAAAACAAGCAAATGGTTTAGATGTAGTGCAAGATGAACCAAAAAGGCGTGGTAAAAAATGAATACCTCGGCAATCTTTTTGCGTAGATTGAGGCTTGCAATAAAAGAATCAATCGAAGAAGTGATTGACACAGCAAAACAGACGCATAAATTCAAAAACCACCCGGGCAACAAATTAGAGCGTGAAGGGTTAGAGGCATACTACGGACAATACGTGGGGGTAATCACATTAAGTCGTCGTGTTGGTTATGCCGGTTATGTGCATGAGGGTTTCCCTGCGCACAAGATAAAGCCTAAATTCCGAAAAGCATTGCGTTGGGTGGCAAACGGCGACTTTCGTTGGGCGGCGCACGTAATGCACCCCGGATTCAAAGGGGATCCTTTTTTATATAGAGCGTTTGACGGCTCACAGGGTACGATTGAGCGAATCTTTGACAAACAAGTTGAATTAGCTTGTCAGGAGGTGGAAAATGGCTTTATTAGTTGAGTTATCGGATATAATACCGCGCGATGAGCTTTTAGGCCCGCTTGTAAACCAGACTACATTAGAAGAAGCGCACGAGGCGCTTTATGTTACGGCGATGAATTGTCATGTTGACAGGGAAGATATAACAGCCACGTATTGGGTGAAGCGCTACATAGAATCCTATTGCTTTTGGCGTACGGCAATACTCAAAAGTTACTCAACCGGTGGGAGCGCTTACAATAGCGGCGAGGAGAAAGATTCTTATGCGCAAAAAATTGCGTTCTACGAAAAAGAACTCAAGGCGCTTGAATCCAAGGTAACCGCACAGATGTTAACCGGTTCTGAAACGAATAGCGGCGGCTTCCGGGCCGTACACTTATACCGGGGGTGATGCTGTGATATGGTATGAGGTTTTAAAATACATTGAGAACCGTATAAAACAGAACACCAACGCAGAGGACGTTATTTTTGGCGCTATGCGCCCGCAGATGCTTGGCTTGACAAATATATCACCCGGAAAGGTTTTGTTGATTAGAGGCACAGAAACGGAAGTAAACGGCGATGGTTTGCCGGTGGAAAATACTGTGACTGTGTACCTTGAGTGTTGGGTTCGTAACGATGAACAGGAAATGGAAAGCGGCTATCAGCAGTTAGCCCGATTGGAAGAACAGATTGATGCGGCGCTTTTGGCGATTAAGAAAGAATCCGGAATGATAAGCGGGAATATTCAGCTTATGGACTTGATTGTAAGAAGCAAAAGCGGAGATTTGGATTCTATGCGGCCGCTGATAGGCTCACAATACGAGATTGCTATTGATGTGTATGAAAGCGAATGAAAGGAGATATTATGACCGTTGCAAGAGGTTACAAAGCGGCAACCGTAATTGATTTTGAATCGGTGTATAACACGACACCGAGCGCAAAAAAAGGATTTAAGTTGCCGATTAACAAGAACGAATTGGAAAACAAACAAACTCTGATTGATTCGGAAACTATCACCGGTACGAGGAACACCGTGCAATCAAGCTTGGGCCGTAAAAGCGTGGATGGGAACATCACAATCCCGGCAGATTATCGTGCGATCGGTGCCTGGTTAAAAGCTCTGTTCGGGAATCCGGTGAACGCCGGAACCGCAGCTCCGTATACGCACAAGTACAAAATCGGCGACACGCAGCCGTCTTTCTTGGTGGAAAAAGCGTTTCCGGATACTGGCAAATACATTGTATACAGCGGCTGCAAAATAAACACCGCCCAGTTCTCCTTTGGTGAGGACAATGAAATGACGGTGGAGTTGGCTGTCATGGGGGCTGCGCGGACTATTTCCGGGACGGCATATAATGCTGCGGCGGCGGAGTTGAAGAAACTGCCAATCAGCCAGAACCACACGTATGTCAAAATCGGAGGCACGGAAAGCAAGATCGTCAAAACCGGTGACTTCACACTGGATGCGGGGCTGGACGGGGATCAGTATGTCGTAGGTGGCGGAGGCGTTCGTGGGGACATCCCGGAAGGGCTGTTCAAAGCTACCGGCAATATTACAGCGCTGTTTACGGACACTTCCATGATGGAAGCGGCGGATACTGGAACGACGACCAGCTTGGAGATCGGGTTCAAACTCGACACAAATACCCAGCTGGTGTTTCTTTTTCCGGAAGTACAGATCGAACCGCACGATGCTCCGATCAGTGGGCCTGCGGGTGTAAACGTAAGCTTTGCCTGGCGGGCATTTTATGGCAGTAATGCCGAAAAATCGCTGGTGCAGGTTACTTTAATCAACGATACGAAGGAGTACTAAGAATGGATATTAAAATTAAATCGATGACCCGCGGACAGATTAAAGCACTGCGGGGAGCGGGATATGATCTTGCTTTAGCTAAGGAGAACCGTACTGAAGAAAATTCTGTGGCTGCCATGGAGTGGATCTTCGACAATGTGTATCCGGAGTTGGCCAAGGACGAAAATATCCCCTACGATGAGATGTTGAGAATTGCTACGGCAACTTACGCAAAGACCTATGGCAAGGAGCCTGAACTAAAAAACTAAGAGATGTCTACCGGTGGGAATGGGGAAGCTCGGCAAAGTATTGCAAGGAAGACTGCCAGCGGGCATTTGAAAGGCTGGGGGAGTCCCCGCCATGCGAAGGCTGCGAACACAGGCAGCCTTTTTTGATGCCCGAGAACGAAGAAGCGTACCTGTTGTGGCAATACTGCCGCAGCCAGCTGCGGATGAGTTTCTCCGGCCCGGTAGGCATTGACTTTAACGCTGTATTTAGTGTGGCCGAAGTGCTGGGCTTGGATATGTCCCCGGCTCTTTTGACTAAGCTGCGGATTTTAGAAAACGTGATGACAGAGGAGGTGGAAAAGATACATGAGCGACAAAAACATCAGCGTCAAGATTAAGGCAAAGGACTATGCATCCGGCAAGCTTGACGAGGTCAAGAAAAAGGTCGAAAAAGTAAGTGAAACCAAGGCCAAGGTTAAGGTTGACGCAGATATCAGCGGTGCCGAGGAAGGTATTGCGAAACTGACTAACCTGATTTCCGGATTCGGGGCTTATAAAGTTGGTCAGCTGATTGGATCTGTGGCTCGGCATATCGTGGACCTAGGCGTGAGCGCGGTAAAATCAGCCGCCCAGATGAAGCAGTATGAAATTGCCTTCTCCACCATGTTGGGCAGCGCGGAGCGTGGTAAGGCTATGCTGGAAGACTTACAAGCCTTTGCTCAGGCTACCCCCTTTGATTTGTCCGGGGTAGTAACGGCCGGACAGCAATTGTTAGCCTTTGGTTTTGAGGCAGAAAGCATTATCCCTACTCTGCGTACGTTAGGAGACGCTGCTGCTGGACTGGGGAGCGGAAGCGAAGGCGTGCGTCTGATGGGGCGAGCGTTAGGGGAGATTAAAGCCAGTGGTACGTTAAAGCCGCGGGATGTGGACCAATTGGTTCGTGCCGGTATCAATGTGTGGCAGGCCTTAGCAGATGCATCCGGGAAATCTATAGCAGAAATCAGAGACATGACCGAAAAGGGCATGATCGACAGCACCAAGGCCATCGAAGCGATTACGGCCGACATGAATGAGCGTTATGCTGGAATGATGGAGTCCACGAGTCAGGAAGTGTTGGGCTTATGGAACAACGTCACTGAAAGTATCGGCGATTCTGCAACTACAATAGGTGACTATATAACAGAAGCCTTAAATGTCAAAGGAGTACTTAAAGACGTTTCCGATGCTGTTAGCGAGACTGGACAAGCATTCACACAGGCCCGAAACGAAGGGCTTAGTTTTAGCGAGGCTATCAAAAAACTTGTACCGGCCCCGGTGATTGCGGGGGTGGGAGCGTTGGCTGCTGTTATTGCAGGGTCACTGGTAGCAGCCTTACTTACGGCAGTGGCGGTCGTGGGCGCATTGATCGGATTGACGGCACCCGTGGTAGCCGGATTGGCGGCGATTGGATTTGTAGTGACTTCCCTGATTGTCTATTGGGATGAATTTAAAGAAGGGGTAGTTGATGCATTGAGAATTGCGGCCGCGGCCGTATTATCCCTTATTCCGGCTGCGTTAGCCACAGTGGCGGGGGTGATCGAAGCCTTTGCGAATATGGCGCTGGACAGTATCGGTTGGCTATTTGAATCAGCCATAGGGTATTGTCCGGAATGGGTAGAATCCATTCGGCAAGCGTTCAATGAAACGTTGAACATAATTATTGATTGGGCGGGTAGCGCACTAAGCTACATTGCTCAGGTATTGGCGAAAAAAGACGAAGCGACCGGTTGGATGAGCAGTGGTAACAGTGACGATTGGGATTTAGGCACCGGTAAATATGACATTATGGGGAACCCCATAAAGCCCAAAAGAACGCTGATCGACTTGACCGGTGTTACCGGCAAATCGCCACGGGGTACCGGAGCGGCTTCCCGGGCGGCGCAGAAGATTCAGAACGAGTATAAAAAAGCGCTTGATAAAATCAAGGAAATGGCTGCTGATATTGCAGAAAAGATCGCTAACATCACGGAAACAAAAGAACAGGCCGCAATCCGGAAACTGACAAAGGAACGCGTTAAATATTTCAACGATATTCGGAAGTATCGGGACGCAATCAATGCTGCTCAAACGGAACAGGAAAAGGCCGCAAACGCGAAAAAGATTGAAGAACTGACCGCGCAGTGGAAAGTGTATGAATCGGCCCGGAAAGCCGAGATAAGCCGGGAAGCGGATAAAACTGGGTACGAACTGGAAATGCAGCATATTCAAAATTTAATGGATATGCACCGCATAAGCGCTGCGGAACAAATAACGATGCAGAACAATGTACTTGAAGCCCGCAGAGCGCAGTTAGAGCAGCTTTTGAAAGATGAAACTTTGAACGCAGAAAAGCGCGCCGCGGTAGAAAAGCAGCTTGCTGAAGTAATTAAGCAAGCGCATCAAAATGCAGCGTATGATATGCGCTCCGGGTGGAAGTTAGCGCTTGAAGAGATTGCGAACCGGCAAACTGATTTTAAGCAAGCCACAATGAATCTTTTTCAGGGTGTGGAAAATAGCATCGCAAACTTTATGACTTCTACGGAATCAATGAGTAAGCGGCTGAAAAATCTGTTTAAAGACTTGGCAACAGCGATTGTACAGGAAATTTCCCGGATTATAGCGAGGGCCCTTGTGGCGCAGATGGCCACCGCATTTTTGGGGCAGTTTGGCGGGTCAAAACCGAAGTTTTATGCGGGCGCTGGAAACCCGTCTAAGTATTTAAATATTGACCCAATGGCGCCATTCAAGGCTTCCGGCGGCCCGGTTGCCGGCGGCAGAACATACATTGTTGGTGAGCGTGGCCCGGAATTATTTACGGCCTCGCAAAATGGCTATATACACAATAACGCAAGCACAAAGGCCTTATTGGGTGGTGGGCCGCCCAGAATCAACATCAACGTGCATAATGAATCCGGCCAGCAAATGACCGCCGAAGCGGAAACGAAGTTTGACGGAGAAGAGTATGTGACAAATATATGGTTACGCGCGTATTTGTCAAATCGAGGCGGCCTGCAAGATGCGATTAAGGGGGGGATGGCATAATGAATTTTCCAACGATAGCGCCGCCGGTGTACCCTATACGAGAGGTAATACCGGACACCGCTTTTAAGGGGAAACTGGAAAACCTTACGATCGTCACCCGACGCAGATTCACAAAAACGCCTATGACGTTTGAGTTGACTTGGTCTGCGCTTCCGGAAGCAGATTATGCCATACTGCGGTCATTCTTTCACACGGTCAACACGGCAGTTGCGTTTGATTGGACGTACCCAACCGGCGCTGGCGGCCCGTATTCCGGCAAAACATTCAAAGTGCGTTTTGAAGAGGGGCTGAATTTTAGCAGCAATAATCCCCGGCGTTGGGCCGGAACAATAAAGTTGCAGGAGGTGTAATATGCTGACGCTATCACAGGCAAGCATCGTAGAAAAGAATAAAATTGCAACAGACGGCGTATGGCTTATGCTGCTGCAACTTGCCATTCTCGGAGAAGAAACAATCCGGCTGGTGAACAATACAGAAAACGTCACGTTTCAGGGAAACGAATACACAGCATTCCCTTTTTCGCTTGAAGACATCAACGAGGACGGTAAAGAGCTTCCAAACGTACAACTCAGGGTATCGAACGTAACTGGAACGATTCAGGCCTATGCAGAGGCGCATTCCGGCCTTACTGGGGCAATGGTAACAGTGCTTGTTTATAACACAAATGTTCCGGACGTTATCGAAGCGGAAGAGCATTTCGTGATAACCGGCACCAGCGCAGACGTAAATTGGATATCGTTCACGCTGGGTACAGATTTTAGTTTCTCCCGGCGCTTTCCCCCGGTGCGAATTATGAAAGACTATTGTCCTTTTAAATTCCGCGGTGTAGAGTGCGGGTATCATGGCAATACCACAAGCTGTAATAAAACATTATCGGCTTGCCGGGCGATGGGGAATCAAGCCCGGTTCGGCGGGGAGCCAACAATTCCGCAAGGGGGTCTGTATGCTTCCAATAAATGATTTAATCGGCCGGCCGTTTGAAGAATTGAAATGCTGGGAGTTAGTGGTTGAAATATACGCCCGGCTTGGAATCAAGCTAAAACATTATACTTGCTATTGGCCAAACGCTACATTACCTTGGGTAGAAGTCAAAGAACCGGTTGAGAAATCGGTTCTTGTCTTTTGCCTGAATGGGCGTGACTGTAATCATGTGGGGGTTTATTTGGGGAATGGCAAGTTTATTCATAGTACGGAGTATGCGGGCGTATGTGTGGAAGAACTATACAGATACCGCAAGCGGTTACGATCGATATTGGTGTATAAAGGTGGGTGGTTGAAGTGATCCATTTAGTTGTCATTCGGAATCCGTTTGATCTAAATAAAAAAGAAGAACAATTTACAGCATATAAGGCCGGGCAACCGGTTTCTTTTTACTTTGCCGAACCGGGGGAATGGAACTATTCAATCAACGGGGAACTGGTGGAAGCATCAGCCACCGTGCCTGACGAATGTTACCTTGTGATTATGCCGGTTGTTGAGAAAAAGGCCCTTGGCTTTATGCTCACAATCGGTCTTTCCGTGTTAACTGGCGGTATTGCCGGCGGTACAATATTCGCTCATATTGGAAACTTGTTCTGGCGGTCTGTCATAGCAATGGCGATTGGCGTGATTGGCGGGGCTATCATATCTAAAATGACGGCCGTAAAGCCGGACAAAACCAACGCTTCTGAACAGGCCAATACGTACGGTTGGGGCGGGGCAAAAACGCTTACCGGGCAAGGCTTCCCGCTGGCTATCACTTACGGGCGCATGAAATCCGGTGGCATCTTACTATCCCGGCATGTTATCAGCGATGGGGAAAAGCAGTACCTTAACTTACTGTATTGCGCTGGCGAGGGCGAGTTAACCGCGATCGATAATTTAAAAATCAATGAGAATCCGGTATCGAATTACAACGATGTAGAGGTTGACATTCGGCTTGGTGGGAATACACAGGAAATCATACCGAATTTCAATGATAACTATGCGGATCAACCGCTGAACTATGAACTTACACAGAATTGGTCTACGCATCAGGTACAGGGAAATACCTGTGAAGCTATAGAATTGACGGTATCGTTCCCTAACGGCCTGTATTACAGCAACGATGGCGGCGGTATGGATCGTACAAAAGTCACGATTGAAGCCCAATACCGCAAGGTTGGAACCGAAGCCTGGTTGCCTCTCCCTCTGGCAAACGATGTGGAACAGTCAGAGAAAAAACTAAAAGGCTTTTTATTCCTTGGCGGGGTTTATTGGAGGCCATCGATCAATGGAAGCGCCCCGATTCAGCCTGCCGAGTATACTGGTGAGATTAAAAAGAAAACGAATAAAGCCTGGCATAAGGTGTACCGGTTTGACAATCTGGAACCTGCGCAGTATGAGGTCAGAATGCGATGCGTACAAAAAGACGGCACCTCTATTCGGTATGCGAATAAAGTGTACTGGTCACAGCTCACACAGATTATCTATGACGATTTTATCCACCCGGGAAAAGCCCTTATCGGTATTAAAGCACTTGCTACTGACCAGCTTTCCGGCTCAGACCCTCAAGTTACATGGGAACAGGAACGGCAAAATGTATATGTATGGAATCCGTATACCGGGGCGTATGAGGGAAAACCGGCAAATAATCCGGCATGGGCGGCTTATGATATTATCCACCAGTGCCGAAAATTAGGGGAAACTTATGTTGTGCGCGGGGAAGATAAAACCCGGCTGATCTACGATAAATTCAAGGCGTGGGCTGACGAATGCGCCGCAAAAGGCTATACGTTCAACTATATCTATGACGCAGCGGGTAAATTGTGGGAGCAGTTACGCTTCCCGGAAGCAGTAGGGCGCGGCAAGGTGCTTATGCAAGGAACAAGGTTTACTTGCGTATATGATTATGCAGCGATGCCTACACAGCTTTTCACAGTCGGCAACATCAAAAAAGACAGCTTCAAAGAAGATTTTCAAGGCCTGCAGGGGCGGGCGAATGCGGTTGAAATATCGTTCCTGAACCGGGAGAAAAACTACGAAAGGGACGTACTCCCGGTTTATAGTGATGATTATGACAGCGCAGAAAGCCTTGCTAATCCGGCACAGGTGGAACTAATGGGCTGCGTGGAACTGGAACAGGCTTTTAAGCACGGAAAGCATTATTTACGCGCCAACCGGTATGAAATCCGCACAATTACTTTTGAAGCGCTTCAGGACGCGATCGCTTGTATGATTGGCGATGTGGTTCTTGTGCAACATGATATGACCGACTGGGGAGCGGGTGGCCGTATACAGTCCGTAACAGGACTAAATGTAACGCTTGACCGGGAAGTTGATATTTCCGCCGGGGAGTATCGGTTGCTGGTGCGTAACAGCCAAACTGACGAAGTGCAAATGCATAACATCATCGGCCATAACGGGTCTACCGTAACGGTAAATTCTGCTATTGGCATATACCCTGATGCGTTGTATGCGCTTGGGAAAGTAGGCAAAGAGGCTAAACCTTTCCGGGTACTGGCAATCAGTAAGGGGATGAACGACACCACCCGGAAAATCACCTGTATGGAATATTATCCGGAGTTATATTCAGACGACTACGGCGAAATACCGGTGATTAATTACGCGGCGGATTCGGCTTTACTGGACGTGATCAATTTGCGTCTGACAAAGACGGAAAAAACACTGAAAGACGGCACCGTTTTATGTGATATTGCCGCGGCTTGGTCTATGCCGCGCGGCAGGGCAGCGAAACGAATCCATGTGTACTACAAACGTATTGATGCGCCGGAATTTACGTTGCATAAGGTTTTGGACGGAAGCGCAACATCGGCTTTGATACCTAATGTAAGCACCACTGAAAACTACACGGTTAAAATACTTTGTATTAATGACATGGGGGTGGCCGGTTCCGGCGTAACTGAGGATATATATATTGCGGGTAAGGAATTGCCCCCGGCTGACGTGACTGGTTTTACGGTTAAACAAGATAAAAGAAACAGCAGTGTACTACATCTTAAATGGAATCCGGTAACTGCTCCGGATATTGCCGGGTATCGATTGTATGACGGTACCGGGAAAGAGATTGTAAAACGCATCTCCGGGGACACCTACACATATTTTATCCCGGATTCCGGCAATTATCAGTTTGGTATAAAGGCCATAGACACTTCCGGAAATCTTTCTGTCAATATGACAAGCGCATCAATTAATGCAAAAGTGACTGAAGGATCTGTGGGAAAACCAGAAGCCCCAAAAAATGGATACATAAGGCTTTTAAAAGAAAAAGCCATAGTTTCGTGGGGGGCGGTAACAAATACATATGTGGATTTCTATGAAGTAAGAAGTCACCCAGCGCCGCTCCCGGGAAGCGTATTAGTTACAACAACGGATTTGAAAAGCGATGCTGCTTTACCGGGCAGGACGGGAACTATCTATATTGTTGCGCACAACCCCGTTAAAGGTTATGGCCCAGCACTTCGGCTGGATTATAATTTCCCTGCACCGGCCGCTCCTGTCGTGCAATTAGCGCAGACGATCACCGGATTTACGGTAAAGACGAACGGTATACCGGATAGCTGCAAAGAAATTGTACTTTATATAACTGGGACGGATAATGAAACGTTGGTTATTAAAACAAAAAATACCCAGTACTCCCATAATTGCCCGGCTGACATCTATACGGTACAGGCCGCTTTTGTTGACGTGTTCGGTGTAGGTGCATTGTCTGACGGGAAAGAGGTTACTGTGCGGCCTACGATTGACCCGGCATACCTCACGGAAATGCAAGTCGCCGAAGAGCAACTTGATCAGGCGTTGAAAGATAAATTGGCAAACTTAGAAGCATCTGACAGCAATTTATCACAGACTATAACGAACATTACTACGGAGTTAAACAAGGCGCCTGCAGAAAGCGGATATCAGTCTATCCACTCTCTTGTTAACACGCTGGCAGAAATGTCAAGTACGATTGCTGCGAATAAGACAGCGCAAGACGGAATCAATACTACGACAGCAACACAAATACAGCAGAATGCAGAAACTATTAACTCCGTAGCTATGCGCACTACCGCAAGCGAGACGGAAATCACGCAGATCAAGCAAACAGCATCAGGTTTAGCCAGTACGGTACAAAGCAATAAGACAGCGCAGGACGGAATCAATACGCAATTTACAAGTCAAATCACGCAGACGGCAAATAACGTGACCAGCATCGTAGCCAATTTGTCAAAAGCGCCCGGCAGCACAGGGTACAGCGCTCTTACACAGCTCCACAATGCTTTACAACTAAAAGTTGAACAGAATGGCGTGATTGCCGCTATCAATCTTTCCCCGGAAACGGTAAAAATTGCAGGGAAATATGTGCAAATTAACGGTGATACGCAGTTTATGGACAACGTGATTGTGAACCGTATGCTGGCAGCGCATACCGTAACTGCGGATAAGATGAATGTTACTAGCCTTTCGGCGATTTGCGCTACCGTTGGCTTGCTAAGAACAGCTACGAGCGGAAAACGATTAGAAATTGAAAGTAATCAGCTCCGGGTATACGGGAGCAACAATAAATTAAAGATTAGATTGGGGGTTTGGTGATGTTGTATGCAATCATAATTGTTGTGATCGCCGTAATGGTGCTGATAGTTAAGAGAAAAAAGGGCTCAAACGGCGAAGATGGGGCAACTCGTGTCCCGCTTAAGCCGGCAGAGCCGGTACAATTAAAACAAAATCTATCTGTCTATTTGTATGATAACGGCAAAATGAGAGGGGGGAAGGCTGAGATGGCGCAGGGCCTACAAGTATTTGATGATAACGGAATTTGTATATTGGATGTTACAGATCGATTGTGCCGGTTGCTTGGTAGTCGCTCTACCGGTACGGCACAGGGGAGTTTTACAATTTCCGGATTAAACGGGAATAAGCTCTTTGCATTTTTGGTAGGGACAAAGACGCCGTGCGACTTATCAATAAGTGGCAGTACAATCTCTTGGCGCTATGCAGATTTTGCGTTGGCCGCAAATATGCCGCCGAACGGGGTGATTATCTATGGCAGTTACTAAATATTTTGAGGCCTATAATGCACGGAATACGCTAATTATTGATGATACATTTTCCAATTTTTATCTTGAACAAAAGGTCACGGGATTGATACCGTCCCATGCGAATCCAGACGTTGTGATCCTCTATCACGGTATACCCACTAATACGACAGGGGCTGCACTGTATTATTACGCCTTGGGTGAATTTCTTGTTTACGCCATCGACACGCATCAAAATAAGCGTTTTATGGCCGTGTCGGCCCCTGACACATGTGTAATGACGTTCCGGCAAAGCGCAGGGAAACAGGCAGTTGTAATATACCCTAAAGCCGGGGCTGCAACAGGATTTTCTGCGAGTTCGTTTACAAATAACGCTGCGAGGGTTAGCTTTTGGAATAATGTTTGTCGGAACCTGAAAATATACATCTTTACAACAGAACCGCCAACAGATGTTTCCAATGACGGTTTAGTCATATATAAAGACAACGGGGACGTGCTTTTTGACGCGAATCGAAAATATATGCGGGTACTGGGTTGTATTAATGTTACCGGAACGGACGTTGAAAATAATCAAAATATAAATCAAAGTGGGTACTATCAAGGAAATAGCGGGCCGCAGTCGTTTAAAAATATAGCCATTATGGGATTTGAAACGCCGTGGGTTGTTACGTTTTCGCCGCAGATAATATCTGACTATGCCCATGGTATTAACGTGAGCAACGGCGTAATGTGGCGTATGCATAATCAATTGCAGTATATCAATCCTACACCGCAAGGCGGTGGAGTAACAACAGGCGTATTTAGTACATATCATTTTTTGGTTATAGATGTAACAAATTATTAGTTTGAAAGGAGCAAAAAACATGAAAAAACAATTTTTAGTCAACGGCAAGGTGACTTACCCCCAGAATGGTGGCGTTATGACTACATTCTGTTTTATACAGCAGGAAACGCAAGAGAGCTTCTCTATATCTACGACAGAGGAAGCAGAAGCGGAAGCGTTAAATTATGGGGATATAGTCACAGTAAACATCGAAAAAACGCCGATCGAGCCTGAAAACGCATAGAGGGGTACAACATGAACATAGATAACGCAGAAACAATATTGGCTGTATTTATAACCATAGCGGGCATGTTCGGGTGGATTTTTAAAATCTGGATCATAAACCCGCTATCGGTTTCAATTGCTGCCTTAGGCAGGACAATCGATCGAATGGATAATGTTCTGCGCGGAATGCAAACAGACAATCTCGCAATGCGGACAGACATCGTTAGGGTTGATAGTTCGGCTAAATCTGCGCACAAGCGGATTGACGATTTGGCGGAGCGACAGACCATGTTAGAAAAGGAGTTTCGAGGACATGATTAAAAAAATCAAGGACTGGTATGCCGCCCTCACAAGGGGCGGCAATTCTTTTTATAGCCTGTCTGACACGCAATTCTTTTGGATTACAGCCCTTTGGCTGTTTTTACTGCCGGGCGTGGTGTATGCTGTATTTTTTATCGCAAAAGCTACTTGGAAAGAGTTTGCGATCTATGTGGCGTTGGAAATCGCCGTGCTTGCGTTTAAATACGCAAAGTATATTAGGGTTAAACATGCCGGCACTGAGGTAGAGCTGACGCAAGGAGGAGTTGAAAATGAAAAGCCTTGAACTGACTGATTACGGATTGCAGTTCGGTGTTTTAATCGCCAGAGCGACCACGGACATGATCGTGATCCACCACACCGGTAACCCAGCGGACGATGACCTATCTGCGGAGCAGATTCATGCGAGCCATCTCATGCAGGGGTGGTCTGGAATAGGATACCACTTCGTAGTACGGAAAGACGGCACGGTTGAGGTTGGCCGGCCAGAGTGGGCATCCGGAGCCCACACATACGGAGAGAACAGCCACACGATAGGCATCCATGTCTGCGGCAATTTTGAACTGGCTACGCCCACACCGGCGCAGATTGAAAGCCTTGCGTACCTGGTAGGTTGGCTCTGCGATAAGTACGGATTGACACCGGACGCTGACCGTGTTGTCGGGCATCGGGACCTTATGGCCACAGCCTGTCCTGGGAAACAGCTGTATGACATGCTACAGACGGTCCGGGGCAAGGCGATCTGGTACCAGCAGCATTACAAGTGAGGAGGACGTATGAACTTTCTTTCATTAATATATCCGTATCGTCGGTATATTGTTGCGGTACTAGCTATTATAGCCGCATTTAGTTTTGGTTTTTACCGAGGTCGGGTAACGGCTCCGGAAAAAATCATCGAAAAGGAAGTACCGGTAGAGCATATAGTCACGCAGACGAAAACCGTGACCGACATCCGGTATGTACCGAAGGCTACCCCCGCGGATCCGGACGTGGACATCAAGATTCCGAAGCAACAGCTGACTGTATCGGTAAACGGGCAACAACAAACGATTAAAAAGTCAGATAGTGAGAAGTATGTTTTTGACAAAGGTCAGCTGAAGCTGGAGCAGACAAGCAAGGCCGTCGTTGATATCAAGATACCTACCATTGATAAGACCCGCCGCTGGTCCATCGGAATTGGTGCGGGAAAGGATGGAGCAGCCTACATGGTGCGTGCCCCGTTGAAAAGGCATATGGGACTTTGGGCAGCCGGAGACAAGCGCACGGTCATGGGCGGCGTAACTTTTGATTTTTAATCTTTGCCCCTGTACTATTATAGTATGGGGGTATTTTTTTATTAATTTTATTGCGGAATGTAATTTATGTGATAGAATATATAAAAGAGAATATAGATAATATGATTTTATATTAAATTAATAATGTGGTATTTGTTGTCTGTTAAAATTGTTTTCGGTAGAGGTGATGATAGTGGCTATCCAAGAAATAAATTCTGAAGTTGCGAATAAGGGATTGGTAGATACCTTTAAGGTCAATTGCCAGTCTACCGAAGACGGCGACGTATTTGTTATAGGTTTTGGGAAGTATGTGAAAATAACAGACGAGAGTTGTGAAAAAGATGCCGTTGACGTGAAAGCTTGTATTGAAATGCCAGTGCCAATAGTGGTTTCTTTCGCAAGTTCTTTACTGGCTTTTGCAATGGATTATCAAAAAAGAACAGGCAATAACATCGGGATTCCTATGCTAAAAGGGCAGGATGAGGAAGGAGACGGTCATGGTGAGAATCGGGTGGAACAGTAATGTTTCAAGGGAATCTCATACTATAGCTCTCAATTATGGGCTTAATATACATACCCTATCCTTGGAAGAACTCAAGGAATGGGTAATACCGTCATGTTGGGAAGAGGAACTTTTTGATCAGCTAAATCAGATGGTTCCGCTGTTGAAGGCTTATTCTTTTTCGGTGAATAAGGAAAAGCATTTTTTTGCTTTTGTGAAGAATCCTACTACAGAAAATATATTAAGGCTTTCCGAATCTTACTATGATTTTATAGATAAAAAGAATGGGATGAACTCTGATTTTTATTGTGAGTTCTTAGTTTTTGGTGAAGAAGAGGAAGAATTTTTGCAAATACCGAATACTGCAAAAAAAATAACTCGTTCATAGAGGATATTATGCCCAAACAGACTGCGCATATCAGAAAATATAGCCATAATAAAGAATTTTCAGAAAATGAATACTTAAAAGATAGCGCCAACATTGATTGGGCTATTATCGCAACTTTTTATTCGGCACTGCATTTGATAGAAGGACTTGTTGCTAAACATAATTTGCATTTCTCCAGTCATAAAATGCGCGCACAATATGTTTCCAGAGATAAAAGATTACGTGAGTTAGGTATTCCGGCTAAATACAATACACTGTATAACCAAAGTATCAGGGCGAGATATGATTGTGTTGCTATGGATAAGAAAGACTTAAGTGATGTTGTTTGTGCCTTAAATTATATCGAGGATAAACTACTAAGTGAAATGGAGTAAAAGCCTCTACATCTTTTGGGTGTAGGGGCTTATTTTTTATGTAAATTTACAAATGAAAATTGATCCAAATCTTGATTCTGGATACCGAAATAATCACGCAACAAGCCGGATATGCACGGTTATTTGCCTGCCTGTTGTGCACCGTGTCCCCGGCACCAGACTGCATCGCCTATCTTTCTAATTGAAAGATAGGCTTATTTTTTTGGCCCTTTTTATAAAGAAATTGTGCGCCTGTAAATTATGGAAATATCCCCATTTCTGTGATATAATTTATATCTATAATGGTATAGTATGCCTAAAACAAAAGGAGGACAGGGCTTATGCAACAAATCCCAGATTGGTCACTTGGTGACAAGTATCTGCGTGGAGCCGCGCCTGAGCTGATCCCTTTTATGGATAAGTACGGTCCCTGTACGTTGGAACCGGATTCAGAGGAACGTTATTTTGAAGTATTGCTGACGGGGATTGCGGCCCAGCAACTGCCGCCGGAAGTCAGTGTGAAAATTATGGAGCGTCTGCGTCGTCTGACAGGGGAACCCATTCTGCCGGAGAAATTGAACAGTTTGCCGGATACGTTGTTGGCTTCCTGTGGACTGACCGAGCTGAAAGTAACCTACATGAAGGAATTCGCGCGTCTGGTGCTGGATAAAACCATTGACTTCACCGCGTTTTCGGAAATGTCTGACCCGCAGATCATAAAAATGCTGAAAAATGTAAAAGGACTGGGACAGTGGACGATTGAAATGTTTCTGATCCTTTCCCTTTGTCGTCCCGATGTGTTGCCGGGAGACGATTTTTTGTTAAAAAAAGAAGTGCAGCAATTGTTCGCCCTGCCGAAAGTGCCAAAGCGGGGGCAGTTGCTTCAATTGCTGGAAAAGTGGAGCCCCTGGCGCAGTCTGGCGGTGTGGTATTTGTGGCAGCACAGCGCCGACAGCGGGAGAAAATGAGGAAGTTGTATGGCAAATATGTTTGAACAAATTAAAGTAATGCCCGCAGTGCGGGAAAATTTAAAAAAGATGGGGATACGCACACCCATGCCAATTCAGGAACAGGTCATCCCTGCGTTGCTGGCCGGCCGGGATGTATTGGCCCGGGCCCAGACGGGGACAGGGAAGACCTTAGCGTTTCTGATTCCGTTGGCCCATAAAATCGATCCGGAGAAAAAGTTTGTCCAGGCTTTGGTGATCACTCCGACCCGGGAGTTGGCGCAGCAGACCAACGAAGTGATGAAACAGGTCCTGGAGGGTCTGGATATTAAAACGCTGGCCGTGACAGGGGGCCGTGATTTTGAATTGCAGAAGCATAAACTGGCCGGTAAGGCGCAAGTTTTAATCGGCACACCGGGGCGTTTGCTGGATCATATCGGCAAAGGCAATACCGATCTGGGGGGTGTCGCCTATCTGGTCCTGGATGAGGTGGACGAGATGCTGGCTCAGGGCTTTATGGACGATGCCGGGAAATTGATCGCCATGGCGCACCCGCAGCATCAGACTATGCTTTGTTCCGCTACGGTTTCGGAAGAGATCAATAAACTGGGGCGCAGCCTGACGACCAACTGCCAGATTGTAGATGTCGCCAAAGAAGAAACGGTTGTGAAAACGATCCGGCAGATTTGTATTAAGACTACGGAAGAGGGCAAGCCGGAAACGCTGATGCGTCTGATCGACCGCCTGAATCCGTATTTGATGCTGGTGTTCTGCATCAGTAAGGAACGGGCGAAGGAAGTGAACGACCTGCTGGGGACGCATGGGTATAATACGGATGTCCTGACAGGGGATATGAGTGCGGCCAAACGGAAGACGGTGATGAAAAATTTCCGGGAAGCCAAACTGCAGATTCTGGCGGCCAGCGATATTGCGGCCAGAGGTCTGGACGTAGAAGGCGTGACCCATGTGATCAACTACGATGTGCCGCACGATGCCAGCTGGTATGTGCATCGGGTAGGACGGACGGGGCGGGCCGGCAGAGACGGCGTAGCAATCACTCTGTATGCTCCGGAAGAGCTGCGCTGGCTGCATAATGTGGAAGCGAAGCTGGGCATTACGCTGGATAAGGAAACGGTGGACGGCCGTCCGGTTGTACGGCGTACCCGCATTGCCGCGGCCCGTAAGAAAGCGGCGGTCAGCAAATCACGGGGGCGCAACTCGGTGGCGGATAAGCGCCGTGCGCCCAAAACCGGTTCCAATCGGCGCCAGGTAAGCCGCCAGGCGGCCCGGGAAGCTTCAATGGAAAAGAAGACCAGAGCGAAAGCTGCGGCGAAAAAGTAGAACTATAGGTGATTATCTTGTTTTTGAAATCTGTCAGTGCGTTTGGGTTTAAATCCTTTGCCGACCGCACGGCGTTAGAATTTGGCGCCGGCATTACGGCGGTGGTAGGACCCAACGGCTCGGGAAAAAGTAATATATCTGATGCGGTGCGCTGGGTGCTTGGAGAACAAAGCGCCAAGTATCTGCGCGGCAGTAAGATGGAAGATATTATTTTTTCCGGCAGCAGTAAACGCCGCCCGCTAGGGGTGGCGGAGGTGACGCTGGTTTTTGATAACCGGGATCACCTGCTGCCCTTAGATTTTGAAGAAGTCAGCATCACCCGTCGTCTGTATCGGTCCGGCGACAGTGATTATGCAATCAACAAGAAAAGTTGCCGTTTGAAAGATATCTTGGATCTGCTGGCGGATACGGGCATGGGCAAAGGCGCCATGTTCCTTATCGGTCAGAATAAGATAGATGAGATTTTGAACAGCCGTCCGGAAGACCGCCGCGCTATTTTTGAAGAAGCGGCCGGTATCGCCAAGTTCCGTATGCGGAAGAAAGAGGCGGCCCGTCGGTTGGATGAAACGGATACCAACCTGACCCGTATCAGCGATATTAAAAGTGAAGTGGAAGGGCGGGTGGAGCCGCTGCGCCTAGAGGCGGAACGCGCGACCCGCTTTAATGAATTGTCCGCTTCGCTGCGGGCCTGTAAACTGACGCAATTTGTCCATAAAGTGGAAAATATTGAAAACGCCCGGACTAAGTTGCAGGAAGAGCAGGACAGGTATAACAAGGTTTTTTTAGCAAAAAGTACGGAAGTCAGCACGCAGGAAGCCTTTGTGGCCGGCATTCGGCAGGAGTTAGACGCGCTTAACAATCAGGTATCGCATATCCAGGAAAGTATCACGGTCAAGGAGAAAGCGCTGGAAGCTGTCAAAGGCGAGGATGCTGTGCTGGATGAACGGATTGAGCAGAGTTTGCGCCAACAGGGTAATGTAGCCAAACGAAACGAAAAGTTACAGCTCCAGATCGATCAATGGTCCGGTCAGCTGGATATACTGGCGAAGGAGTTTGATTCGCTGGAAGCGGCGGCGATGGAAGCAGGGAAGTTGATCTCCGACCTGGAAACGCAATGGCAGGAGAAACAGCAGGCGCAAAAAGATACCGAAGCTGAGATTCAAAAGCTGACGGACAGTAATTTTGACGCTATGCGAACGATGGTGGAAATGCGCAATGAGATCCGCACGTTGGAGACGGCTCAGGAACAGCGGATGCGCCGCCGGGATAAGCTGAAGGAAGAGGTGGAGGCGGCCGAAGCGCTGCTGAATGAATTAACGGAGTCGCAACGCAGCGTATTGTCCCGCAAGGGGAAACTGGAGCAGGAGCGGGACCGCTTTATGGCCGAAGGGAAGAACCTCGGAGAACAGACGGCGGACAGCCGGGCCCGCTTAACGAAGAGTCAGGCACACTATAACGAATGTCAGAACCGAATCACGGCCTGTGAGTCCCGGTTGCACCTACTGCGCAATTTGCAGCAGGCGCTGGACGGCTTTGGTTACGGCATCAAAGCGGTCATGCAGAGCGAGGCTCCCTGGCGCAAAGAGGTATTGGGGCCTGCGGCGGCTTTGATCACCGTCGCGCCGGAGTATGTGGTTGCCCTGGAAACCGCCTTGGGCTCCGGAGCGCAGCATATTGTGCTGCGGACCAGTGAAGCGGCCAAGCAGGCCATCCGTTATTTAAAAGAAAAACATGCGGGCCGGGCTACGTTCCTCCCGCTGGATACCATCCAAGCGCCGTATGTAAAAGCGGAGGAAAAAGCGTTGGCGAAACTGCCCGGTATCCGGGGCTTTGCCTTTGACCTGTTGGAATGTGATGACAAGGTAAAACCGGCGTTACAATTTCTCACCGCCCGCGTCTTGGTAGCCGAGACTATGGATGCGGCGTTGGCGGCAGCCCGGAAGGGCAATTTCCGCCTGCGGGTCGTCACGCTGGATGGAGATGTGGTCAACACCGGCGGCTCTCTGACCGGCGGCAGTCGGCAGAAGAAAGAATCCGGCTATCTGTCCCGGGAACGGGATATGCAGGAGCAGGAACAACTTTTGGCGACTCTTAATCAAGAACTGCTGGGGATCCAGGAAGAAAAAGAAGTGCTGGAAGATGAGCTGGCAGAAAAAGATAAGCAGTTGGAAACGCTGCGGGAGCAGGTGCAGGATCGGAATATCAAGCTGACGGAGGCACAGGCGGAGGAGTCGCGTCTGGCGGGGGAAGTAAAACGGGAAAGCGAATTGTTGGAACTGGCTATCGATACCCGTACCCAATTGGCGGATGAATATCTGGCGGCCCGTAAGTTGTTGGCTGACAAACGCCAGCCGCTGCAGGAGCTGGAAGCAGCCAATACTGAAGCTAAAAATCGTCTGGATGCCTTGCAGAAGCAGATTGGCGCGAATAAGAGCGCCCTGGAGACGCTCACCGTCCGTTTACAGGATGCCCGGGTGCAGGCGGAAACCACGCAGGCCCAGCGCAGTCTGAAAAATGAGCGGATGCAGCAGTTGGATAATGATTTGAGCCGTTTGCAGGGTGATTTTGATGCCAATACGGAAGAATCTGAAAAACTGACCCGCATTGTGGAAGAGAGTAAGGCAAAGAAAGTTCAGTTGGCGGAGCAGAACAAGGTGCTGCTGCAGGAGTTGCAGGACATCGTCACCGGACAAAACGATTTTTCCGACCAGCGTCTGGAACTGATCCAGAAACAGGGCGCCGCCGGAGAAAAACTGCAAGCCCTGCGGGCGGAATTAGGCAAAGCTGAAGCTCGCGTACACCAGAACGAAATTGACAATGCCAAGCTGGAAAGCGATTATGCCAATGCATTGGAACAATTGTCTTCCGAGTATAAAACCACCTTAAGGGAAGCCCGTGAAATTGCCCGGGCCAACGGGGTGGGCGAAGATAAAAGTGATGTAGCTCTGCGCCGGATGGAGTTGGCGCTGCAGCGGCAGATTGATGAATTAGGACCGGTGAATCCAGGAGCCATCGAAGAATATAAAGCGGTCAGCGAGCGATATGAATTTCTGCAAAAGCAATATACAGACCTGAGCGAAGCCCGTGATAAGCTACAGTCAGTGATTCTGGAAATCAACTCCGGCATGACGAAGCGTTTTAAAGTGGCTTTCGGGAAAATCAGTGAGTTTTTTCAGAATACGTATGTACAGTTGTTTGGCGGTGGGACGGCTTTATTAAAGCTGTCGGACCCGGAAAATATCCTGGAATCCGGCATTGATATTGAGGCCCAGCCCCCCGGGAAAAAATTACAGAGTCTCTTCCTGCTTTCCGGTGGGGAGCGGGCGCTTACGGTAATCGCCTTGTTGTTCGCCTTATTGAGTTATCGACCCTCCCCCTTCTGCATTTTGGACGAGATCGACGCGCCTTTGGACGACGCGAATATTGAGCGGTTTGTTAAATTCTTAGAAGGCTATGCCCTGCATACGCAGTTCATTGTGATCACACACCGCAAAGGTACGATGGAAGCGGCCCATGTGCTATATGGCGTGACCATGGAAGAATCGGGCGTATCAAAGATACTCTCCGTCAGGATGAGCGACCGACTCATTAAAGACGCAGTCTAAGTCAGACTAAACGTGTGGATTTGGGTTAAGTCAGAAACGAGCCCTTTCATTATTAGTAAAAACGCAACAGACGCAGTATAGTAGGACAAGTGCCGCAGGGCAGAAAACCTGTGAAAGGAAGTAATCTCATGAGCTTTTTTGAAACGTTGAAAACCGGCCTGACAAAAACCCGGCAAAACTTTACGGATCGTATCAGCGAACTGGTCGGTATGTCTGCCAAAGTAGACGAGGATTTTCTGGAAGAACTGGAGATGATCCTGCTCACCGCTGATGTGGGCGTGAAAACCACCGAAAAGTTGATCGATGAGGTCCGCAAAGCAGCAAAAAGCAAAGAAATCGGCGGTACAGAGGACGTACTTCCTTTTTTGAAAAAGCGTACGGCGGAAATGTTGAAAGACGATGGGGTGCGTACTCGTATCGGCGCTCATCCGACTGTAATTTTGGTGGTGGGGGTCAACGGCGTTGGGAAAACCACGACCATCGGCAAGCTGGCCAATTACTTCCATTTGTTTAACTATAAGGTGATGTTGGCGGCCGGAGACACTTTCCGTGCGGCTGCTTCCGCGCAGCTAAAAATCTGGGGCGAGCGGGCCGGCTGTGATGTGATCGCCCATGAAGAAGGGGCGGACCCCGCTGCGGTCGTCTTTGACGCAATGAAGGCAGCGATTGCCAGAAATGTCGATGTGTTGTTTATCGACACTGCCGGTCGTCTCCATAATAAAGTCAATCTGATGAATGAACTGGGAAAAATTGATCGTATTATTAAGCGTGAGATTCCCGAAGCGCCCCATGAGGTCTTTTTAGTCCTGGATGCCACCACCGGACAAAACGCCATCAGCCAGGCTAAAATCTTCATGGAAACTACCAAGGTGACCGGCGTAGTCTTAACCAAGCTGGACGGCACTGCAAAAGGCGGCGTAGTAGTTGCTGTCAAAGAAGAACTGGGCTTGCCGGTAAAATGGATCGGGGTGGGTGAAGGGCTGATGGATTTCCGTCCCTTTGAACCGGAAAAATTTGCCGAAGCGCTTTTTGCCGAAGAGCAGGAATAAGGGTAAGACAAAAGTATAAGCAAAAAATGCCATAACGTGTGTCTTAGCAGTAGCAGATGGTATTAAGTTAACGTATATATGATAGCGCAGGCAGGTATCATCTGAGAGAACGAAGACCTAGGTTTTGTTCTTTTTTATTGAACGGAAAGGCCCTGCTAAAGGATATATATTGCCCCATCCAGCTGATTTATCAGCATCCGGAAAAGACAATGAATTTCGGAACAGTGAATTTTCCCGGGGAAGTCATTTGTGCCAAGAAATATAAAAGCGCAAAAGACTGAAATAATGCAACTTTATAGCTGTCAAGTGAAAATACTTGACAGCCTTTTTTTTTCTCTGTATAATACCTATGTTATGTGGATGAGGGAAGAAAGAGCGGTTGCACAATGACGGTCAATGATTTTAATAACCGGATCCGGGTTGGCAGTTTGTACGAAATGTACGGTTCCCTGCTGACAAAAAAACAACAGCGCTGTCTGGAGTTATATTTTTACGAAGACTATTCTTTGGCGGAGATTGCTGATGAAATGCAGGTTTCCCGCCAGGCTGTCCACGATCTGCTCAAACGGGTGGAACAGGCCCTGGAGCAATATGAAAAGATGTTAGGCTTTTTGAAACGAACGGAAACCAGCCGACGTCTGTTGGATGAGGCGCAGCGTCTGTTGGAAGAGACGGCGGCCGGAACGAGCCGGTTTGTTGGTAGCGATAAGTTGGGCCGTGTGCGTGAAATACTGCATGAACTGAACAACGAAGGCAGGTAAAGAAATGGCTTTTGAAAGTTTATCCGAACGTCTGCAGAACGCGATCAAGATGTTCCGCGGCACGAAGGAAATTACGGAAGAAGATCTGAAAGCCCCGTTGCGCGAAGTGCGTATGGCTTTATTGGAAGCCGACGTAAACTTCAAGGTCGTAAAGGGCTTTGTAGGAAAAATCAAAGAACGGGCGCTGGGCGCGGAAATTCAGCAGAATTTAAGCTCCAGCCAGCAGATCATCAAGATCGTCGATGAAGAACTGACAAACTTGCTGGGCGGTACGCAGGAAAAACTGGCGGTGGCTTCCAAACCACCTACCATTATTATGCTGGTAGGTTTGCAGGGCGCCGGTAAAACCACCACAGTAGGAAAGTTGGCTTATAATCTGAAGAAAAAGCATAAAACGCCTTTGCTGGTTGCGGCTGACGTGTATCGTCCGGCGGCCATCACCCAGCTGCAAGTATTGGGCGAACAGGTGGGGGTGCCGGTGTTTGCGCTGGGCGATCAGGTATCGCCGGTAGACATTGCCCGCCAGTCTTTGGCAAAGGCGGAACACCTGGCCTGTGATACGGTCATTATTGATACGGCAGGCCGGCTGCATATTGATGAAAAATTGATGGAAGAACTGCAAAATATCAAAGCGGCGGTACAGCCGCACGAAATTTTGCTGACCATTGATGCCATGACCGGTCAGGATGCGGTCACCGTCGCCGATACCTTTAATCAAACGCTGGGTCTTACCGGACTTATCGTTACCAAGCTGGATGGCGATGCCAGAGGCGGCGCCGTGCTTTCCGTGCGGGAAGTCACAGGCTGTCCGGTAAAATTTGTGGGCATGGGTGAGAAACTGGATGCCCTGGAGCCTTTTTATCCGGACCGTATGGCCTCCCGAATCCTGGGCATGGGCGATATCCTTTCCCTGATCGATAAGATTAAAGATACGACGGATCTGGCCAAAGCGCTGGAAATGGAAAAGAAGCTCCGGAAAGATGAATTCACTTTGGAGCAATTCCTGGAACAGATGCAGCAGATTAAAAAACTGGGTTCTCTGGATACGATTTTGGGTATGATCCCCGGTATGGGCGGTATCAGCCAGAAGCTGAAAGATGCCAATGTGGACGAAAAAGAATTCGCCCGGGTGGAAGCGATCATCCGTTCCATGACGCCGAAGGAACGGCAGAAGCCGGAAACCATTAACGGCAGTCGTCGTAAACGGATTGCGGCCGGCAGCGGTATGCGGGTACAGGACGTCAACCGTCTGCTGAAAAATTTTGAAGACAGCAAAAAAATGATGAAACGTATGCAGGGCATGGCGAAGTTTGCTTCAAAGGGCGGCAAGATGCTTCCCTTTATGCATAAATAAAAAATTTCTTATATGTATGGAGACCAGACTAAGGAGGTGAAACTAAAATGGCAGTTAAAATCCGTTTAAAACGTATGGGCGCTAAAAAAGTTCCTTTCTATCGCATTGTCGTTGCCGATTCCCGCTCTCCGCGTGATGGCAAATTTATCGAAACGATCGGTACCTATGATTCCACCCGTACCCCCGCTGATGTAAAGATCGACGAGGAAAAGGCTTTGGCCTGGATGGGCAACGGCGCGCAGCCGACCGATACCGTTAGAAATCTGTTCAGCAAACAGGGCATCATGAAAAAATTTGCTGAAGCAAAGAACGTAAAGTGATCGAAGGGGCGTGAATTGCATGAAAGAATTGGTAGAAGTTATGGCCAAGTCTTTGGTCAGCAATCCGTCTGCAGTGGCTGTGGAGGAGGAAACCACCGGTACTACTACCGTACTCCGCCTCCATGTAGCTCCTGAAGATATGGGTAAGGTAATTGGCAAACAAGGCCGCATCGCAAAGGCCATCCGTTCTGTTATGAAAGCCGTTGCAACCCGTGAGAACGTAAAAGTAATCGTAGAGATCGTTTAAATCCGGATTATACGATATCCTGATAAAAGGTGGTATAAAAATGGCAAATTCTATGTTTGTTCGTGTTCCTGTTGCAATTAAAGCAAAAGTAACAGAAGATTTGAAGTTAAAAATTATTGGAGACCTCCAAAACACCATACAACAGATGCAGATGGATCTGGATCAGTTTGATTTCCAGGCCAAACAGGTGATGAATCAGGCTGCGAACGATCTTTCCGCCGCTCCCCGTCTGCGTGAGCAGATTGAGGTGGAACGGAAGAAACGTGCCGATGCGAAAGCAGAGGCGGAAGACAACCTGAAACGGGCGCAGGAGCTGCAGCTGGGAGCTGAAGTGGGTCATGGCACGCTGGAACGCACCGTCGAAGTAAAAGTCGGTGACGATCTGCAAGCTCTGATGGGCGCTGAAATTCTGACGGAAGACGGAAAAATTATCGCCTTCCGTATGTGAGACGTCTGATGGAAAATATTGTCTTAGGACAAATTGTCGCTCCGCACGGTGTGCGGGGCGATTTACGTATTATGCCTCTGACGGCCAACGTGCAGCTTTTTTATGAATTGGACTACCTTTTGCTGCCCGATGGCAGGCGGCTGCATATCGTAAATGCCCGTCCCCATAAAAATCTGATCCTGACCAGGGTAAAAGAGGTCAGCAGCATAGAAGAAGCCGAAGCTCTTCGGGGACAAAAAGTCGCGGTATTGCGTAAAGACCTGCCGGAATTGCCGGAGGGACGCTATTATATCGGCGATCTTTTAGGCCTTCCCGTGGTGGATGAAAACGATGCTCCCCTCGGTGTCTTAAAAGATATCCTGCAAAACGGCAGCGCCGATGTGTATGTGATCCAGCCGCCCCGGGGGAAGGAGATCCTGGTGGCGGATATTCCTGAAAATATTCGTAAAATCGACCTGCCCGGCCATAAAATTGTGGTTTGTCTGCCCCAGTGGGACGAGGAAGATATCCGATGAAATTCGTTTTTATCACATTATTTCCGGAACAAATTGAAGACGCCTGTGCCCACAGCATTGTGAAGCGTGGACTGGATGCGGGACTGTTAACGTTGGAGTGCATCAATCCCCGGGATTTTTCTACGGATCGCCACCGCACGGTGGATGATACGCCGTTTGGCGGGGGCGTAGGTATGGTGCTGAAGCCGGAACCTATGGTCGAAGCGATTAAATTAGCCCGGAGCCGTGTGCCCGGCGCGCCGGTCCTTGCGTTAAGCCCGGGCGGAACCACTTTTAAACAGTCTCTGGCGGAAGCCTGGTCTAAGGCATATCCCGGTCTGATTTTTGTCTGCGGGCATTATGAAGGCTTTGACGAACGGATCTATCATTGGGTGGATCAGAAGATCAGCATCGGGGACTTCGTTCTTACCGGTGGCGAGTTGCCGGCGTTATTGATTATGGATGCGGTCAGCCGTTTTATTCCCGGCGTGTTGGGAAAACTGGCCAGCGCAGTGGAAGATTCCTTTTCCACCGGTCTTTTGGAATACCCCCAATATACCCGTCCTGTGGTGTATGAAGGGCTGGAAGTACCGGAAGTGCTGCGCAACGGCAACCATCAGTTGATTGCCCGCTGGCGGCGAAAAGAAGCCCTGAAAGCGACACTTTTGCTGCGTCCCGACCTGTTGCCGGAAGTGCCGGATAAGCAGGACGCGAAACTTTTGCAGGAAATTAAGGAAGAACTGAAGAATTAACTTGCAACTCATTGTCATCTATGGTACAATATTGCTTGCGTAAAACGGACGGTCCGCTGTGCAGTATATTCGTAAGACACAAGAACGTCTATGAATTAGGAGGAAAAAATGAACATCATTGAAGCACTGGATAAAGAACAGTTACGTTCTGATATCCCCGATTTCCGTGCCGGCGACACCGTTAAAGTATACGTAAAAGTAGTCGAAGGTACTCGTGAACGCGTACAGTTATTTGAAGGCGTTGTAATTTCCCGCAGCGGTTCCGGTATCCGCGAAATGTTTACCGTTCGTCGTATCTCTTACGGCATCGGCGTAGAAAGAACATTCCCGGTACATAGCCCGCGTCTGGATCGTATCGAAGTAGCCCGCAAAGGCGTGGTTCGCAGAGCGAAGTTGTACTATCTGCGCAACCTGACCGGCAAAGCTGCTCGTATCCGTGAACGCCGCTAACAGGGTGTCAAAGGGGCTGCTAAGGCAGTCCCTTTTTTGTTACGCGGTAAGCTTTATAGGCGGGATGTATAGGCGCTTCCCAAGCGGATTACAGGCAAAGAAAGCAGAAAAACGATTTTCTTTGTTTTCTGCTGACAATAGGAATTTTGCAAGATGGTAAGCGAACGATAAGAGAGGTAAACAGCATGAGCAATAAATCCGGCGGATCCTTTCAGGATTCTTTGAACGATTGGTTGATCTCAATCATCGTTGCCGTAGCACTGGCGTTTCTGATTCGTACTTTTATCTTTGAACCCTACATGGTGGAAGGCTCGTCCATGTATCCTACGCTGGTCAACCATGAGCGTTTGATCGTAAATAAATTCGGTTATCTGATCGGGGAACCCAAACGTAACGAGATCATTGTATTCCGGTATCCCAAGGATGAAAGCCGCGATTTTATCAAACGTGTCATCGCAGTAGGCGGAGATACGGTGGAAATGCGCGAGGGCGCAGTGTTGATCAACGGCAGAAAGATTGAAGAAGAGTATACCTGGAAGGAAGACCCCAAGGGGTTGAATCATTCCAATTATCGTAAATCTGTAGTACCTAAAGATCATATATTTGTGTTGGGCGACAATCGTAATAATTCGGATGACAGCCGTTTTGCCGATGTAGATTTTGTGCCGCTGAATCTGGTCAAAGGAAAGGCTGCCTTTGCCTTCTGGCCTATCGATCGGTTCCGTAAGCTACCCTGAGATTGACTGGCGCAAAGCGTTGCGCGGAGCGGTAGGTAGCCGGATAGAAAATTTATAGGATGTTAGTATGGATGTAAAAGACTTTAAGATTCAGTGGTTCCCCGGTCATATGATGAAGGCCAAGCGCATGATGGAAGAAAATCTGCGCTTGGTGGATGTGGTGGTGGAATTATTGGATGCCCGGGCACCCGGTTCCAGCATTAATCCTATGCTGCGGCAAATGGCAGGGGATAAACCCCGGGTTATCGCCTTAAATAAAGCGGATATGGCCGACCCTGCGAAAACGGAGACCTGGCTGAATACGTTGCGGCAGGAAGGGGTGCCTGTGTGCGCCATTGAATGCCGTACCGGTAAAGGCGTCAAACAGATGCTGAATCTGGTCAAGCAGGCTGCTCAGCCTGTTTTGGACAAATGGCTGAAGAAAGGCTTACGTAATCGGGATGTACGGCTGATGATCGTAGGGGTGCCTAATGTAGGGAAATCTACGTTGATCAATCGTCTGGCCGGCAGGGTGAAAGCCATTGCGTCTGACCGTCCCGGCGTAACGAAACAAAAACAATGGGTCAATATTGCCAAAGGCCTAGAATTACTGGATACTCCCGGTGTGCTCTGGCCTAAGTTTGATAACCCTCAGATTGGCCTGCACCTGGCCTTGACCGGTGCCATCAAAGAGGATGTATATGACCGTCGGGATGCGGTGATCTTATTGTTGCAGGAATTGCAGAAAAAATACCCGCAGGAACTGGAAGCTTTCTATCACATCACCGTCACCACGGAGGATACCGCCGAAACCTTGATGGAAAAAATCGGTACCGCACGTGGCTGCATTAAAGCCGGTGGCGTCATTGACCTGAATAAAGTGGAACAAATCGTACTTTATGAATTTAAGACCGCTAAATTAGGGCGCTTTACCCTGGACGAACCAGAAGCTTGCGAGAGCAGGTAAAAACGTAGGTGGCAAACGTTTACCAAAGCCGCTTAACGACCAACTCTTTTTTAGCTTGCGAGAGTGAGTAAAAACGTATTTGGTAAAGCCTTTAACGCAGTGGTACAGGGGCGCGTGTTACTGATTTATAAAACATTGCAAGGTGTCAGGAAAGAAACGAGGCAAAGCTTCTTCTTTCACACTGTGTAGCATATTTAAAACCGGCTGGAAGGCCGGTTTTTTGTTGTCATTGGGATTCGAGTTAGGGTACAATGAAGATAATATGAAATTGCTCTGAAGGATCAATGGGAAGACTATGAAAACCAAAGCGGGGAGGAAGAAAAGTGAAGATTGGTGAAATAAAGGAACTTTTACAGGGAAAACCTACTGCTGAACAGCTGGCGGCGTTAAAACAGGACGAACGCGCCGGTGTGCAGAAATTATTGCTTGCCTATCAGAAAAGGGTGGAAAAAGAAGCGGCGGAACGAGAGCGTTTTGCCCATCTGCTGCAATATGAAAGGGAATACCTCTCCCTGCCGGGGATTCAATATGTGGCAGGCGTGGACGAGGCCGGACGGGGGCCATTGGCCGGACCTTTGGTGATAGCCGGAGCGATTCTGCCGGAAGACGTGTTTATCGCCGGTTTGAACGACAGTAAAAAGCTCAGCGCTGCCAAACGGGAAGCTTTGTATCCGGAAGTATTGGCAAAGGCTGTAGCGGTATTGGTTAATGTGGTGAGCATTTCCAATATCGATGAGAAGAATATTTATCGGGCTACCCAGGAAGGGATGGAACAGATTTTGCAGCAGCTGCGGATCCGTCCCCAGGTCGCTTTAGTAGATGCGATGCATCCTCGTGTGCCGGGCATTGAAACGGTTCCTATTATTCATGGGGATGCCTTGAGTGCCTCTATCGCAGCTGCGTCTGTGGTAGCGAAAGTGATTCGTGACCGCATTATGATTCGGTTAGCCGCCGTCTATCCACAATATGGATTGGAAGGCAATAAAGGCTATGGCAGTCAGCAGCATATGGATGCCATTCGGCAGTATGGCGCTACGAAGATACATCGCCGCAGCTACGAGCCGATCCGCAGCATGAACCTGCCGCCGGTAGAAGCAAGGGAGAATTACCTGTTTGAGCCGAAAAACGGAGTGGAAGATGACGGTTTGGCGGCGTTACTGAAGGATTTGTGTGTATAGATAAATCATCCTGTTTGGGTGGAGTAACTCTGCGGTTCCACCTTGTTTAACCGCAAGTTTGAATCTGTGAGTAATGTTGTTTATGTATGGAGCAATGGTTTGCCATGGAAAGGAGGTGAGGCTTATCAAACGTAAAGAAATCGGACGCAAGGGAGAACAGGTGGCGGCGGACTTTTTGGAACGCCGGGGTTTTACGATTCGGGACCGCAATTTTTATACCCGGTGGGGCGAGCTTGATATTGTCGCAGTGGAAAAAACAGAAATCATCCATTTTGTCGAAGTAAAGACCCGCACCGGTCTGGCTTATGGGACGCCGGGTACCGCGGTAACTTATGTAAAACAGCAGCGTATCAGGACTGCTGCTTTACATTGGCTACAGCAAGAAAATACATATTTCCCTCAAATTTCTTTTGATGTGGTTGAGATATGGGTACTGGGGAAAACGGCGAAAATTCGTTATCTGCCAAACTGTTTTTGATAAAGGAGGAGTGCTATGTATGCAAGAGTTTTGGGTGAGACACCCAATGGTCTTGACGGTGAGATTATTATTGTAGAGGTCGATTTGGAACGGGGCTTGCCGGGCTTTGAAATCGTCGGCCTGCCGGATATGGCGATTCGCGAATCGCGGGAGCGGGTGCGAACCGCATTAAAAAATTCCGGTTTTCCTTTTCCGCAAAACCGGATTACGGTAAATCTGGCGCCGGCCAATTTGCGTAAGGATGGCAGCGGACTGGATCTGCCCATTGCGATTGGAATTTTAGTATCTCTGGGAGTATTGCCTCAGGAAAAAGTGCAGGCCAGGGTATTTATTGGCGAACTTTCTCTTGAGGGAGTAATTCGAAATGTAAGCGGTATTTTGCCCATGGTGTTGGAAGCCCGCGACCGGAAACTGGAAGAAATATACATACCGGAGGAAAACCGGGAAGAAGGGCAAATCGTGGATGGCATCCGTATTTTCACTCCGACTACGCTGAAAGAACTGGTGACGCATTTGCAGACGCCGTCTTTGGAACCGGTGGCGCATAAAGAATGGCGGCCTGCGCAACAGCCGGAAGACAGCGCGCCGGATTTTGCGGATGTGCATGGGCAGCCGGTGGCGAAACGGGCCTTGGAAATTGCGGCGGCAGGCGGACATAATATTTTGCTGGTAGGTTCTCCCGGCAGCGGAAAAACTATGTTGGCGCGGCGTTTGCCGGGAATTTTGCCTCCCCTAACGCAAGACGAAGCGTTGGAAGTGACCAAAGTCTACAGTATCGCCGGACTGTTAAAGAACAATAAGGGGATGCTGCGGGAACGTCCCTTCCGCAGTCCCCATCACACGATCACCTTAAGCGCCCTGATCGGGGGCGGCATGGTACCGGTTCCCGGTGAAGTGACCTTGAGTCATAACGGCGTTCTTTTCTTAGATGAGTTCCCGGAGTTTTCCCGTACCGCATTAGAAGCCTTGCGCCAACCCTTGGAAGATCACTTTGTTTCTATCAGCCGCCTTCAGGGATCCTATCGATTTCCGTCTGCTTTTTTGCTGGCCTGTGCACAGAACCCGTGCCCCTGCGGTTATTTAGGGGATTCGGTGAAACAATGTACCTGCCGTTCTTTTGAAATTGCCCGTTATCAGCGGAAGATATCCGGTCCTTTGCTGGATCGGATCGATTTGCAGGTTTATGTGCCGCGGGTGGAATACAAAGCCCTGAGCGCGAGCTGTAAGGAAGAAACTTCGGCGCAAATCCGGCAGCGGGTTTGTGCAGCCCGTATGCTTCAGTTAGAACGTTTAGAGGGTAGCGGGAATTACTGCAATGCGGCGATGAACCACCGTCAGGTAGTAAAGCATTGCAGGCTGAATGAAGCAGGCAATGCCTTGTTGGAGGCCGCCTTTTGTAAATTAGGACTCAGCGCCCGCAGTTATGACCGCTTGCTTAAAGTTGCCCGTACCATTGCGGATTTAGCCGGGAGTGAGGTAATATTGCCCGACCATATTGCCGAAGCGATTCAGTTGCGGACTAATGTGGGCACATGAAGTGCTGGTTTGGTGATATTTAAGACACAGCGCCGTTTCTATAAAAACACCCACAGGCATTCAAGCCCGTGGGTGTTTTGGTGTAAAAGCAAAGAGTTGCAAGTGGATGTTGTAAGAAGTCTATTCTTTTTCACTGTTCATTTTCTCTTCTTCGTCTAACGTCATAATACCAAAGCCGGTATATCCGTAGATGATAGCAAAAATCATACTGCCGTAACATAAGGTGGCCCAAGGCAGGTATTCGACCGTAGGCACGCCTAACGTTGCTGCCATATAGGTTCCGGCAATAGACCAGGGAACGAGAGGAACTGCGCAGGTACCGGCATCTTCTAAAGTACGGGAAAGATTGCGAGCTGCAAGCCCAAATTTTTTATACAAGTCCTGAAACATTTCTCCGGGTATGAGGATGGCCAGGTAGGAACTGCCGGTAACAAGGCTCATGAAAAGAGTGGATACGACTGTAGAAGTGATTAGCTGCCCTACTGAGGTGATAGAACGTTTTACTCGTTCCAGTATGACTTCGATGCACCCGGTTTTGCTGAAAATTCCTGCAAAAGCGAAAGCGCAGAATACCAATAGTACTGTGGACATCATCCCCATAAGACCACCGCGATTTAACAACGTGTTAATTACCTTTAGGCTTTTGACATGCTGGGCTGTTGGGAGCAGATTTACATTGAAACCTTTTACAAAAGCATCTAACGCAGTTTTAACAGAGAAATCCTGGAAAAAAATACCCATAATAAGCGCTAATAATGAGGCGAATAAAAGCATGGGAATGGTCGGTTTTTTGGTATAAGCGCCCCAAAATACTAAAAGTGGGGGGAGAAATAATATCAGATTGAAGCGATACAGTTGCTCCAGATTGGTTAATACGGCCTTTACCGTTTCAGGATTAGTCATGCTCTTAACATCCATTGTCATACCAACTGCTGTGTATACAATGATGCAAAGAATACTGGCAGCACCAGTAGTATACAGCATATGGCGAATATGATCGTATAGCTCGCTTCCGGCTGCGATTGGCGCTAAAATTGTGGTGTCGGAGAAAGGGGAAAGTTTATCGCCAAACACGGCTCCGGATAATACGGCTCCGGCAGCAATGGGTAACGGTAGGCCTAGTGCTATGGCGATACCCATGATTGCGACACCTGCAGTACCGGCAGAGCCGAAAGAAGTACCTGTAAAGGTGGAAATGATAGCGCAGACAAAAAATGCGGTGACGAATAAAAACTGCGGGTCAATAATCTTGATACCGTAATAAATCATCATGGGAATGGTGCCGGAGACCATCCAACTGGCAATCATACCGCCCACACAAACCATAACAAAAAGAGATGGCAGACTACTTTTGATTTTATCGGTAATGCCATTAATCATATCTTCCCAGACATAGCCAAGGCGACGAGCGACTAGTGCAGCGATGGCTGCGGCAAACAACAACATCGCTTGAATTGGCAGTCGGAATTTAGCTGCGAGTCCCAAAAGAATAATCATGAGGACCAAGGGAAGCATTGCTTCTCCAAAGGTCGGTTTTCTAATCATAATAGAACAACTCCTTTAAATATCTTTCATTTCTGCCTGATAAACTAAGATTGTGAATTTCAAGATGAAACACTTATTCTTTTCTTTTTTGTGTGATGGTCATGGCGCATCCTTTTCCTTCTCCGTCAGCAATGGTGGTAGGAAAATCAATTTCAACGTTGGGAAAGGCTGAACAAATTGCATAATCACAGTGACCGAGCATATCACGGCAAAACATCTTTATTTCTTCCGGTGAAAGCCTCAGCTCTTTCAATGCTTCACAATGGGGGCAGGCATTAAAGATTTTTACTGCCTTATTTTTCTCTAATTGTTGAATCTCTTGCTCAAAAACCAGCAGGCCGCTACGAGAGGTCTGGCCTAATAATGCTTCTTTGGAGCCAATATTTTCAGCCCCGTATTTTTTGGCAATTTTTTGTCCCTGATAATAACCAAAATCCCAACTTCCTTCTCTAATTACACGGTTAGCGTCTACATCAGGATATAATTCCTTTAACTTTTTCCATATAAAATATACCTGACGAGTGCGATCCTTATAGGCATCTTTCACTGCCGCCTTAAATTCCTCTGGTGTAGCAGGCTGATCGATACGGCTATTTTTCATGAATTCGTTGATCTCTTTCTGACTCATTTTCTTCCTCACTTTCTCCAGCATGATAAAAAATTCTAGCTTACTATTCTTAGCATGGCATAAACATTGGATTATAGATTAGCAGGATTTCAAGTTATAAACCCATAAACCTGTATGGTGAATAGATATACTTGATTTCTGAATTATTTAGATTTTTCTATGTAAAAATTCTTTTGCCCAATCCTTGTTAATCACCGCATCTTTTGCGTGCTTCGCTTCAATCGCAGGGCCATATTCATCTGCCAGGCTGTTATATAAAGCAATGAGATTTTCGTCAAATCGCAAGGTGGCGCTTTTCTGATTTTTGATATCATTAAATTGCAGCAGATGAACCGGCTGCGACGTGCTGATATCGGTGGCAAAATAGATTTCTGTACAGTGGAAACCGGGTTGTTGTTTTTCCAGGCTGGCGGCTGTTACGACTTTTAGCAGTTCGATGATCCGATCGTCTAAGCCGGCATCGAAAATAGCTAATTTCTGAAATAATTCTTCTTTAGAATGTGTAACACGGTGAGAGAGTCCTTGTAATACTTCCGGCCAACTTGCATCGTCATCAATCGTGCGGCAGGTTTCCATAAATTCATTGTTGTCCGGCACACAGTGCAAAAGTATATTGTCTTGCAGATACATAAAGCTGTAATCCAAAGAAACCGCTTTTTGGCAGAAGGGGCAACGTCCTTTAAAAAACTCTTTGCTACGGACGGATTCCCTCCATTCCGGATGCTTATTCGTATCAATCAAATGATGAATTTGAACCTCGTACACCTGTCCGCAATGAGAGCAGGTGATTTTTTGCGTATATTGCAGCGGCATAGTTACGCCTCCTGTTTTCCTTATTACATTCTATTCTACCTATAATTTGGCAGTGTGTAAATGCTTTGGCATGATTCTGCTGGGAGAAATTGCAAACATAAAATCCTGATGCCCTGGGACAGAGGCAAGGTGACGATCGTAGTTGCCAGGGTTTTTACATTACAAAATCTGTTCACGAGCTGGGAACTCAGAGAAAAGGGTTGTATAAAAGGTCTTTACGGAAAAATAAAATTAGGATATAATGGCATAAGTAAAATATTAGTATTATATATTATAAAGT
>OCHG01000097.1_pt1 | contig 103059 bp, 68 predicted proteins | sample 1538801 | NCBI WGS metagenome assembly OCHG01 (sample SAMN04571727, study PRJEB22368) | human gut metagenome | biome: human gut; material: stool | host: Homo sapiens | place: Luxembourg | collected 2012-09-20 | reverse complement strand
GCTGCTACATACGATGGGAAAAATTGCCATTGCATTAATTACTCTAATTTTTAACAAAGGAATCAAATACTGATTCGGATAAATATTAAATTATGTGTTTTAAGAATCCGTTTAAAGATAAAGATGATATCTGTTTTTTTGCTGCTATAATTTGCACTGCTATAGCGAATGGAGTAGCAGTTGGATTACCTAAAAGTAATATTATAGGTTTGACTGCAATATTAGCATTTACTTTAAATATGTTTATAATGAAAAGAGGCATAAAAGGTATACCTCTGATTATATTAGCTATTATCATTATCTATTTTTATCTAATTAAATAAAAAGCGAACAGATTTGAGGCAAATTCGGTACGGAAAAGAATATATTTAGGCACGGATTACACGGATTAACACGGTTGTTTTACGTAATCATAGCACTAAAACCGTGAAATCCGTGTAATCCGTGCCTAATCCTCAATTTATAATTTTGTTCATTTCCGTGCGGAAAGAAACAAACTGAAAACAACCGGAGCTTCGGATTGATCCCCTATTTCATATAGAAATCAGCGGGATTGAGTAACTTCTACATAAAAGTTTTAGGGCATTCTATTGTCATCTGTCAGACTTTAGTGGTTAAAATGCTGTAATACAGTTATTTGTGTCATGACAATAAGCCTGATAATAAGGCTGACAATAGAAAACAGGTGTTTTATTGTCAGCCCATTACCCAAAGATAAATCCTGCGATTTAAATATCCTCTCTTTCTCTTTGCATTTTTTGAGCGCTCACTTTGCTTATGACAACTAATCAAAGTCGTTGTGCCATACCGGTAAAACAGTTGTGCCAACGTAGTGACACAACCGTGCCAATACGGTGGCACAGCTGTGCCAAGCCTTTGGCACAACCGTTTCCAATAGAAGAAACAACAGTTCCAAGCAAGGAAACGACAATTCCATAAACACGAAACAGCAGCTTTCTACAGATGAGCAAGCAAAAACATCCGCCCTGTCATTTATCCCCTTCAAGATTCGCAAGAATAAGAGAAATCATTGATGCCTCCTATCAGAATTGAAAAAAGAGGCTGACAATAAAACGCCTGTTTTTCTATTGTCAGCCTTATTATCAGGCTTATTGTCATGACACAAATAACTGTATTGCAGCATTTTAATCACTAAAACCTGACAGATGACAATAGAATCTGCTTAATTTTCAAATGTATATATCCCCATAATAGATGTTTTAACTTCTAATTTGTAACTTTTTCTATGATGACTAATCTTAAGAATCTCCAATATCAAAATTGGGCTGCCAAAGAATCCCTTCTTCGGCAGCCCTTCTTCATTGAGAATCAAAAAAACAGAGAGAGTAAGATATACTTTATTCCTGACCTCCCCCTAGAGCACGGTATAGATTAATTAGACTTTGTATTTCGGTAAAATGATTGGCTGTCTGTGACAGTTGTGCACTGAGCAATGACTGTCGGGCAGTAAGTACTTCCAGATAAGTCGTATTGCTATGTTCCATCAACAGGGAAGTGCTTCGCACCGCTGTTTTCAGAGAAGCGACCTGTTTGTCCAGCAAGATTCTTTTCCCTTGGCTGGTCTGATAGGCTGTCAGCGCATCATTCACTTCACTGCCGGCATTGAGCAGCGTTTGCTGGAAGCCGAGGGCAGCTTCTTCCTGCTGTGCACGGGCAATGCGGTACTGGGCCACCACTTGTCCTCTGTTGAAGAGCGGCTGTGTGAGCGAACCCACTGCTGATGCTACAAACTTGCCCGGATTGAGAATCATAGACCCTACAGAATTTGTCCATCCGGCACTCCCGCTCAGGGTGATGGAAGGATAGAAAGCCGAACGTGCCGCATTGGTACCATAGAACGCTGCTTCCAGTGTCCGTTCAGCTGTGCGGACATCGGGGCGGGAAGAAAGCATCCGGACCGGAATCCCTATGGCAAAATCTGTGGGAAACTGTTGCTCCGCCAGCGTTCCGCGTTCGTAGTTGCGGGGTGTCTCTGCCAGCAATAAAGCGAGACTGTTTTCTACCTGATTGATCTGCTGCTGTAAGTCGAGGACGGAACTCTGAACCTGATAATAGGTCGCTTCCATCTGCGATACAGCCGATTTATGTATCCGCACGGTGGCTGTCTGCGGAATGGCGATACAGTCTTTATAGATGTTGGGCACTACTACCGTACCCGATGCTCCGCTGTGAAGTAACCGCGATTCGTTGGGAAATACCACGCGGGCCACTACGGTGCCCGTCTGTCGGTTGATGACTCCACTGATGGACTCGATGATTCCTTTCTTATTATAAACCGAATTGTCGTTCAGAAGCAGTTCCACTTCCGGCATGTTCTTTAGCGCTTCGTCCATGTCGCCGTACTGACGGGTCAGGGCAAGCAGCTGGTTCTCGGTCATGGAGAAATAGACGTACATGTCCGAATTGTCGCTGACCGTAGTGAGCGGATAAGGCAGGTTGGCACTGACCAATGCACCTGCACGGTAAGGCAATGCACCTACGACTCCGTCACTGGGACTTTTCACTTCGGTATAAGAGAGGTTGTTGCGTGCGTTTATTTCCTGAGCTTCCGCTTGTGCCAGTTGCGCCTTGGCAGTGAGATAAGAATTTTCGGCTGTCTTTAGGCTGAATTCCGAAACCACTTTTTGCGCATACAGTTCTTTGTTGCTTTGGTACGTCAGTTCGGCTGTGCTCATTGCAGCGCGTGCCGCTTCCACATTGGCGGTGGCGGTTTTGAGTGCAGCCCTGTAAGGCACCTGGTCGATGATGAAAAGTGGCTGTCCCCGGCGTACTTTCTGTCCTTCGGTCACACAGAGTTTCTCGATTGTTCCCGATACCTGCGGGTAGATGTCAATATCCTGCCGTCCGCGTATGCTCGCCGAATAGGAGGAAGAAAGTTCTTTGTCCGCTGTCTCTATCCGCATTACTGCATAAGAAGATTTCACTCCTGCATCCGGTGCCTGCTTGCAAGATGCCATCCACACTGTACAACCGACAATCCCTATCAGCCGTATCCATTTTTTGTTCACTGTAATCATACTTACTCTTTTTGTCTTTTATTAAAATCGGAACAAAAGTAGGAGAAAAGAACAAGGCAATGATGCTCGATTTTCCTCTATAAATGTCCCGTTTTCGTGGTTTATGCTTATTTTAGCTAACTATTTGCAGATAAAAGACATATCAAACAATTATAAAGGGATTTGGGACATTCTGTTTTCCCTATTATTTACCAACTTTGCAGAAAGTAAAAAAGGAGAGTATATGGAAAAAGAGAACATTGTGACCGTGGATATTGAAGACTTTAAGAACAGCCAGCATGTCCTTGATTATATAGATGATGACTTTGCGATCATCAACAGTCTGGATGGAATCCCTCATAGTAATGAGACAATCAGGCTGAACTGTTTTCTCATTGCTATCTGTGTGGAAGGGTGCCTTCAACTGGACATCAACTACCGGACTTATAAGTTGCAGGCGGGTGACTTGCTGCTCGGCCTTCCCAATACTATTATCAGTCATACGATGCTGAGCCCTAAATATAAGGTAAGGCTTGCGGGCTTCTCTACCCGTTTTCTGCAACGTATTATTAAGATGGAAAAGAAAACGTGGAATACTGCCATTCATATCCACAACAATCCGGTGAAGTCTGTAGGGAAAGGCGAGGAGGATGATTCCGTTTTCGTATCCTACCGCGATTTAATTGTGGCGAAGATAAACGATGAACATCACCACTATCACAGGGAGGTGATGCAATATCTCTTTTCTGCTCTTTTTTGCGAGATGATGGGGCAGCTTCATAAGGAATTCGAGTGTTCTGAGAAAGCGGAGCATTCGAAAGAGGGGATCAAACAGGTGAATTATATCCTGCGGAAATTCATGGAACTGTTATCGGAAGACAAGGGCATGCACCGTTCAGTGAGCTATTATGCCGACGTACTATGCTATACTCCGAAGCATTTTTCGAAAGTCATCAAGCAGGCGTGTGGCAGAACTCCGCTGGACTTGATTAATGAAACGACCATCGAGCATATCAAGTACCGGTTAAAGCGTTCGGAGAAGTCCATCAAGGAAATAGCGGAAGAATTCAATTTCCCCAACCAGTCCTTTTTCGGTAAGTACGTAAAGACGCATCTGGGAACCTCTCCGGCTCATTACCGGAATGCGAAAGAGGAATGAGGCAGCTCAATTGTACGGATGAAGTCCGATTGTACGGATACAGCCAAGACCGGGAAATGAGCCTGTTATTGGGAAATGATCTCCTGAAAAGCTTTCAGGTAGCGTTCGCTGACCGTTTCCATATTAATCTTTTCCCGGATGATCCGTTCCGATTCTTTTCCCATTTCTCTGCAACGTTCGGGAGATTCGAACATCTCTCTGATTCTTTCTGCCAGGCTGTCGGCATCTCCGTCCTTAAAGAAGTATCCGTTTCTGCCTTCCATGACCAGGTCGCGTTCCGTGCTGTCGCATACGGCACAAAGAACAGGCATCCCGTACGTCATGGCGTCATTGATCGAAAGTCCTCCCATACCCGCCAGCACATAGATACTCGATTCGTTCATATAAGCTCCCAGCATCTTCGGATCGTAGACGGCTCCGATAAAGCGGATACGGTCTGCCAATTGCAAGTCGCTTGCCTGTTGCTTGAGGCGGTCCAGTTCCGGTCCGTCGCCTACGATCACCAGTTCCGCTTCCGGATAGTCGGCGGCTACTTTCCGGAAAGCCTCTATCAGTAAATCCACCCGTTTCCATTTTACCAGCCGTCCGATGTGCAGCAGGCGGCGGTCGCACGGCGGAAGGATGGAGGGAGAAGCCAGTACGGATTCTTTTTCTTTGAGAAGCGCATCCGTATCGGTCGAATTGTAGGTGACGTGTATCTGTTCTTTCTTTACTCCGTAAGAGGGGAGGATGTCGTAGGCGGCTGTCGAGTAGTTCAGCGTTCCGGCAGCCTTGGCGTAGCAGTACTTACGTATCTGGGCCGTTACCCATTGTCTCAGATAAAATCCGCTTCCGGTGCTGAGTAAACGCATACCTTCGTCGTGCATCGGGTTGGCCTTGAAATATTCCCTGATCTTTCCGTAAGGGGGAGTCTGGAAGGGGATTTCGCGAATCACCAGTCTGGCGTTGCAAGACTTGATTGCTTTTCTCAGTGCAGGCTGGAAGAAAACTTGCAGGAAGTAGGGCCATCCTACTACTACTATATCCGGTTTTTCTTCCGCAATGATTTCGGGGAGTGCGGGAAAAGCGCTTTTTCCGTAGAACAACTTCTTTTCCGGCGTTGTCAGATGCTTGTAGGCGCCTCCTTCTACCATTTTCACCCCTTTGCCAATCGTTGTGTTTCCTTTTTGGGGGCTGACGACGGTTATTTCGATTCCTTTTGCCTGTAGTCTGTTGAGCATGGCATTCAGGTAGTGGGGGATTCCTCCGAATGTAAAAAGTACTTTCATTGTATATGCTTGCTGATTTGATTAAAACATGTGATTAGTTTCTCCACAGTGTGTTCGTGGGCGTATCGGTCGAAAGCGTGGAGGGGTGTCTTTGCTTCGCTACACAGCGAACGGATAGCTGCGCTGCATTCTCCGGCATTGTCTTCTCCGGTGGTCTGGCCTGTGCCATACTGTTCCACTCTTTGTCCCATGCAGAAGCCACGGCTGACGATGACCGGTTTGCGGAAGGCGGCTGCTTTGGTCAGCAGGTTACTGCTGCCGGTGAACTGCTTGTATGCGGCAAAGATAAGATCGCTCTCCGCTATCAGGGCATTGAAGCAGCTTTCATCGGGAATCTTCTCTAAAGAAAACAGACAATTACTTCTTGACTTTTCAAAAGTCTGCAGATCGTTTTCCTGTTGTGCGGTGAGAGAAGATTTTCCGGCAATCAGGAAGAAGTAGTCTTCTTCGGGCAGTAAAGGGATGCTTTCCAGCAACAGTTTTATTCCCTTGCGGAAATTGATTGAACCGAGCAATGATACGACTTTCCTTCCTTGAGCCTTCTCTTTCAGTTCCTGTAGCAACGGGTAAGTGGTGGCGGGAGCCGAAAGATCGGCAAAGTCAGGAAACAGCAGAATGTTGCCCTGAAATGCTTTCAGGTCTTTTGCCGAGTATTCGTTCAGTATACCTGTCCCCACGCAATTCTTGCTGCGCAGGAAAGGCCGTGTATCGGGCATCCCCGGCTGGTAGGGCGGCAGGGCTGACTGAACAAGCAGCCCGCTCCACTGGTAAGGCAACAGAAGATTGAACAGCCATAATGGAGCCAGGGTAGGCAACATATCATCGAGGCAGGCGAAGAATACCAGATCGGGATGCTGCCGTTTAAGGCTCCGGCGCAGCCTGTATAAGTTTTGCAAACGAATCATTGCATTACGCAATACAACCAGCTTCTTCTGCAACGGTTTCCCGGCAGGAAGCGGCAGCAGCGGATGCGCCGAAATGGGCTGAAAGGCGACCGTATCCTGTATATGTTTCCCGTCGGGAGCGATGAGCGACGTTTCGTGACCCATGCCGGCCCAGGTGTGGGCAAACTGTTTATAGTACGTCTCCCGATGGCCTGATACTGAACAATCAATGACGGTAACTTTCATGATTTCAATGCTTCTGAATAAACTTGCAGCAACTTCTGTCCCGCCAACTGAAAATCGAAACGGTTGACAATGGACTGACGGATTTTCTTTTTGTCGAACTGCTCATAGGTATCGTACAACGCTTTCATTTTCCCGGCGAGAGCCTCCACATCTCCCGGCTGAATGAGGAAGCCGCTTTCGGGAGTGATGATATCTTCCGGTCCTCCGCATTCGGTGCCGATAGCTGGCAGACCTGTTGCCATCGCTTCGATAAAGACAATGCCGAACGTCTCTGCATAGGAGGCCAGTACAAAAGCGTCGCAAGTGCCCAGCAGTTCGGACAGCTCTTCCCGTGACAGGCGACCGGTCAGCTTTACCTGCTCTTGCAACTGAAGAGACTGAATCTGCTCCGTGAGTGACTGCATTTCTTCTCCGTCTCCGGCAATAAGCAAAGAGACATGCGGCATATCCTTGAAGGTCCGGTGAAAGGCAATCAGCAAATCCCGGAATCCTTTCCGTTTATTCAGGTTTCCGGTACTGATGAAGGTGAAATGCTTCTCTTTCTCCGTCTGATGGAGGCTGAACTTGAAGGTGCTCGTATCTACAAAGTTAGGTATAACCGTCACCTTATCCAGGTCGTTGATATAAGGGTAGAGGCTTCGTTTCAGTTTTGTGCCGACGCAGATAATCTTTCGTGCTTCGCTGTATGACTTCTTTAAGATCACTTCCTGCGACGGAGTTGTCTGATTACCATTAATGGAAGATGCGTGCTCCGTGATGACGTAGGGAATCTTGTACCATTTGTAAATCAGCCGGGCGGTATACCCCGCCCACGTGGCAAAATGTGCGTGAATCAGGTCGGGACGCCCCTGTGTGCGGATGTATTTCCGTACTAGCAGGACGGTCAGTAATGACCAGATGATTCCTCCTGTACGGGTACTTAGCTTCGGGTTCCAGGCATGCATGCGCATGGTGACGAAACTGCCGTTATCTTCCGCCGAAATCTGAAAATGGCTTTCTTTGCGGAACCGTTTCCATGTGAAGTTTTTCAGGGGTCTTTGCTCTGTAAAGGCAAGCCCTGTCTTGCAGCCCGATTTAACCAGTTGCATAGCCTGCTCGAAGAACATATATCCCCGGTGTGGAGAGGAGTCCTTCTCAGGATAGTACATAGGAAGTATCAGTATATGCATTTGTCTTTTATTTTTAGAAGAAGAATGGTGTAGAAGTCACGGATACGTTTCCCCAGAGTAACGGTGGGCACGCCGGTGTAAGCGGAAGCTTTCTTGCGGAATGCCTCTTCATCGTCGAAAGAGGGGTGGTTCACAAAGTGTTTGTACAGCAGATACAATCCCCTTTTCTTCTCATAGGGAAGGTGCCACACTGCCAGTTGCTCGTCTCCTTTTTCTACCGTATTGTATTTGGGATAGGTCCAGAGACGTTTGACGTATTGATTGGCGATATTATTGTGGATGTGGAGCTTTGTCGCCACTACGCTCAGGAAGTGGGCTTCCTCGTTCAGCTTGGGTCGGTTGGCGGCAAAGCGTTCGAGGTTGTAATTCCACAGGGCGGGATATGCTTCATTGATTTGTGCCACTACATCTCCCCGCAGCGAGATAAATTCTCCCCCGTAGTAATGGACAAGTTCCTCTTTTATTTCTGGATTCTTCGCTTCTCCGTAACAGTCGTTATAGATGTCCGTCATTTCCTTTAGCGTGATTCCGTTTACGCTGAGGTCCGGTCGGTCGGATGCGTCGTACAGGGCGGAGCCATGTTTCCGGGTATCGCTGAAAAGCTGCTCCAGCGGACGCATGCAGAGACAGTCCGCGTCGCAGACGAGCAATGTATCGTCTGCCTGCATCCTTTTCTCCATATGGCGCAGGATGTCATACAGGTAGAACTGGTTTCTCCATGCTCCGTACCATCCCTCGGGCGGGATGCAGAGGTAGGGCAAACAGACGGTTTCAATCTGTAACTCCTTGAATAGCCGCTCCAGATAATCGGGAAACTGATCCAGGTTGCTGAAGAAAAGCAGCTTGTCATTCGGATGATAATGCCTGAAGGTGGTGAAAAACGGTACTTGTATCTGCATATATATGGAATGGACGAGGGCGGAATCTCCCCGTTTGCCTGCCTGCGGATAGAAACTGGCATCTTCTTTGGATTCTTTGTAGAACCAGGTCGCTATGTAATTGGTAGGTGTCGTCATGATATCTTTTTCTTTTTAATGAACTGAATACATTCATTGAAAATGACTGATTGCATTTTCCACAAAACAAGTGCGTATAGAGAAGCCACGAAAACAACTTTGACGGCAAGTGACAGATACAGGCTGGTGATGCCCAGCGTAATGTAATGGGCGGCGATGGTCAGCGAAGCTGCCAGCAGAAAGTACGGAGCGATATCTTTCAGTATGCTCCACAGGGTCAGCGGAATTTCCCTTCGGGCAAAGAGGTACCAGACGAACATCCACAGGATATTGATAGCGACAAACAGATAAATCATGGTAGTGATGCCATAAGGATAGCTGATGCAGGCAGTGGTCAGTTGCAGCACGCTTAGTGCGATACTGTTGAACATGAAGACGGAAGAACGTCCGCGGCTGACCAGTAATAAAGAGAACAGATTGTTGACCGGGATAAAAGCTCCCCATATACAGAGCAGCTGCATGATCCGGGCGGAAGCGAGCCATTTGTCCGTGATGGTAATCAGAATAAATTCTTTGGCAATAAGGCTGAGCCCGAACATGGCGGGGAAAGAGATAAAGGCTGTGAATCGCAGCATCTTATGGAATACAGCCGCCTGACGCTGCGGATCATTGGCTACACTTGCCAGTACAGGCTGGGTGACTCCGTTGATCATTCCGGTGATGAGGGCGTGCCCCTTATTGTTCCAGTTGTTGGCCTGGCTAAAGTCTCCGACCTCTTGCTTGGTATAGAACTTACCTAGCAGGACCGAGAACAGGTTTTGATTAATGATGATAAAAATTTGGGTAATCAGCATTTTGCTGCTGAATCCGAACATCTCTTTGATAGGCGAGAAGTCGATGCGGAAACTGGGTTTCCAGTGGGCAAAGTACCAGTTGAGCATAGTGCCTATGAGGACAAAAACCATCGTTTGTATCGCTATGCCCCAATAGGCGAATCCGTTCGCGGCAAGAATGATGGCGACCATTCCGGAGACGAACAGGCTTGAAAGGGAAATGATGGTATTTTCTTTCACTTTCAGGTTGCGGAAGAGGATAGCTCGCGGAGCAATTCCGAAACTGGCTATAAAAAAGCTGAGGAAAGAAAAACGGGCCAGTGACGTTAGCTCCGGGGTGTCGTAAAAGTCAGCAATCAGAGGAGCTGAAAAATAGAGCAGGACGTACAGGGTGGCGCCACAGGAGATACTGAACCAGAATACAGCATTGTAGTCTTTATCGCTGACCTTCTCGCGGTTGGCCAGCGCTGCCACAAGACCGCTTTCCTGTAGAGCGGAAGCGATGGCAGGAAAGATGGCCAGCATGCCGATCATACCATAATCGGAACGGTCCAGTAATCTTCCCAGTACTATTCCGAAAAGAAGTCCTAATAGTTGCTGTATGCTGCTGCTAAGTCCTCCCCAAAATAGCCCTTTGGCTGTCTTTTGTTTCAGTGACTGTTCTTCACTCATATTATTATAATCGGTGAAGGAGGGTGTGCCAAAAGTCAGTGACACATCCCATCCTTCCATTCCTCATTTGTTGATGGTGTATTAGCTTATCGCTTATTTTACTTCGCTACCCGGCTTCACCTCTTTCTGAGGCATGATCACTGCCAGGCTACCGTCGTTGTTTTCGGCACTCAGAATCATGCCTTCACTGACGATACCTTTCAGCTTGCGCGGTGCGAGGTTGGCGATAAAGCAAACCTGTTTGCCTACCAGTTCTTCCGGCTGGTAATGCTTTGCGATACCCGATACGATGGTACGTGTTTCCAGTCCGTCGTCAATCTTGAATTGCAGCAGCTTGTCGGCTTTCGGCACTTTCTGGCATTCGAGGATGGTACCTACGCGGATATCCAGTTTCATGAAGTCGTCAAATTCGATGTTCGGACGAATCGGATTTGCCTTGTAGTTGGCTTCTTCGTTGGCTTTCTTGGTATCGAGCAGTTTCTGTACCTGTGCTTCGATCACGCTATCTTCTATTTTTTCAAACAGGAGTTCCGCCTTGTTCAGTTGATGGCCTACCGGTAGCAGGTCGTTTCTGCCCAGTTCTGCCCATTCGAAAGTTTCCATGTTCAGCATCTTGCGGAGTTTCTCCGAGCTGAAAGGCAGGAACGGTTCGAAAGCGATGGCAAGGTTGGCAACCAGTTGCAGCGAGATGTTCAGGATGGTACCTACACGTTCCATGTCGGTCTTAGCCAGTTTCCAAGGTTCGGTGTCGGCAAGGTACTTGTTGCCGATGCGTGCCAGATTCATCGCTTCTTTCTGTGCATCGCGGAATTTGAATACGTCGAGCAGTTTTTCTACTTCTGCTTTCACATCGGCAAATTCTTTCAGCGTTTCTTTGTCGTACTCTGTCAAATTGCCTTGTGCGGGTACTTTGCTGTCGAAGTATTTCTGGGTCAGTACCATGGCACGGTTTACGAAGTTGCCGTATACGGCTACCAGTTCATTATTGTTGCGTGCCTGGAAGTCTTTCCAGGTAAAGTCGTTGTCTTTCGTTTCCGGGGCATTGGCAGTCAGCACATAACGGAGCACGTCTTGCTTGCCGGGGAAGTCTTCCAGATATTCGTGCAACCATACTGCCCAGTTGCGGGAAGTCGAAATCTTGTCTCCTTCCAGATTCAGGAATTCGTTGCTCGGAACGTTGTCCGGCAGGATATAGCTGCCTTCTGCTTTCAGCATGGCAGGGAATACGATGCAGTGGAACACGATGTTGTCTTTTCCGATGAAATGGAGCAGGCGGGTTTCGGGATCTTTCCACCATGTTTCCCAACGGTCGGGAAGCAGTTCCTTTGTATTGGAGATATATCCGATAGGAGCATCGAACCATACATACAGCACCTTTCCTTCAGCGCCTTCAACGGGCACAGGAATACCCCAGTCGAGGTCGCGGCTTACGGCACGTGGCTGCAATCCCATATCGAGCCAGCTTTTGCACTGTCCGTATACGTTGGGACGCCATTCTTTGTGATCTTCCAGAATCCATTGGCGCAACCAGCCTTCGTGTTTGTCGAGAGGAAGATACCAGTGCTTGGTCTCCTTCATGACAGGCTTGCTGCCGCTGATGGCGCTTTTGGGGTTGATCAGGTCGGTGGGCGACAGGGAAGTTCCGCATTTCTCGCATTGGTCGCCATAAGCGCCTTCCGAATGGCAGTGAGGACATTCTCCGGTGATATAGCGGTCGGCAAGGAACGTTTTCGCTTCTTCGTCGTAATATTGTTCGGAAGTTTTTTCGATAAACTCTCCTTTGTTGTATAATGTCTTAAAGAAATCCGAAGCCAGCTGGTGGTGCGTCTTCGAAGTGGTGCGGCTGTATACGTCGAATGAAATGCCGAATTCTTCGAACGACTTCTTTATCAGATAGTGGTAACGGTCTACTACATCCTGCGGGGTGACTCCTTCTTTCTTTGCACGAATCGTGATGGGTACTCCGTGTTCGTCCGAACCTCCGATAAATAATACATCTTCTTTTTTCAGTCGCAGATAACGCACGTAGATATCTGCCGGTACATATACACCGGCCAGGTGACCGATATGTACAGGTCCGTTCGCATACGGCAGTGCCGATGTGACGGTGGTTCTCTTGAATTTCTTTTCCATTGATATAGAGTGATTTTATGATTTTACTGCTTGCAATGTGCAATGATACGGTTTGCAACGTGCAAAGATAATGCTTTCCGCAGATTTCAGGAAGAAATGTGACAGGAAATCTGCGGAAAAGGCCTGTTTATCCTGTTCCGTTTTACATCATCATATTTTTCCTTATCGAGAACTTGACTATGGCCATATCCTGAATGGTGTCTACCGGCAAGTCCATGGGCTCATGATGCGGATTGTAGCTTACGAGTTTGACATATCCTTCTTTCTCTGACCGGTTGACGTATTTCACCGTCAGATACTGGTCGCCGTCGAGGTGAAATGCTACAATATACATTTCTCCGTAAATCACATTGCTGAAGTTGTTGATCCCCTTGAATCCGATGATGTCTCCTGACTTAAGAATATGAAATTGTTTGTTGTTATATTGTTGGCTTTGATATGTTTAGATGTACTATTATGGTTCTTGATATTTTATACTAAAGAGCCTGTTGTTTTTGATGGTCTTACTAATCTTTTTATTGTAATATTTATATCTGTCATTAATGTTGCTATTGGATCTATATGTGTTAAAAAAGAGAATCGATTATTCATTGTGGTAGTTATTATGGATTTTTTATTTGATAAGTATTCCGAGGTTATAGATAAAATGTTATATCAAAAATGGGAGTTTAGTATAAAGGATGGAATTGGAAATTATGGAATTGTAACTACAAATAAGGATAGTATATTTTTCCATGGTGAAAATTCAAGTTTCTTTTTTATCCAGCATAATTACTTATATAATTATGCTAGTACTAAAATAATATTACCCTAATACCTGTTAGAAAAATGAATGAAAATTATAAGTCATTGTTGAGGATAAATATTTAGTAATGGATAAATATAATTGGTTGTTTCTTTGAAAAATATGATTGTAGTAGAGTAGTGTTTATTTCCCTTGATTATGTGTGGTTCAATAGCGCTTATCTTTCTCTGAGGAATCAAAATTATGGGGTAGAGAATGAACATGAACTGACCAAAAAGTTAGCTTATAGTTGAATAAACCAAGTGTTATTCTCTGTTTCCCAAAACTTCCACCTATAATTCTCTTCTTTTTCTTTCTTTTTTCTCACAGGAAAGAATATATTTGTATCCTAGTTAAATGTAAACCAGTGTATGATATGATAACAACCCAGTTGCTTCGTCCCGAAAGCATAGTTGTAGTAGGGGCTTCGAATAATGTACATAAGCCGGGTGGCGCTATATTGAAAAATCTGATAAACGGAGGTTATCAGGGAGAGCTTCGGGCAGTGAATCCGAAGGAGACAGAAGTGCAGGGAGTTCCTGCTTTTGCAGACGTAAAAGAACTGCCGGATACCGATTTGGCGGTGTTGGCTGTTCCTGCTGTTATGTGTCCGGATATTGTAGAGACACTGGCAAGTGAAAAGCAGACGCGGGCGTTTATCATACTCTCTGCTGGATTTGGTGAAGAGACTCACGAAGGGGCACTGCTGGAAGAACGTATATTGGAAACTGTCAATAAATACGGTGCTTCTCTGATTGGTCCGAACTGCATCGGACTGATGAATACATGGCACCACAGTGTTTTCAGCCAGCCTATTCCGAATTTAAACCCGAAAGGAGTCGACCTGATCTCCAGTTCCGGTGCTACGGCGGTCTTTATTCTTGAAAGTGCGGTGACAAAAGGCTTGCAGTTTAACTCAGTCTGGTCGGTGGGAAATGCCAAGCAGATTGGAGTGGAAGATGTACTGCAATTTATGGATGAGAATTTTGATCCGGAGAAAGACTCCCGTATCAAACTGCTTTATATTGAAAGTATACACAATCCGGACAGATTGCTTTTCCATGCTTCTTCATTGATCAGAAAAGGCTGTAAGATTGCAGCGATAAAAGCAGGTAGCTCAGAAAGCGGAAGCCGTGCTGCTTCTTCTCATACCGGGGCGATTGCCAGTTCCGATTCGGCTGTAGAAGCACTGTTTCGTAAGGCTGGGATTGTGCGTTGTTTCTCTCGTGAAGAATTGACTACCGTGGGCTGTGTATTCACCCTTCCCGAATTGAAAGGAAAGAACTTTGCCATTATCACACATGCCGGAGGTCCGGGAGTGATGCTGACGGATGCTCTGAGTAAGGGAGGCCTGAATGTACCTAAACTGGAAGGCGAACTGGCGGAAGAACTGAAAGCACAACTCTTTCCCGGAGCTTCCGTAGGAAACCCTATTGATATTTTAGCCACCGGCACACCGGATCATTTACGTATTTGCATTGACTATTGCGAAGAGAAATTAGAGAATGTAGATGCTATTATGGCCATTTTTGGTACTCCCGGACTGGTGACTATGTTTGAAATGTATGATGTCCTTCATGAAAAGATGCAGACCTGCTGCAAGCCTATATTCCCGGTTCTCCCTTCCATCAATACAGCCGGAGCGGAAGTGGCGGCATTTCTTGCCAAAGGACACGTGAACTTTTCCGATGAAGTGACTTTAGGAACAGCTCTTTCCCGTATTGTCAACGCTCCGAGACCGGCGGTTCCTGAGATTGAACTGTTTGGAGTCGATGTGCCGAGAATCCGTCGTATCATTGATTCTATCCCGGAAAATGGTTATATTGAACCTCATTATGTACAGGCTTTGCTGCATGCAGCCGGTATTCCATTGGTTGATGAATTTGTTTCCAATAAGAAAGAAGAGGTCGTGGATTTTGCCCGGCGATGCGGATTTCCGGTAGTAGCTAAGGTGGTGGGGCCGGTGCATAAATCAGATGTAGGTGGAGTGGTGCTGAATATTAAAGGTGAGCAGCATCTGGCTCTCGAATTTGACCGCATGATGCAGATTCCCGATGCGAAAGCGATTATGGTTCAGCCTATGCTTAAAGGAACAGAACTGTTTATTGGTGCAAAATATGAAGAGAAGTTCGGACACGTGGTGCTTTGCGGTTTGGGCGGTATCTTTGTGGAGGTATTGAAAGATGTATCTTCCGGTCTGGCACCTCTTTCTTATGAAGAGGCTTATTCAATGATCCATTCATTGCGTGCCTATAAAATTATTCAGGGAACACGCGGACAAAAGGGAGTGAATGAGGATAAATTTGCTGAAATTATTGTTCGTTTATCTACTTTACTCCGGTTTGCAACAGAAATAAAAGAAATGGATATAAACCCGCTTCTGGCCACTGAGAAGGCTGTTATAGCGGTCGATGCACGTATCCGAATAGAAAAATAAGACTATTCTTTTATTCATTGGGACATATTTTCTATCTTTAGGCAGTATTTTTGCCTACATTTGATAACTCAAAACAAAAGGTAGAAAACAAACATCGTATGAAGAAAGCTTTAGTACTCTTTATAGGTTTTATATGCTATCAAATCATCTGTCATGCACAAGTGATGGATGAGCATTACTATTTCAAAAACCTAAGTGTACAGAATGGATTATCCCAGAATACGGTCAATGCTATTTTGCAGGATAAACAAGGGTTTATGTGGTTTGGAACAAAAGATGGACTGAATCGGTATGACGGTTTATCATTCCGGAAATTTAAACACGATGGCCGTAGTCAGCAAAGCATTGGTAATAGTTTCATAACAGCGCTTTATGAGGATGCGGAAGGAAATATCTGGGTTGGTACGGATGTGGGGCTTTATATCTATTATCCGGAACATGATTCATTCCGGCATTTTGAAGAATTGAGTGTGGAAGACACAAAGATAGAGCATACTGTAACAGCGATTGTGGGAGATGATCAAGGATGTGTTTGGATTGCGGTAGAGTCTCAGGGACTCTTTTGTTATGATTTGGAGAAAGAGCAACTTCAAAATTATACCTTGAAGAACTTCCCTTTTATTTCTACTAATGTTCAGTCTTTTGTTTTTGATAATAGTGGAACTCTTTGGATAGGTTGCTATGGTGACGGGCTCTTTTATTCAAAAGACCGTTTGAAAACACTTCAACCTTATATCTCTCCTGTTGATAATAAGGAAACTTTCGAGAATGATGTTGTAACTACTCTTGTAAAAGGTGCCTATAACTGTCTGTACATCGGTTCTTTGAGAGGTGGTGCAAAAGAACTGAATTTAACTTCTAATAAATTACATGATCTGCTTTCCGTTGATGAAAATGAAGAGCCTGTTCTTTGCCGTAATTTGCTGGTTGCTTCTGATAATGAATTGTGGATTGGGGCAGAATCGGGGATTTATATCTATAATCTCCGGATGGGTAAATATGTCCATCTTCGTAGTTCAATCAATGATCCTTATTCTCTTTCAGATAATGCCATCTATTCATTGTGTAAAGATCGCGAAGGAGGAATTTGGATTGGTTCTTATTTCGGAGGAGTGAACTACTATCCTCGTTTCCATACTTATTTTGAAAAATATTATCCGAAAGGTACAAATAATGGATTGCATGGAAAAAGAGTACGTGAATTCTGTCAGGACAATCAGGGGATTTTATGGATCGGTACGGAAGATGGTGGGTTAAATCGCTTTGATCCGAAAACCAAAACCTTCTCTTTTTTCACTCCAAGCACTGCTTTTACCAATGTTCATGGATTGTGTCTGGTTGGTGATCATCTTTGGGTAGGGACTTTTGCAAAAGGAGTGAAGGTGATTGATACACGCACGGGAGCGATTGTGAAAACGTATCAGAAGACGGATTCACCCCGTTCATTGATGGATAACAGCGTCTTTTCTATTTGCCGGACAACAACAGGAGATATTTATCTGGGAACTTTATTCGGTTTATTACGCTACAATAAGCAGACCGATGATTTTGACCGGATACCCGAACTGAACGGTAAATTTGTGTATGACATCAAGGAAGACTCTGGCAGCAATCTATGGCTTGCAACTTATGCAAATGGAGCCTATTGCTATAATGTGAATGAAAAGAAGTGGACCAATTATCTTCATGATGAGAAAGATCCGAAAAGTCTTCCGTATGATAAGGTATTGAGCATTTTTGAGGATTCTCATCGGCAAATATGGTTAACTACACAAGGTGGAGGCTTCTGTCTGTTCCATCCTGAAACGGAAACCTTTACCAGCTATGATTCTCGTAACGGCTTGCCGAATGATGTTGTATATCAGATTGTGGAAGATAAAGACGGGCTTATGTGGCTGACAACTAATAATGGGCTGGTATCTTTTCAGCCTGCTACAGGAGCCATGAAAGTATATACTACGGCTAATGGATTGCTAGGTGACCAGTTTAACTATCGTTCCAGTTTTCAGACAGAGGACGGGACAATCTATTTGGGAAGTATTGATGGCTTTGTCGCTTTCAATCCGAAAAATTTCTCCGAGAACAAGTCCCTTCCATCTATTGTGATAACCGACTTTTTATTATTTGGAAAAGAAGTATATGCTGGTGACCCCTCGTCTCCGTTGAAAAAAAGCATAAACTTTCTGGATGAGCTGGTTCTTCAGCCCAATCAGAATTCTTTCTCGTTTCGTGTTGCTGCTTTAGATTTCCAGGCACCACGAATGAATCGGATCATGTGTAAATTGGATGGCTTTGATGAGGAGTGGTTGCCGGTCGGCGAGAGTCCTGTGGTAACTTATTCCAATTTGTGGTATGGTGATTATACTTTCCGGGTGAAAGCAGCTAATAGCGATGGAGTATGGAACGAGAAAGAAGTAGCTTTGATAGTTCGTATACTTCCTCCTTTTTATCTCACTATTTGGGCCTATTGCGTTTATGTTTTGCTGATTATAGGTTGTTCTCTGTATGCAATATGGTATTTCAAGCAACGTAGCAGTTATAGGCATCGCAGGCAGATGGAGAAGTTTGAGCAGGAAAAAGAACGAGAAATATATCATGCGAAGATTGATTTCTTCACGAATGTTGCTCATGAAATACGTACTCCGCTGACTTTAATTAAAGGTCCGTTGGAAAATATTATCCTTAAGAAAAAAGTAGATGCGGAGACGCGTGAAGACTTGAATGTCATGAAGCAAAATACGGAACGTCTGCTAAATCTGACGAATCAGTTACTGGACTTCCGTAAGACAGAAAGCCAGGGATTCCGTTTGAACTTTGCTAAGTGTAATATTACGGAGGTATTGAAAGAAACCCATCTACGGTTTACTTCTCTTGCTAAGCAGAAAGGATTGGAATTTACCTTGCAGTTGCCCGAAGCGGATTTTTATGCCCATGTCAATCAGGAAGCATTTACAAAGATCATCAGTAACTTGCTCAATAATGCCGTGAAATACTCAGAACACTATATACATGTATTTCTGGAGGTGACAGAAGGAGGGGAAAATAAGGTATTCTGTATCCGCACGGTGAATGACGGAGTGATAATACCTCGTGAAATGAGAGAGGAAATATTCCAGCCTTTTGTCCGTTTCAATGAAGGAGATGACGGAAAGGTGACTACCGGAACAGGTATTGGATTGGCTCTTTCTCGGTCACTGGCTGAACTACATCAAGGAACATTGGCTATGGGAAAAGAAGAAGATAGTAATACCTTCTGCCTGACGTTACCTATTGTCCAGGATATGACAATCACGTTGACTCCGGAAACAGAAATGGAACCGGAAACTGTAAATGAACCTACGGTGGAAGTGGAGCAAGGAGAAATAAAAGATAATCGCCCCACTGTACTGGTAGTGGAGGATAATCCGGATATGCTTGCCTTTGTGGTCCGTCAGTTGTCGAAAGAGTATGCGGTACTGTCGGCTGCCAATGGTGCGGAAGCGTTGAAAATGCTGGATGGCAATTATGTGAATCTGGTGGTGAGCGATGTTGTCATGCCTGTTATGGATGGTTTTGAGTTGTGTAAGACGATTAAATCAGACCTGAATTATAGTCATATTCCTGTTATTCTGCTAACTGCGAAAACGAATATTCAGTCAAAGATAGAAGGCATGGAACTAGGTGCGGATGCTTATATTGAAAAACCTTTCTCTGTGGAATATCTGCAGGCTTGTGCCTCCAATCTTATTCAGAACAGAGAAAAATTGCGTCGGACTTTTGCTCAATCTCCTTTTGTGGCAGCCAACACCATGGCATTGACTAAGGCCGATGAGGACTTTATAAAGAGACTGAATGAAGTAATTCTGACGAACCTTAATAATCCGGAGTTTAGCATGGATGATATTGCGGATAGTTTGAATATGAGCCGCTCTAACTTTTATCGGAAGATAAAAGGAGTATTAGATCTGAGTCCGAATGAATATCTCCGTCTGGAACGTTTGAAAAAGGCTGCCCAGTTGTTAAAACAAGGAGAAGGACGGGTAACTGAAATCTGTTATATGGTCGGTTTTAACTCTCCATCCTATTTTGCCAAATGTTTTCAGAAACAGTTTGGAGTGTTACCAAAAGATTTTGTGGATTGAGTAGGTAGTAACCGGATACGGGAACTAAAATAAAATACGAGAAATTAATTAACTAAATAATGAAAGATACACCTATTAGTAGACGGGATTTTCTGAGAAATATGGGAATAGCTGGGGCTGGAGCGCTCCTAGCGGCAAGTCCTTGGCTTTCTGCTTTTTCAGAAATCACGAATACATCAAATGAAAAATGCCGGCTGGCGGTTATCGGTCCCGGTTCGCGAGGACGTTTTTTGATGAGTTTCTTGGTAAAGAATCCGAAGGTTGAAATCGTAGCGCTATGCGATATTTATCAGCCCTCCATTGACGAAGCATTGAAACTTGCTCCTAAGGCAAAAGTATACGGTAACTATCAGGAGGTGCTGGAAGATAAAAATGTGGATGCTATCTTGGTGGCTACTCCCCTCAGTGCACACTACAAAATAGTGATGGACGCTTTTGACGCAGGGAAACATATATTCTGCGAAAAGTCAATCGGCTATACGATGGAAGAATGTTACCACATGTACCAGAAGCATCGCAGCACCGGAAGAATCTTCTTTACTGGACAACAACGCCTGTTTGACCCACGCTACATCAAGGCTATGGAAATGATTCATGCCGGTACATTCGGCGAAATAAACGGAATCCATACATTCTGGAACCGAAATGGAGATTGGAGACGTTCTGTTCCTTCGCCAAACCTGGAGCGTCTGATAAACTGGCGACTCTATAAAGAGTTCTCGAAAGGGTTAATGACAGAACTAGCCTGTCATCAGCTCCAGATAGGAAGTTGGGCATTGCGGAAACTTCCAGAGAAAGTAATGGGGCATGGAGCCATCACTTATTGGAAGGACGGACGTGAGGTATATGATAATGTGAGTTGCATATACGTATTTGATGATGGTGTGAAGATGACATTCGATTCCATCATTTCCAATAAATTTTATGGTCTTGAAGAACAGATTATGGGTAATCTCGGGACTGTGGAACCTGAAAAGGGAAGATACTACTTTGAAAGTGTTGCTCCTGCTCCGGCATTTTTGCAACTGGTTAATGACTGGGAAAACAAGATGTTTGACTCACTGCCTTTTGCGGGTACAAGTTGGGCACCGGAGACAGCCAATGAAAACAAGGGTGAATTTATTATAGGTGAACGTCCGAAAAGTGACGGTACATCCTTACTGCTGGAAGCATTCGTAGAAGCTGTAATAACACAAAAACAGCCGGAAAGAATTGCTGAAGAAGGTTACTATGCAAGTATGCTCTGTCTGTTAGGACATCAGGCCATGGAGGAAGAAAAAACACTTTATTTCCCCGATGAATACAAAATTGACTATCTGAACCATCAATCTAAAACACCCGAAACAACATGAAAGATACAGTTTTGACCGCACGGCGGAAGAAAATAGAGATAATCACCTTACTCGTATGTTTTGTACTTGCCAATCTGGTGAATCTTTATGCAATTATCGCATATAACAGATCTATGATGGAAATGATAACCTCTATTTTCTATATAATCATATTTGCTTTTGTTCTCTATGCTTGCTGGACGCTTCTGCGCCTCCTTTTTTATGGAGTGAAGGCGTTATTGGCAAAGAAGAAAAACAGACTGTGAGACAGAGCTAAATAAAATGTACCTAATCAATATCAATGATAAATTTATGACAACACGAAGAGATTTTCTAAAGACAATGTCACTGGCTTCTGCAGGATTGGCACTGGGATCTGGTGAGTTACTGAATGCTCAAACTATTTCATCTAAAAAGGGAAGAAATGAAAAGGTAAAGATAGCCTATATTGGCATTGGAAACCGTGGAGAGCAAATTATACAGGATTTTGCACGTACCGGTATGGTAGAAGTTGTAGCCCTGTGTGATGTAGACATGGGAGCTAAACATACACGAAAAGTAATGGGTATGTATCCTAAGGCGAAGCAGTTCAGAGATTTTCGCCAAATGTTTGATAAAGCCGGTAATGAGTTCGATGCTGTAGCAATTGCTACTCCTGATCACTCTCACTTCCCTATCAGTATGCTGGCTCTGGCTTCCGGCAAACACGTGTATGTGGAAAAACCGCTAGCCCGTACTTTCTATGAGGCGGAACTGTTGATGCAGGCTGCCCTTAAACGTCCGAACCTGGCTACTCAGGTGGGAAATCAGGGACACTCGGAAGCAAATTACTTCCAATTTAAAGCTTGGATGGATGCAGGGATCATCAAGGATGTGACAGCTGTTACTGCTCACATGAATAATCCGCGTCGCTGGCATAAGTGGGATACGAACATTTATAAACTACCTTCAGGCCAGCAACTCCCGAAGGATTTGGATTGGAATACCTGGCTGGGAGCTGTTCCTTATCATGAATATTGCAATAAGTATGATCAGGGTGAATGGCGTTGCTGGTATGACTTCGGTATGGGAGCCTTGGGTGACTGGGGGGCACATATATTGGATACAGTTCACGAGTTCCTTGAATTGGGCTTACCTTATGAAGTGACTTTGACACATCAGGAAGGACACAATGATTACTTCTTCCCTTATTCTTCTACTATTCTTTTCCGCTTCCCGCAGCGTAAAGGAATGCCACCGGTAGATATTACCTGGTATGACGGTCTGGATAATCTTCCTCCTATCCCGGCAGGTTATGGCGTTTCCGGACTAGACCCGAACATTCCTAAAACCAATCAGGGAGATGTTCCTCCTGCTAAACTGAATCCGGGAAAGATTATCTATTCAAAAGAACTGACTTTCAAAGGGGGTAGCCACGGAAGTACCTTGTCTATTATTCCGGAAGAAAAGGCAAAGGAAATGGCAGATAAGTTGCCGAAAGTTCCTAAAAGTCCATCCAATCACTTCGAGAACTTCTTGTTGGCATGCAATGGTATTGAAAAGACACGTTCACCGTTCGAGATTAATGGCGTTTTGAGCCAGGTATTCTCATTGGGAGTAATGGCACAGCGTCTTAACACTCAGTTGTTCTTCGATCCTCGCACGAAGCAGATTACAAATAATGAATTTGCGAATTCAATGTTGGCCGGACTCCCACCGCGTAAAGGCTGGGATGAATTCTATAAATTATAAAAGCTGGTAGGGAATATAAAAACAGAATAAAGTTTGATTATAATAACAACATGAGTATGAAGAAAAATGTCGTATTGACTTTACTTTTATTCTGTGCTGCTTCTTTATCGGCACAGAACTGGGAACCTCTTTTCAATGGTAAAAACCTGAAAGGCTGGAAAAAACTGAATGGCAAAGCTGAGTATAAAATCGTAGACGATGCTATTGTAGGAGTATCAAAAATGGGAACTCCCAATACTTTTTTGGCAACCACCAAAAATTATGGAGACTTTATCCTTGAATTTGACTTTAAGATTGATGATGGTTTAAACTCGGGAGTGCAGATTCGTAGTGAGAGTAAAAAAGAATATAATAAAGGTCGCGTACATGGCTATCAGTTCGAAATTGATCCTTCCAAACGTGCTTGGTCCGGTGGTATCTATGATGAGGCTCGCAGAAACTGGATTTATTCTTTGAACTGGAATCCTTCGGCACGTACAGCTTTCAAGAACAATGCTTGGAACAAGGCTCGGATTGAAGCGATAGGTAACTCTATCCGTACTTGGATTAACGGAGTGCCTTGCGCTAATATCTGGGACGACATGACTCCTGTCGGATTTATAGCTTTACAGGTACACGCTATTGGTAATGCTGCTGACGAAGGAAAAACTGTGAGCTGGAAGAATATCCGTATTTGTACAGCAGACGTAGAGCGTTATCAGACACCGGAGTCTCAGGCTGCACCGGAAAGAAATCTGATTCCTAACACACTGTCTCCGCGTGAGAAGAAAGATGGCTGGGCTTTGTTGTGGGATGGCAAGACTAATGAAGGCTGGAGAGGAGCGAAACTGTCTACTTTCCCTGCAAAAGGCTGGAAGATGGAAGACGGCATTCTTAAGGTGATGAAGAGTGGTGGCGCTGAATCTGCCAATGGCGGTGATATTGTAACTACCCGCACATATAAGGACTTTATTCTGACCGTAGATTTCAAGATAACTGAAGGTGCAAATAGTGGAATCAAGTACTTCGTTAATCCGGAAATGAATAAGGGTGCTGGTTCTGCTATCGGTTGCGAGTTCCAGATTCTGGATGATGATAAACATCCTGATGCTAAACTTGGTGTAAAAGGTAACAGACAGTTAGGCTCATTGTATGATCTGATTCCGGCTCCTAAGAATAAACCTTTCCATAAGAAAGAGTTCAATACAGCTACTGTTATTGTTAAGGGCAATCATGTAGAACACTGGCTGAATGGAGAAAAGCTGATTGAGTACGACCGTAATAATGCGATGTGGAATGCATTAGTTGCTTATAGTAAGTATAAGAACTGGCCTAACTTCGGAAATATTATTGAAGGCAATATCCTTTTACAAGACCACGGAGATGAAGTTTGGTTCAAGAATGTGAAGATTAAGGAATTGAAATAAGAATATCCTGTATAAAAAAGAAGGAGTTGTGTCGAAAATCTTATTCTGCGAATGAATTTAGTTTCAGGCATAACTCCTTTTACTTTTGATAGATGAAAATAGCTATTCAACATTTGTACAGACCATCCCATGAGGGGGACGGATTACTTTACGCTTGGTTCTCTTCTATGCATACGCGTGTAGATATTCTTTTGTACAGTCAGAAGCCAGAAGAAGAATTGATGTCTGTGGTTGAACGCATACATGCAGCATTGAGTTATCTGGAAAAAATAGCTAATTATTATGACCCTGCCAGCGAGCTGGCTGTTATTAACCGGACCGCTTCTATATGTCCAGTGATTCTGAGCAGGCAACTTTATACAATGATTGATTTGTGCATGGAATATCATGGGAAAACGTCAGGATGCTTCGATGTCACAGTTCATTCAGAGAATTATAATCCGGACACCATTCATTCGGTGTATTTGTCAGCGGAAGAACGCAGTATCTTTTTCCAGCAACCGGGAATTACCATCAACCTTTCGGGATTCTTGAAAGGATATGCCCTGGAAACTGTCAGAGCTATATTGAACACCTGCTGTATAGAGAATGCCTTGATTAATATGGGCAACAGCTCTGTACTTGCCTTAGGTGATCATCCAGCCGGGACAGGGTGGAAAGTTAATTTTGGAAACCGCCTGGAAACAGATAAGATAGGTATGAAGCAGAGTGTTCTTCTTTGTAATGAATGCCTTACTACTTCCGGAAATGAATCGGATGGACGCAAACATATCATTTCTCCCCACGATGCCTCTTTTGTAGAGGGCATTAAACAGATAGCTGTTGTAACAAAGAACGGAGCTGTCGGAGAAATACTGTCTACCGCTCTGTTTGCCGCCAGTCCGGAACAACGCGAGGCTTTGCTTGTAAATCTTCGTCCTTTACTTATCGACTACTTCCTTATTGGTTATTAGACGACTGGATTTTTCCTTTTTGGGATGATAAAACGGACTTAGAGTAGCCTTTTGACCATATTATTCCATTTATCGGTCTATTTCTTTTATTACTTCTGTTGATTTTTGGTTTTCTTTGTACCATCGATTATCAATCTAACTTTTATATGAAAAATAAGATTTTATTAGCAGGGCTTTTTTGCTGTAGCCTTATTTCAACAGAAGCACAAGTATTACTGGATAAGAACGCTGGTAAAAACAGTTTCCCTATTGTTTCTCCGTCTGCCAATGTAGTGGTTTGTTTTGATGGAAAGGATGAGACTGTGGTTCGTAAAAGTGTGTCTTTATTTACAGATGATGTCCGTCGCGTGACAGGGCAGGATCTGAAAGCACAAGCAAGTAATCCGGGTGAGGTCTCGGCTCGTTATGCTATTATTGTAGGGACAGCCGGAAAAAGTGCTTGGATCGATGCGTTGACAGCTAAAAAGAAAATAGATATAACTCCTATCGCCGGTGGATGGGAACGGTATATGATAGAAACGGTTGATAATCCTGCACCGGGAATTAAAAAAGCCATTGTTGTAGTTGGTAGTGACAGACGTGGTACTGCTTACGGACTTCTTTCCATATCGAAAGCAATAGGAGTCTCTCCTTGGTATTGGTGGGCCGACGCTCCGATAAAACAGCAGAAAAAGCTGGCTGTCAATGTTCATAAATTCGTTTCAAAAGAACCTACTGTTAAATTCAGAGGTATTTTTATCAATGACGAAGATTGGGGACTTTACCGCTGGTCAAAGAACAATTATGAGAAGGAACGTGGAAACTTTGGACCGAAAACGTATGCACAAGTTTGTGAGTTATTGCTTCGCCTTCAGGCTAATTATCTCTGCCCGGCTATGCACGATGCGTCTATGGCATTCCACCGTATCCCTGAAAATAGATTGGTTGCAGATAGTTTTGCTATCGTTATGGGTTCCTCTCATTGTGAACCGCTGTTGTTCAATACGGCAAGCGAATGGAAACGTGATAAGATGGGGGAATGGGATTACATCAATAATAGGGCAGGGGTGGACAGTGTTCTGAGAGCTCGTGCAAACGAATGTGCTCCTTTTGAAAATGTATACACTCTGGCACTGCGTGGGTTGCACGATAGAGCGATGAACGCAAGCAATAACATGTCGGATAGAAAACAGATGCTTCAGGATGCGTTGATGGCACAACGAAAAATGTTGATCGATGCAACAGGTAAACGTGGAGAAGATATTCCGCAAGCTTTTACTCCATATAAGGAGGTATTGGATGTATATGATGAAGGTTTGGAACTGCCGGATGATGTAACGATTATATGGCCGGATGATAATTATGGATATATGAAGCGTTTGAGTAGCCCGAAAGAACAGAAACGTTCCGGACGTTCGGGGGTTTATTATCACTCTTCTTATCTGGGTAAGCCTCACGACCATCTTTGGATGAATACTACTTCGCCCACATTGATGTATGAAGAGCTCCGCAAGGCCTACGATATGACAGCAGATCGGATCTGGTTACTCAATGCCGGTGATATCAAGGCGTGTGAGTTCGCTGTCGATTTTTTCCTGTCAATGGCATATGATATCGATTCTTTCAATTTTGACAGAGCGGCTGCTTATCGGACAGAATGGTTATGTGGTATGTTGGGCGACGAATACCGTAATGAATATCAAGATGTGCTCAATTCATTCTATAAACTGGCCTTCGCCCGCAGACCGGAATTTATGGGATGGGGCTATCAGTGGGCTACCGACAAGCATGGAAGAGAGCGGAATACAGATACTGATTTCTCTTTGACGAATTATAGAGAAGTAGATTCTCGCCTGAGTGAATATCGTCGAATCGGAAGTATTACAGAGGAAATTTTAAATAAATTACCGGAAGAGAAAAAGGCATGTTTTTATCAGTCAATGTATTATCCGGTGAAAGGATGTGAACTGTTGAACAGAATGATACTGGACGGACAGAGAAATCGTTGGTATTCCATTCAGCAAAGAGCAGCTACCGGAGAATTGGAAAAAACGGTGAAAGCCTGCTATGACAGTTTGCAAGTGATAACAAAAGGGTATAATTCGCTGCTTGGTGGTAAATGGAATCATGTAATGACTATGAAACAAGGATTCGCTGCTGCTTATTTTGAACTTCCGGCATTGAGAAAAGCTTCATTGGCACCTACTGCTGTGTTGGGAGTAATGGCAGAGGGAGAAGATGTGCTGAAGGGACTGAAGAGTTTCCATTCATTGCCTTGCTTCAATACTTATCTGCGTCAGTCTTATTATGTAGATGTTTTCAATAAAGGAGCAAGTCCGTTGAAATGGAAAGCATCTGTAACGGATAGCTGGATACTGTTGAGTAAGAAAGCGGGTGAGACTTCCACAGAGGAACGGATTGAAGTATCGATTGACTGGGAAAAGGTTCCGACCGGCGAAAAAGTATTTGGGGTACTGGAGATTACTTCCGCCCAAGGTGAGAAGGAAAATGTTTATGTTTCTGTATTTAATCCTTCCTCTCCTTCATTGGCCGAAATGGATACTTTATTTGTAGAACATAACGGATATGTTTCTATCGATGCGGCAAGCTTCCATCGGAAAGTGGAAAATAAAGCAATCAAAATGCGATCAATACCTAATCTGGGTATCGAAAATACGGCTATTCAGTTAGGTGATCCGACAGCTGCGCCGCAACGAACTGCAGGGCGTAGCACGCCACGTCTGGAATACGATTTCTATACTTTTGAGCAAGGTTCAGTTGATGTTTATACCTATGTGCTGCCTACATTTGTGACAAGTAAGGATAGAGGATATGCCGGACACGAAGCTACGAACATTGAAACTAAATATGGAGTGTGTATTGATGAGGGCCCTGTACTGAATCCGTCTACTTCTTCTTTTGAGTATGCGCAAATTTGGTATGAGAGTGTATTGAAAAACTGTAGAATCAATAAGACAACTTTGCATATTGACAAACCGGGTAAGCATACAGTGAAAATTATTTGTGGAGATGCCGGAACAGTACTGCAAAAGATTGTATTAGACTTTGGAGGAATGAAACGTTCCTATTTTGGACCACAACCGACAAGGAAATAGAGTTGTTTGATTAATAGGTAGTTAAGGATTGCCATAGTTGTTATGATTATGGGTGATAGGGTTTGTATTCAATCTTTATTTACCAAGTTATGCGAATCAGTATTCAGTTGCTGATTCGCATATATCCTTTGCCAAATAATACCAAGATGAAAAAACACTTTTTACTTATACTCTTTTTGCTTTTGGCCACAGTTGTTGAGGCTAATCCGGTAAAGCAAATGTTGGAACGTTTCCAGAAAGGTCTTTCCAACCGATTTAAAATTGAAATCCGTTCTTCTTTTGATCAGGGCGATTACTTTGAGCTGTATGGTGGTGGGCGAAAAGTCACAGTCCGTGCTAATAATTATGTGAGTGCTGCTTTTGGCATTAATTGGTATCTGAAGTATTATTGCCATGCTCATGTGTCTTTTTGTGAGGACAGATTACCGGATTTACCTGTGGATCTGCCTCAGGTGAAAGAACGCCATGAAACGGTATTATCCGACAATTTCTATATGAATTATTGTACTTTTAGCTATACTACAGCTTTTTGGGACTGGAAACGTTGGGAACGCGAGATAGACCTGATGGCTCTAAGCGGCATTAACATGCCGATGGCCATGGTTGGGGCAGAAGTTGTGTGGCGGAATACATTGTTGAAGTTTGGATATACACTTCCTGAGGTGAAAGAGTTTTTGTGTGGTCCGGCTTATTTCGGTTGGTTGTTGATGGGGAATTTGGAGAATATCGGCGGTCCTCTGCCTGATGAATGGTTTAAGGAACAGACCGTTTTGCAGAAGAAAATACTTGCCCGTATGCGTGAGTATGGGATGAAACCCGTTTTTCAGGGATTCTTTGGAATGGTTCCGTCCTCATTGAAAGAAAAATATCCGGAAGCACATTTGGTAGAGCAAGGACTGTGGAATTCACTTCAACGCCCACCGGTACTCGATCCTGCTGATCCATTGTTTGAGCAGATGGCAAAGGTATGGTATACTGAATATGAGAAGCTTTATGGTAAAGCTGATTTGTTTGGCGGTGACCTTTTTCATGAAGGTGGGAAAACCGGGGGGATTGATGTTACGGATGCAGCCCGTCGGGTACAAACAGCTATGAAGCAATATAACCCGGATGCGACTTGGGTGATTCAGGCATGGTTGGGAAATCCGAAAAAAGAATTGTTGGCAGGGCTTGATAGAAAGCATACACTGATAGTTGATCTTGCTGCTGAGTTTTGGGATAACTGGCGGAAACGCAAGGGATTTGACGGGTTCCCTTGGTTATGGTCGCATATTTCCAATTATGGAGCTAATATTGGGCTACATGGACGTTTGGATGCTATAGCTACTGGTCCAATAGATGGTCGGAAAGACCCAGAGGCATCACCAAGTATGAAAGGAACCAGTTCTACACCGGAAGGAATAGAAGTGAATCCGGTGGTTTTTGATTTGTTGAATGAAATGCGCTGGCGTTCGGAATATTTGGATATTGATACTTGGCTGAAAGAGTATTCCGTACGTCGTTATGGGGCGGAAGATGAGAATTTGAAAAAGGCGTGGATCATTTTTCACCGTACAGCTTATGGAACTTATTCCGGTCATCGCCGTCCATCAGAGTCTGTATTTTGTGCACCTCCTAGTTTAAAAAGGGATAAAATTACGGCTTCTGCCTGGAGCCAATGCCGAATCTTTTATGATCCGGATCTTTTCGCCCAGGGAGTAGGACTATTCTTGCAGAGTGCAGATCATCTGAAGCAGACGTCAACTTATCAGTATGATGCAGTCGATTTCGTCCGTCAGTATCTTGCGGATTTAGGACGGGAAGCATATTACAATCTGGTGGATGCTTATCGGGCGAAAGATACGAAACAGTTTGATTACTGGTCGGAGAGGTTTCTGCAGCTGATTAAGGATCAAAATGAGTTACTGTCCACTCACAAATGCTTCTTCGTGGGACGCTGGCTGGATATGGCCCGTTCGAAGTCAAAGCAGCCTGAATTGCAGGATTTGTATGAGCACAATGCCCGTATGCTGATCGGGACATGGACGGAGACGCTTAGTCCGGTGCGCGACTATGCCCACAAGGAATGGGGCGGACTGTTGAAGGATTATTATCTGCCTCGCTGGACTAATTACATCGCTTATCTTAAAGGTACATTGGAAGGACGTTCACTTACTGTTCCGAACTCGTTTCAAGTGGAGAAGGCGTGGGTAAATGCACATAATAAGTATGTGCTTGAGACCGGTGTTGATCCAGTGGAGACAGCCAAGAGAATGTATCGTAAATATCATATTTAATCATTACTCAAAAATAGTATTATGAAAGGATTGTTGAAAACAGCTGTATTATTGGCTACATTCTGCGCTACAGCCATGGCTTGTGGAGGTGGTGGAGAGGATGCATTGGATCAAAAGGGAGGTGATGGTGGCGGAACTGGCAATAAGGGTGATAAAGAAGAATCGGAACAACCATTTGTTGCTCATATTACTCCTATAGACAAACTCAATCAAGGTGTCTCGGTGATTAATTCGCACGCTGATGTCACTTCGCATTCGTCCTTGAAGATGAACTTTCGGACGTATTCACAATTGGGAGAGAGTGTACTAAAATCTGCCAAACCTAATTATGTACGGGTTAAGAAATTGGCTAATGATGGTTATATCATGTTCTATCACAACAATCAGATTGGTGCCAGTTGTTCTTATGCGACCAGTACGGACTTTAAAACATGGAGTTATAAAGGCAAGTTGTTTGCCAATTACAGTATTATCGACAGTAAAGGTGAAAAGAATGACCGGCGTTATTCAAATTGTGATGGGCTAGTACTTTCCAACGGAGATATTTTGGCCGTAGCCTCCTATAGGGCTAATAATGGGTATAGAGACTTGCCTAAAGATGCAGGTATTGAAATGAGGCGTAGTACCGATAATGGCGTTACATGGAGTGAACCGGTCTCAGTGTATCAGGGTGTCAACTGGGAGCCGTATTTGCTGGAATTGTCTTCGGGAGAAATCCATTGCTATTTCACGGACAGTAGCCGTACGGGTATTGAAGGCAAAGACACCGGAACTGCAATGGTCATATCCAGAGATGGCGGTCAAACGTGGACGCCTTCATTTGGTAGTATCCCTTACTATGTGATACGGATGAAGTGGGAGCAAGACGGAAAAACATACTTCAATCATCAGATGCCGTCTGTTATTCAACTTAAAGGTAGCAATGAACTGGCGGCTGCTGTAGAAACTAATAACCGTGGAACATATTATATATCACTGGCTTATTCCGGTGAAGATGGTGAATGGGATCATCTTGATGCGGATCAGGAAGGACCGGCTGATAGCGACAATCTGTCTTTTTTAGGTAGCGCTCCATATTTATCTCAGTTTCCATCGGGTGAGACTGTGCTTTCGTATAACAAATCTTCTACTTTCTATATGAAAATGGGGGATGCCAAAGCGCGTAATTTTGGAAGTGCTTATTCACCATTTTCGGGTAAGGGATATTGGGGAACGCTGAATCTGGAAAATTCGCATCAATTGGTGGGAGCGATGCCTGATACTTCTAATGGAACAATCATGTTATCACAATTTATTCTTAATCATCGTATTGATGCAATATGCCGCAGTGTAAAGGTAGATGGCAACAATCAGGAATGGGCGAATACGGACCATGCGCTTTTTGTCGGAGAAAAATCGCAAGTGCAGGGAACTCTCCGCTGTTCGTGTGATGACAAGAATGTATATTTCCTGGTGGAAGTACTTGACCGGAGCTTACTGAGAGGTGATTATGCTACTGTTTATCTCTCTCCGGATGATAGTAAAAGTTTGGCGAACGGTGCTAAACGGATACAAGTATCAATGGATGGATTGAAAAGTACCGAAACTTATGCCGGTAAATGGAATAGCGCGGAAATGGGGGTAGAAGTAAAAACCTATGTGTGCAATGATACCAATGAAGATCGTATTGACAACTATGGTTACATTGCCGAAATATCTATTCCGCGTTCCAGTTTGACAATTTCTTCGGGACAGGTGCTGGTCAATTTCTCTATTACTGATAATAAAGAAGAGGAAGCGGTTAGTGATGTATCTTCCATAAGTCGCTGGATACCAGTGGCAGGACTATAATCTAATTATAACGTGAGTATTAACTATATGTAAACAATTAAAATGATGAAAAAGAATTATTACTTAATTTGTGTATTGTTGCTGGCTGCATTCTGTACGACCAATGTAGCTACTGCTCAAAATTATTTTGGAGATTTTCCTGTAAAGGCAGATCCTAAGACTGTTGGCAATAAATTAAGCAGACGCTTGATGGAAACCAAACATCAGCTATATTTTGATAAGGGAATACATTATGCTGAGGTATGTACATGGTATGGAGCTCTTCGTTTTGCAGAATTGACGAATAACAAAGAGCTGATCAAACTGTTGAGAAATCGTTTCGAGCTATTGTTCCACTTGGAAAAAGAACTCTTGCCTCCACCCATACACGTAGACCAGAATATGTTTGGTTGCTTGCCTCTTAGATTTTATAATATAACGAAGGACCAGCGTTATCTGGATCTGGGGTTGCCGTATGCTGATACTCAGTGGCAGCTGCCTGCCAATGCAAATGAAGAAGAACGCAAATGGGATAAAAAAGGGTATTCTTGGCAAACTCGTCTTTGGATCGATGACATGTATATGATTACTATTGTACAGTCTGAGGCTTATAAAGCCACAGGAGATCCTAAGTACATCAATAGAGCTGCCAAAGAAATGGTTCTATATCTGGATGAATTACAACATCCTAACGGGCTTTTCTATCATGCACCGGATGTTCCTTATTATTGGGGACGTGGAGATGGCTGGATGGCTGTAGGAATGACAGAGCTTCTGTTCAATCTGCCAAAAAATGATCCGAACAGAGACCGGATTATGAAAGGCTATCTTTTGATGATGAACAATCTGAAGAAATACGTGAATAAAGATGGACTGTGGAACCAATTGATTGACCAGCCTGATTTTTGGACTGAAACATCCGGATCGGCAATGTTTACTTATGCCATGATTTTAGGTGTTCAGAACGGCTGGTTGGATAAAGAAGAATTTGCTCCTATTGCACGCAGAGCTTGGTTGGGCCTATGCAATTACATAGACGATAAGAATGATCTTACCGAAGTTTGTATTGGAACGGGAAAGAAAAACAGTAAGCAATATTATATGGACCGTCCTCGTATTGCAGGGGATTACCATGGACAAGCACCGATGATATGGTGTGCCTACGCTTTGCTTAACAATAAATAAAATAGCGGAAAACTTTCGATAAATAAGAAAGAAAGGATGTCTCTTCGGGACATCCTTTCTTTTAATATAACATAATGAATAATTCTTTATACAGTTGGATCCGGTGCTTCATCACCGCCGTCATTACCGCCTTCATTTCCTCCACCTTCTTCTCCACCACCTGAAGGAGCAGAGCTGCTGGTTCTGTCAGCACCTAGTTTCTGAATACTGACAGATTTTATCATATTTTTTAGTAGATTCCCTGGAGTAAAGATAATTTTACGGTTTTTCAGTGTTTCTGCAGTGACTTCCTCTGCGTTTTCCTGGCTTTTGCATCCGAAGGAAGGACGAAAAGTTCCAAATTCTCCCAAATTGACGGATGCTCCGATTTCCATATACGTTATCAGAGAATCAATGAGTCCGTCGAGGACGGCTTTTACTGTACCGCGTGGAACAAATCCCACTTTGGTTACCTGATCGCACAGCATCTTAAAATCAACGTTGACTACATTGAACGGACGCGCTACATATTTTTCTGCTTTGGTATCGTCGAAACCAAAGGTCGTTTTTTTGACTACATATTTCAGTGCCATAATTTTAGTTTTTTAAATAGTTTATAAATCGAGTTTTTGTTTTGTGATCACGATGCAAAGATATGGCAACTGAAATTACTGTGCAAGTTATTTTTCGAAAGTGCGTTAAACAAATAATTAATAATCCGTATATTGCTGATAATGAACGTCGTTTTTCACTATGAGCTTGCTTGTAGTGTGATACTACTATTAGAAAAACTACTCCTTTAGATATACGACAGTTTTTCCTCCTCCATACTTCCGGATTATCTCTTCTTTCAAAAACTTATTGAGTAGTTCAATTGCTTTGTTGCGGCTGATTTCTGCCAATCTCATGAAATCGGTACGGGTGATACAGCCATGTTTGTCCAGATGTTGTATCAGGAGGGTACGGCATCTTTCTTCGTTGGAATCGTTATTAGTACGATAGGGTGACTCTATGCGTTCCAGTTGCAATGGTTCCAGACTCTCACGAAACTTTTTGTTAATGCGCAGGTTCACCTTATTTAAATGGATAGACGGAGAACGAATTTCTTTCTTCTCCATCACCGGACGGTCACATGTCAGTGATAGGGAGAAATGTCCGATTTCCCCGACTTCTACGGTCCAGCCTTGCGCGAGCCAGTGTTGTAGCTCATCACTGACGGCTTGCAGGCAACCTTCTATCGTGGCTGGACTGAAGCCGTTGGATTTGGATACTAGTTCAACGAACTTATCGGCATTAATGGTGCCTGACGGAATAACACGTGCATAAAGTGCCTGTTGCTCCTCCTTTTTCTGTGGATTACCACTCGTGTATAAATCGTAATAAACGCTCATAGTTACTTTATATTTTTCTTGTTCTACAGATAATTTCTTTCTCTTCATAAATTAATTCGTCCGCCTATAGCCGGACGCAAGTTTGCCTATAGGCGACGTTGCGTTTGCCTATAGCCGGACGAAAGAATGCCTATAGCCGGACGAATTAATTTATGCACTCAAAGGTATTACTTTTTTCGGAGAAGGGGCTTAGTTTTTTCAGTTGAAGACTTAAAGTTTGATAGATTACTTGGATACTTTAGGTTAGTCGTTTAGAAAGTGAAATATGCAGATGCTTATGTATCATTATTGTTATTGATAGGCAATGGTAGTATAATTATTTTTAATAGAAATAAAGAAGAATTCCGCGTCCACCTGTTGAAAGTATTAAATCTGTTTTAAATCATCTAGAGAGTGGCGTTTTTTATTTCCCAATGACATCTTATTTTGATGCAATTGGTTTATCCCGTTTCCAAAGTAATATGAAATTTTTACGAGAGTTTTATCCTTATAACTTCTTGGAAATGCTGTTGTAACGTACTTTCGTATTCTTATTTTTTTATTTAACTGATTTGGAGCTTTTTATGTTTATGAAAATTCTTCAAAACTTGTATAAATAGATATTTGTCCTTATATTTATAAATTGTTTAACTTTAAAACTAATTGTTATGAGACAGAATCTATTTCTAGGATGGGGCCTTCTTTGGGTGATGTTGTTTACGTTTTATTCATGTAGTAATGAAATGGATAGCGATTCTGAAAGTGATGAAGAGGCTGTGAATTTGAAATTGAGTGCGGACAGTGTATTAACAAGAGGTAATCTATGGGGTGAGGAGACTCCCATTGAGTGGGCGGAGACGGTAGAGGGAACAGGCCGTTTTGTACCAGGAGAAATCTTTTATTTTTATTTCGATAAAAAGCCTGAGTCTAAAAATGATGAGGATGCTGGTTACTATGCTTTTTTTGATTGGGGAGCAGGATTTGGTGCGGATGGTATTGGAGATGAGGTGGCACAAGAATATTATATGCAAATTCAATGGAGTCATACAGAATATTCACCTGAGTGGCATTATATCAATATGGCGGATAATAAGTATGGACTTGTTAAATACTTCGTAGCGAACTACTTGATGATCTTCCTGCATATGCTTTTCCGTATAAGGTAAATGGAGAAACTATTTACTTGAGAATGCGTACAATTCATAAAGACTTTATAACATCCAGTCCAGTCCCAGAGGTTGAAAGTCAGTATCGGTATGATCGTAGCTTATATTCAAGTTGGAGTTATCCAAGTTATGCTGGTGAATATTGTAATTATTGGGGATATGGTAGACCACAGCCAGATCCGGATCTAGAGGAAGGTGATGATAATGAAGAGGAAATTCAAAATGGTACTATTGTTGTGAGAGTTTATTTACCTTATGAAATAGGTTATCCTAAGAAATATGCATATACATATGAGATAATGAATATGACTGGAGGCTATGTGCAGTATCTTACTGGTACACCTAATGCAGTAGGAGTCAGTAAATCTATAGCCGATGTGGTAGGGGAGAAAGGAGGAAGTATGGAAGTTTTTGCTACAAGGAGAGATAATTCGACAAATGAGAATGCTTATTCTAGTCAAATGATTAATTATGGTACAGGTGAAAGAGAAATTGAAGTTTCTTTTACGGAGTCTGATTTTGAACGTTGATGGATTCTTGTGCATTCAACTGAATAGAATAGCAGGTAGCCATTCAGCTACCTGCTATAATTACTTATATTTTTTTTATTCTATTAAGATTGATGATGTAGTATATGAGAATTTCTAGTACTTATTGTTATGTCTTTTGAGGTATGAAATAATTCATCAGATTGGTTTTATTATTAACTTGTTTGATTTGTTTGTACTAGGCAATGTAATTTCTAATAATCCTTGATGGTATATTCTACTTTCTACCACTTTCCCATTGAAAGTTACCTGGTAATCTTTTTCCGGATTCATGCAAACAAGAATTGTTCGCTGATGAGGAACTGTTGAATCATCAAAAGCTATTTCTGCCTGATACTGTGTATAATCATCATTGAAATGACTGTTGGAAATCCACACTTCGAAGCCGGTTGAAACTTTCCCTATCCGATAGTATGCAGCAAACCAGTTGAGTATGGGAGATGATAGACCGGAAAATTGATGCCATCCGGCTCCACGTTGTGAGGAGATTATAAAGTGTTCGAAGGTGTAATAACTCTCCTTACATTCTTTCTCCCATGTATTTAATGCTGTAGTTGCTACTTGATAGGCTTTTTCTCCTTCCCCAAGGTCCAGCAAGGCTTTCCACATCATCCATTGATGAGGAAACCAAACAGCTCCATTCCAATAACCGTCTGTACGATAATATGGAGCAGACTGGTCCACTGTAGAAATTCCTACTTCTGTCCACATCTCATCAGGAGAAAATACATGGTTTATCATCCTGCTTGTTTGCTCTTTGGAGGAGATGTTTGCAATAAGTGGACTTACTCCGTCCAGTCCCTTATTAAAGTTAGAACCATCTTTATATCGATAGATGCCTTTAGGTTTGCCATCTTTGTCATGCATTACATATCCGAAATAACCGGTTTCCTCATCCCATGAATAGGTTTGTAATGCATTTGACAGTTGTTTGATGGTTTGCTCATACTCTTTTACATCTTTTTTAAGCCCTAGTTCTTTTGCTGCTAAACGTAAAATTTTAGCAGCTCTGATATAATAAGCCGAAGATACTACCGGAGTAACAGAAGTCTTGTCACGTAAAGCATGTTGAGGAGGATAATCATCCCATCCTCCTGAATTATAGAAGTAATCCCATGTTCGTAGCAGACCAGAACCTTTCATTCGGGTTGTGGAGTAGGGATTCTTACCTGTCATAAAATCAAAGAACTGCTTCAGTCGTGGGTATAGAAATTGCAATGCTTCTTTTGACTGTGTATTATTCCATAAATCGTAATAGGCATACATCTGTATGGGCAATGGAGTGCCATGATGAATAAATGCAGATTCACTGCCTACAGGAGTTGTATAAGCTCTGATACACTCAAAAGCTTTAGTAATATCCACATCTATTAATCCCAGAGCTATAAAACCGGAATCCCATGTATAAAGGCTATTCCAATTTTTGCCGGGCGTGAAATGCCGGATATATTGCCCTTGGGTATGAACGGGATAAACAATGTTGGATAATAATGCTGATTGCAATAAGCGATGTCCGAATTCATACTTCTTACCATTTGCTAATATTCTGTCTTCAGAGTTATTCGAATCCTTTTGTATTAATGAGGTCAGAGTTTCCGGTGTGGAATGAAACTTCTGAATCTGTTCATTGACTTGTTGGGGTGTTCCGGTGCAGACTAAGGCGTATATAGTCTGTTCGGAGTGAGGTGCCAGGACAATCGGGCGTAGAAAAGCATTAGAATAATGCCACTCTCTGTTTCCTATTAGTCTCGATGATACATGGTCGTGAGTCTTTTTGCGGAAGAAAGATTCCAGGTTGTCATCCAGAACTTCCCGAATCTGAGATTCTTGGTAATTCCATGCTATTCCGTAATAGTTATCACATTCCGGATATTTTAAGATAAAATCTTGTTTCGTTTTTCCCGATTTAATTTCGGGAATAAAAGAAAGCTTCCTAGGTAGTATCTTGATTTGCTTTATATCTTCTTCGCTACCGATAAAGAAACCATCTAAATTAGTACTGTAAGTACCCTCTGATATTAATTCTAGCGTGTATTTTCCTGGTTCTTTGCAAGTATAGGGGATTGAGACTATGTTATATTCTCCGGTGCCTTGTAGCTCTAGGCGGCTTTCGGTTATTCCTTTTACTTGAAAAGTGCTTGTTTTTCCTTTAGGAGTATTGTATCTGAATCCTATCATTCCTTTTTCTTTTCCAGGTAGAATATTTATTTCATAGTTCACTTTGTCTCCCTTATCTCTTCCAAATCCTTTTCCTAGAACAAAACCACTGAGTGATTGAGAAGTTCGCATTTCGTTCCTTTTCCATCCGTCGTATACTAAATTGTACTGTGGAGATTTGCGTACAGGTTCATTTGATATGTAATTGGTTGCGTTATGCCACTGTATATTTGAATCTTTAGGGATTTTGAACTGAGGTTGTTCTCCTTCATAATCGATATATGCCATCAAATTGAGAACGAGATTTTGATTAACAGCGGTATTATTGACACAATTCATGCCTACCAGTGTTCGGTGTTCATCTAATATATAATAGGTGACATCAGTAAATACTCGGTCTTTCCACTCCATTTCATAGCGGTATGTGATGTGGCTCATGGATGAATTGATATCCCATGGGTAATAAGATGATTCGAAAAGCGCATGAGGAACCAGTTGACGATTGCGGTAATAGCCTGGCATTACAGAGAAATCGAAACGCATTCCGGCTTTCATATCGGGTATATGCGATATTCCGGCGTATCGTTTAGAATAAGGTCCCCAAGCATGCAGTGAGGTGATGTCGTGACTATCGGTAAAACATGATGGAGGGATCGTTGGCTGTCCCAATGCAGATGTTATCCAAAACATAGTCATTAGTAACATCATTAAAGATTGCTTAGTCTTCATATTAGAGTTTAAAATGGTTCATTGTAGCAAAGGTAAGACTTTTGATTTTTTAGAAAGATAGAAACTGTTCAATAAAAAGTATAAATTATCCATAATGCAAATAATTGGTCATTATAATTTAGTGAAGTCTTTCTTATTAGTTGTAAAAAACGCTTTGGAACTAATTTTTCATTTATTGACCTGTTTGTATTACTCTAAATGCAATAGAATTTCTATTTTTGTGTCGTTCATAAAAACTATTATGATCATTTTATGTGAGTACTTGATAAAATAAAATAAAGAAGGTAAAGAATATAACGATTGTTTTTTTGAAGTATAGTTAAAAAGAATGTTTGAAGGATAACACATTTTATTTTTTTTAATCATATGTCGTACAAGGAGCTTGTATTGAGTTCCAACTTAAATCTTATGAAATGAATAACAAGTCAATTGAAAAAATAAGTATCATTCGTCGTACACATCGTTTTATATATGTGCTGACAGGGATACTTTTGCTTCTATCGTGCGGATCGGATAACAATAATCTGACTGAAGATCCGGGAAATACTACGAATTACTACCTACAATTACAACCGAATGGTCTGAATGCAATTAGGGTTTCTTGTACAGAAGAAAACTTTGTGTTTCCTTTCCAAATCAAGGTTATAGGGAATGGAACTAATAAAGGGTTTAAAGCTCAAATAAACCCATGGAGTGAGGATGAACTGAAAGCATATAATAATAAGGAGAAAACATCATATGTACTTTTGCCCTCATCACTGTATTCCCTTACCTCTAAAGAGCTGGTTTTTAAAGAAGGTGTTTCTACAATGGAGGTAGAGATTAAGTTTAACCCATCTAAAATATTCACTGAGTTTAGAAAAAATGAGGCTGAATATCTTATAGCTTTAAAGCTTAGTAGTGATGAAATTCAAGTAACAGGGAGGCAGGGCGATATTTTACTTAGTCTTTCTTATGATTATCCAATAGCTTCTTTTGCTACCTCTTTTGTAGAGGTTAGTGTCAATAAAGATGTGATTCCTGTATCTATTGCTGTATCACTTGATTATACAATAGATGGGATACCAACAGCTAATCCTTGGGATTTTGTCTGTGGTTTCGTTCTGCCATCTAATGCTGAAGAATTGGTTGCAGAATATAATAAAGTCTATAAAACTTCATATCAACTTCTGCCCGCAAGTAATTATGATTTAGGTGAGGGTGTGTCTTTTAAGGCTGGTGAAACTCAAGCTAATGGAGAAATTACAATTAAGCGTGAAGGAATGGCTGTTGTGGATTATTTATTACCATTGCAACTTGGAGAGTGCTTTAACCATGGAGTTATTTGCCAGGAAGAGATATGCTATCTTAAGGTAGGGCGTACATATACTAATCCAATTATATCAGATAAAAGCGTACCGGACCCTACGGTAATTCGCGCTAATGACGGGTATTTTTATTTATATGCTACTCAAACTAGCACTTATTGGATGCCAATTTATCGTTCGAAAGATCTAGTAAATTGGGAATATCAAAAGACAGCCTTTACACAGGCTACTAAGCCATCTTTATCAGGTGGAGGTGCTTTTTGGGCTCCAGAAATGACATATATTAATGGGAAGTATGTTCTTTACTTTTCATGGGCTAAGATGAATGGAGCGGATGTTAGCTATACGGCTGTAGCTGTTTCTGATTCTCCTTTAGGTCCTTTTCCGAACAGTAAGGCGTTAATTACTAATGAAGAGTTTGGTTCTAATGTAATTGACCAGTTTTATTATGAGGAAAATGGAAAGAAATACATGTTTTTTGGAAGTTTCAAGGGAATTTATGTAACGGAACTTACAGATGATGGTCTTTTTGTTAAACGTGATGTGGATGGTAAGCCTGTTTTGAAGAAACAAGTTTGTGGTAATGCATTTGAGGGGACAAATATTTATAAGAAGAATGGCTATTATTACTTATTTGCTTCCATTGGTAACTGTTGTAATGGTATTAATAGCAGTTATAAAGTGGTAGTTGGTCGCTCTAAAGATTTATTAGGTCCTTATGTAGATAAGAAGGGAAAAGGCATGCTTGATAATAGTTGGGAACTTGTGTTAGAAGGGGATGGACAGAAATGGATCGGACCGGGGCATAATTCTATTATTATACAAGATGATGAAGGTACAGACTGGATGATTTATCATAGTTATATGAAAGATGCAAATGGTGGCGTCGGTGGACGTTTGGGAATGCTAGACCGAGTATTGTGGACTAATGACGGTTGGCCATACATCAAGAATTGTGTTCCTTCTAATTCAGGATTGATACCGGTATTTAATTCTAATAATTGAAATCGAGATATATTTATTGGGCAATTATTACTATCTATTTGCATCGGTAGGAAGTTGCAGTGAAGGTGCCAATAGTGCCTATCGTGTGGTTGTCGGTCGTTCGACCATTTATTAGGTCCATATGTCAATAAAAACGGAGGAAAAATGTTGGAAACCAATATGAACTTGTACTTTAAGGAAATTCTCTTTGGGCAGATTCCGAACATAAGTTCACAAATCGTAACAGACGATGCAGGAACAAAATGGATGATTTACCATAGCTATCGAAAGAACAACCCTGATTTAGGAAGACTATTAATGTTCGACCGTTTGTTATGGACAGATGATGGATGGTCACATTTGCTAAAAAAAGAGCCCTCAGAGCAGGAAATCAGGCCAATGATACTTAATTCTAAAGAAATAGAATAATCATATAAAATCAAGAGTTTATTAACAAATTAGCAGTATTAATTATGAGAAAAAAAGTCTATTGGAAAAACAGACATGGCTACTTATGGAGAGCTATGCTGATACTGATTACTCTTTGTTTTACAAGCTGCAAGGATGATGACGACCAAGCAGCAGGAGCAGGAGTATTTGATCCGAATAAACCCGTAACTATCACTGGATTTACTCCAGAATCATTAGGAGGAGGAGAAGATATTGTTTTATACGGGAATAATTTTGGGAACGATATATCTAAGATTAAAGTTTCTTTAGGAGGTAAAAATGCCACAGTGATCGGTGTAAACAATCACAGTATATACTGTTTCATGCCTATGGGAGCCTTTGACGGAGATATACAAGTAAGTATTCTGGATGATGATGGAGAGGTAATAGCCATTGCTGAACCGGAAAAGAAATATACCTACAAAAGGCAATGGCTGGTAAGTAATTGTGTAGGAACTTATTATAATGTAGGCAGTGATTATGAAGAAAAGGAAGGTCCTTTTGGCGACTGTGGAGCATTTAAAGATATATTATGGTTCTCCTGGGACCCCAAGTCTAATTTTGACCGACTCTATTTTACGGGGAATTACAATCGATGCCGTTTAATCGATTTCAGCGTGGACAATGGTCCGGATAAAGAAAAAGGTTATGTTTACTATTTCACATCAGCTGATCAATTCGACCGTGTTTCTGTGATGACATGGACCATCGATGAAAATCAAGATATGATTCTTACTCATAACCATTCCAGTGATTCCAAAATTGGTAATTACTTATTTACACGTTCTTCAAACTTCACGGAACAGACTCCTTTGGGAATATATGCCCGTGGAGTAAATGGAACAATGGTGCATCCTGAGACTAATGAGTTATACTATACTCGATATAGAGGCGGTGATATGTACAAATACAATTTTGATACCCAAGAAACAACATTTGTTTTTGCTTTTGCATACGCAACAGAAGCTTATAGATTAGTGATACACCCAACTGGCAAATATGCCTATATTATAGGTAATGAAAGAGATTTCATTTTACGAACAGATTATAATTATGTAACCAATACATTTACAACTCCATACACAGTAGTTGGACAAGCTAATAGTCCTGGTTATCAAGATGGGGTGGGAAGCTTTGTTCGTGTCAATGCCCCGTCGCAAGGAGTATTTGTTAAGAATAAAGATTATATCGGAACAAGACCAGACGGAGACGAATATGATTTCTACTTCTGTGATGCAGATAACCATTGCATACGAATATTAACCCCAGATGGCAAAGTAAGCACATTTGCGGGTAGAGGAAATGGTAAGACATCTGGTTATCAAAATGGAGAAGTACGTACAGATGCCTTATTTAACTATCCAAGAGCAATTGCATATGATGAAAAGCGTAACTGTTTCTATGTAGGAGATACAAATAATTGGATTATCCGTAAAATCGCACAGGAAAACGAAGATGATTATGATGATATTTCCGATGATGAAGAAGATAATAACACGGAAGAAGCGGCTTTGGAGAAAGAAAATTAGTAACAATAAACACACATAATGATGAGAAAAATTTTATTCACATGTATGCTGTTACTGGTTACTGTCGCTAATGTATGGGCGCAGGAAAATATAACGGTGACAGGGACTGTAATGGATACAAACAATGAACCAATGATTGGGGTCAATGTATCTATCGAGAATATGCCCGGACTAGGAGCCATAACAGATATTAATGGTAAATTCACCATTAAAATGCCTCCCTATAATAAACTTGTTTTTACATATATTGGTTATGACAAGAAAGTTGTTCTGATTAAAGAACAACGCGTAGTCAACGTAACAATGAAAGAATCAGAAGCCAACGTAATTGATGAAGTTGTAATTACCGGAACAGGTGCACAGAAAAAAATTGCAGTAACCGGAGCTGTAACCACTGTAGATGTAGACGATTTGAAAACCATACCTTCGACCTCTATTGCCGATGGTTTGGCGGGAGTTGTTCCTGGTATCATGGGTATGCAGTCCGGTGGTCGTCCGGGAACAGTGTCTGAATTTTGGGTACGTAGTATTTCTACATTCGGCGCCAGCAATGCGGCATTGGTATTGGTCGACGGATTTGAACGGGATATTAATGAAGTGAACATAGAAGATATCGAATCGTTTTCTGTCTTGAAAGATGCATCTGCTACGGCTATTTATGGTAGTAAAGGAGCCAATGGCGTAGTATTGATCAATACAAAACGTGGTAAGGAGGGGAAGATCAATGTAGACGTGAAATTAGAAGGGTTCTACAGCACATTTACAAAGGTGCCTGATTTTGTAGACGGTTATACCTATGCTTCCATGGCGAATGAAGCCCATACAACGCGTAACGAAGATCCTATTTATTCAGCGGCAGAATTGGAGGTATTTCGCAATGGATTAGATCCAGATATGTATCCTAATGTAGATTGGTGGGATGTGGTTATGAAAGATGGAGCTTGGAGCTCACGTGCTACGTTAAACATGAGTGGTGGCGGCAAGACGGCACGTTACTTTGTTTCTGGAAGTTACCAAGACCAACAAGGTATGTATAAAGTAGACAATGCTTTAAAAAAATATAACACCAATGCCAACTTCCGTAAATGGACATACCGTATGAATTTGGATATCGACATTACGAAATCAACATTATTAAGGGTAGGTGTTTCCGGTTCATTGCGTAAACAGAACGATACTGGAGCTGGACAAGATGATTTGTGGACCGCCATGTTTGGGTATAATCCGACAACAAGTCCTATTACCTATTCAGATGGAAAAATACCCGCAGATGAAAATTCGGATGCAAACTGGGGACGATATAATCCTTGGACACTAGCTACTCAAACCGGATATAATGAAAGTTGGAAAAACAATATTCAGACCAACGTAACCTTAGAACAAAAGTTGGATTTCATCACCAAAGGATTAAAGTTTCTTGGACGTTTCGGGTATGATACCAATAACTCCAATTGGGTTACCCGCAAAAAACATCCTGAACTGTGGAAAGCTGTCAATCGCAACCGCGAGACCGGAGAAATTACATATCAGCGTATTGCAGAAGAACAAAAAATGACGCAGAATTCCGGTTCGGAAGGAGACAGAAAAGAATTTTTTGAATGGGAGTTACATTATGATCGCGGGTTCAAAGAACATCATGTGGGCGGGACACTGAAATATACCCATAACTCCAAGGTTTATACGCAAGGGATTGGGACAGATCTTAAGAATGGATTGGCAAAACGTAATCAGGGACTTGCTGGACGTGTTAATTATAATTGGAACTATCGCTACTTTGTGGATTTTAATTTTGGTTATACCGGTTCGGAGAATTTCTATAAAGACTATCGCTGGGGATTTTTCCCGGCTATCTCCGGTGCATGGAACGTAGCTGAAGAACCATTTATTAGAAAGAACTTGGGGAGATGGATCAATATGTTCAAGATTCGTTATTCTTACGGAAAAGTAGGAAATGACAATTTAGGAAACGATCGCTTCCCCTATTTATACGATATTGAAACGATGAGTGGCGGTGGTTACATTTTCTCTGACTATACATCAACAGCAATGTCATGGGATGGTATGCGTTACTCGTCCATCGCTTCTTCAGATGTAACATGGGAAATTGCGACCAAACATGACGCAGGCATCGATTTCTCATTCTTTAATGATAGATTAACTGGTTCTGTCGACTATTTCTATGAAACTCGTGATAACATTTACATGACTCGCAGTTATCTTCCTTGGATAGTAGGCGTAGAAAGTTCTCCAAAAGCAAATGTCGGTAAAACAAAAGCACAAGGATTTGACGGACATTTTGCATTGAAACAAAAAATAGGCAATGTAAATCTGACCCTCCGTGGAAATATGACTTGCAGTAAAAATGAGGTACTTGCATATGATGAAGAGAACTCTATATATGATTATAAACAAACTGTAGGACATCGAATCAATCAGGCAATGGGCTATGTGGCTTTAGGCCTTTTCAAAGACTACGACGACATCCGCAACAGCCCTACACAAAGTTGGTCGGAAGTAATGCCGGGGGATATCAAGTACAAAGACATTAATGGTGACGGCAAAATAGATACCAACGACAGGGTTGCAATCGGAGCTACAACGAAACCAAACCTAACCTATGGTTTCGGTATCTCTGCCAAGTGGAAAGGCTTGGATGTGAACGTACACTTTCAAGGTGCTGGAAAATCAACCTACTTCATAGAAGGTTCATCCGTCTTTATGTTCCAACGTGAGGATTTCGGAAATATATTTGCGTCATTTGCTAATAGTAATCGCTGGATATTAGGCGAGAACGAAGACCCGAATGCTGAATATCCCCGCCTGAGCTACGGCGGCAACTCTAATAACCAGCAGAAATCTACATACTGGTTGCGTGATGGCTCCTACATGCGTTTGAAAACATTAGATATTGGTTATACTTTGCCGACTGCTTGGGTTAACAAAGCACATCTGAACAAAGTGCGTTTCTTCTTTGTAGGAACCAATTTGCTTACATTTGCCAAATTTGATCTTTGGGATCCAGAAATGGGAAGTACAGATGGGAAGGATTATCCGCTTAGTCGCACATTCTCATTAGGTGTATCTATTAATCTATAAATGACAGCAAATAATATGAAAAATATAATTCTAACATTATCAGTAGTTACAATTTTAGGATTTGGTTTTTCCGGATGTTCTGATTATCTGGATTCTGACTATCTTTTTGACGAGCGAATGACCATAGAAAATGTCTTTAGCAATAAAGACTATTCAAATAGATGGCTAGCCCGCGGTTATTATTTTCTAGGACATGATGATCTGCAAGAAATATGTAGCAAAAAGCATATGCCCTTCAATTTTGCCGATGACATGTTTTTTGGCGATGGAGGTTATGAAAATTGGAAAAATGGCAATTATGATGAATCCGGATACGATGGTAATAGCCAAGGGATATGGGAAAATGCCTACAAAGGGATACGTCAAGTTTCCATTTTCCTACACAACATCGACATGAATCAAGAATTCACAACAGAAGAGATAGCTGATTTGAAGGGTCAAGCACGTTTCTTACGGTCTTATTTCTACTGGATGCTTCTCCGTACATTCGGTCCTATTCCTATTATTCCGGACGAAGGAATAGATTACACGCAGGATTATGGAAACTTAGCAATATCTCGTAATACTTATGATGAATGTGCCAATTATATTGCCCAAGAGTTGGCAGAAGCGGCAGCAGGATTACCACTGACCAGAGGTTCGCAAAATATCACACGTCCTACACGTGGAGCCGCATTGGCACTTCGTGCGCGCGTACTGCTATATGCTGCCAGTCCGCTGTTTAATGGGCAAGCACCGGTAGAAGTACAAGCCGGCATGATCAATCGAGACGGCACAGCACTGCTCTCTTCCACGTATGACGAACGTAAATGGGCTCTGGCGGCGGCAGCGGCAAAAGACGTGATGGATTTGGGTGTTTATGAGCTATATACTACCGGAGTCAGAACAGGTTCAACCGATCTTGCTTACCCAAACACACTTGAGCCACAGCCTGATCCCATTAATCATTTTGATGAGAAGAACTGGCCTAATGGATATAAAGACATTGATCCTTTTGAATCGTACCGTTCAGTATTCAATGGAACAGCTCCTGCTTATAGCAACCCCGAACTGATTTTTACACGTGGACAGAATCAAGGAAGTGAAGGTATTAATGTCATGGTACTTCACCAACTTCCACGCCGAGAAGGGAAAGGATACAACTCACATGGCATGACGCAAAAACAATGTGATGCTTACTATATGAAAGACGGGAGCGATTGCCCTGGGATGAATTCTATGTATGCAGGACAAGAAGGATATACCGATCCGCTTCGTTATAATAACGCGTCTAGACCTACCGAACTGGTAACAGAAAATGAACTTGCAAATTATCCTGAACTAGGTCAATTAGGAACAGGCGTATGCAAACAATATGCCGGACGCGAGCCTCGTTTCTACGCATCCGTGTCTTACAACGGAAGTACATGGAATTTCCTAAATGCAGAAGCAGACCAAGATGAAGTTAAAAATGTTGCCATTTGGTATTATTTGGGGGATCCAAACGGTTTTAAACAAACATCTTACTGGACACGTACCGGAATCGGAATTAAGAAATACGTACATCCTGATGATATAAGTAACACAACGGTTACTGCATACGATCAAAGTCGCATGACGAACAAAGTCGATCCAGCCATCCGTTATGCCGAAGTGTTGCTGATTTATGCAGAAGCATTAAACGAACTGACATCAGGCCAGACATATAACATCCCATCTTGGAATGAAAGTACCACTTATATTATCAGTCGCAACATTGATGAAATGAAAAAAGGTATTCAACCTATCCGTATCCGCGCCGGTATACCTGATTATGAGAATGACATCTATCAAGATGCAAACAAATTTCGTATCAAGTTGAAACGTGAGCGTCAGATTGAATTGTTTGCAGAGACACATCGCTATTTTGACTTGCGTCGTTGGTGCGATGCTCCGTTTGAAGAGCCGAAACATGTGTACGGATGTAATGCTTACTGTTCGAAAAACCAATACGTATTGTTCCATACTCCAGTAGAAACGCCATCCTTGCCCTCTATCTTCACTACTAAAATGTGGTTCTGGCCGATCAACCACACTGAATTAAAACGTAATAAAGAGTTAAGTCAGAACGTAGGGTGGACAGATCCGGAATAAAACAAGTAAGTCAATAATTTTTTTAGTCTGTTTTTAATACTAAAATAACATGAATAAACTATATATAATTTTTTTAGTAGCAACCACAGTTTTAGGTTGCGTGTCATGCAACAATGAGTGGGAAGATGAACAATTCTATCAAATGGCTTCCTTCAAAGCGCAACCGAATGCCCAAGGAGTCACCACTACTTATGTACGCTATGTCTCAGAAGGGACAAGACGGTATGAACTACCTATTATCATGAGCGGTTCAACAATGAATTCTTCAAACAGAAACATTCATGTAGTAGTTGATAATGATACATTAAAAACGTTGAATTATGAACATTATGGTGACCGGGAAGAGCTCTATTTTCAGCAGATGCCTGCAGATTACTATAGTTTTCCTGAAACAGTAACAGTTCAGGCAGGCGAATGTCAAACTGTATTATCGATCGACTTCAAGTTAGGTGGATCCGATAATCAGACTCCTTTGGATCAAGCCGACAAATGGGTATTGCCATTAACGATAGTCGATGATGAATCATATAATTATATGGCTAATCCGCGGAAATATTATCGAAAAGCATTGTTACGTTTTATGCCTTTCAACGATTACTCCGGAACTTATGATGGAACACAATTGCGAATAACGATGGAAGGTGCTCCTTCCGGTGAAGGTAATTTGCAGATCAACGAACACCGATCATTTGTTGTAGACGAAAATACGATTTTCTTCTATATGGGACATCGAGATATTGATTATTTAGACCGTAAGTTATACAAAGTTTTTGTAGAATTTACTGACGAAGATGTAGAAGGAGCACAGATCGGTGCTAAGAAACTTAATCTTTGGACTGACAATCCGGGAACAGAAGGAAATAATTTTACTATTCTCACGGAAGATGATAACGGAGAACCTTTTCAAGCATATTATACAAAATGGGAAGAGATGGATGCTACCAAACCTTATATGAAGCATATTTATATCATCCTACACATACGTTATACATATGAGGATTATACTACTGCTCCGGGAGTACGTTTGAAATATACAGTCAGTGGTTCGTTATCTATGCAACGTGATTTGAATACATTGATTCCTGATGAGGATCAACAGATTCAATGGTAAAAGTACTAATAAAAGTAGACATGGTTAACTGATGATTAATCTATGTTGCTAAACTGAAACGCAGGTTATCGCAAATTTTGATTTGATTCAGAATGGATTTGTGATAGCTTGCGTTTTAAACATTAAAAATGAAGAATGTTTGTAACATTTATTTTTTAAGAAAAAAATATGAAAAATACACACTGTAAGTTATTTCTAAACGTATGTTTAATGTTAGGTACTATTTTCTTTTTGTCTTGTGGCGGAGATGATGATTCGCCACTTAATGAGAATGATCAGAAAGAAGATGATGGGCAGAAAAACGAAACAGTTATAGAGTCTGTTTCAAATTTTACAGCGAAAGAGACTAATAAGGCAAATGAGTTACTATTGGAATGGAAAAATCCATCAGGAATTGTCGCTGTGGAGATATCTTATTTTTTGGAAGAAAATGGGGAATCTCCTGCAATTGTAAATGTGCGTGTATATGGTGAGAAAAATAGCAAATATACACTCCAATTACCAGAATTTGGAACCTACCAAATTGCTGCTGTAGCCGTTGATAATTATGGTAAGCGTTCCGAGAAAGTGACGATTTCAGCTACTCCAGCCGAAAAAGACGCGATTGACCCGGATATAATAGCAGAGTATAAATTGCCGATTGCCGATCCTTTTGTGTTATACCATGAAGGTAAATACTATGCATATGGAACTCGTGTTAACGGATTCGAAGTGTATATCTCTGAAGATTTGAAGCAATGGAAGCGAAATGATATAAAGGCTTTGTCACCGGAAAATTCCTGGGGAACTAAATGGTATTGGGCTCCGGAAGTATATTATGTGAAATCAAAGAATTTGTTTTATATGTTCTATTCGGTGGAAGAACATATTTGTGTAGCTACTTCTACTAGTCCGGAAGGCCCCTTTATACAGAGGGAAAAGAAGCCTATTGTAGCAGATGAAAAAGGAATTGATACTTCGTTTTTTATAGATGATGATGGTACTCCTTATCTCTATTATGTACGATTTACCGGGGGAAACGTGATTTGGGTAGCAGAAATGAATGACGACTTGACCAGTATAAAAAAAGAAACATTGACTAAGTGTATAAGTGCTACTGAACCTTGGGAGAAGAAACAAGGGACGATTGCCGAAGGTCCTTCGTTGTTGAAGAAAGGGAATACTTATTACCTGATATATTCAGCAAACCACTATGAAAGTAAAGACTATGCTGTAGGATATGCAACGGCTAGTTCTCCTAAAGGACCTTGGACCAAGTATAGCGGAAATCCGATTCTCCGGAGAGACAAAGAGGCTGCTAAGTCTGTAGGGCTAGTCGGTACAGGACATGGAGCACCGTTTGTCTGTGCCAATGGAAGTTATAAATATATCTTTCATGCTCATGCAAGTGAGACAAGTGTAGGCCCCCGTACTTCCTATATCAGTAACTTTAATATCTCCGATAAAGGAGTAATTAGTATCACAGGAGAAACGATTGAACCAGTGAGAATAAAGTAACCCTATAAACTAGAAATATCATGAAAAATATCCGATTTAATATGCTGTTAGGAATCTGTTTCTTTCTCTTATTTGCATTATTAGGTGCATGCGGTGGGGGCGACTCGCCTATCACGGATGAAATAGATGATGGAAAGCAGGATGGACAGGGCCCAAAAACAGTACCTCCGGTTACCAATCTTGTGGCAGAGAAAACGGAGAGAGCGAATGAATTGCAAGTAAGCTGGACTAATCCTGTCGGAGCTATTTCTGTAGAGATCTCTTATTTGTTAGAGGGAGATAAACCTGAGCACACAGCAAAGAAAAACATACGTATTGCTACAGAAAAGGTTGGTTCACTGTTAATAGTTGTCTCTGAACCGGGAACATATATTGTGACTGCCGTCGCTGTCGATAATTATGGGAAACGCTCGGAGGAATTGACGGTCACTGCTACGCCGCTTCGTGAAGAAGAGGTAGTGAGAACCCGTTTCCTGGAAAGAGCTGACATCCTGATGACTTCGTTAATGAATCTTTGTTTCGGAAAGTCTGCACGTGACTGTTGGAATACAAGATATCCGCTTGCTACCGGACCTTATTGGGATGGAGATGCCGTAGTCTGGGATCAAGGAGCAGGGCTTTCTGGCTATGTAGCTTTGCGTGGAGCTTCAATCGGGGTATCTGCTTATGAAAAAAAGTATGCAGATTTGACTGACCGTATGTTTAACAGTATCAATCGTTTTATCACAACTGATAACAAGCGCAGCGCTTACGCAGTTTATCCGCAAAACGGAAATGAAAGGTATTATGACGATAATGTCTGGATAGGACTGGATATGGCGGAACTGTATGAACAGACAAAGGAAAATCGTTTCTTGGAGAAGGCGAAAATGGTTTGGGATTATTTGATGGTGGGAAACACCAGTTCATGTGGTGGCGGTATTCTTTGGAGGGAAATACCGGCATACAGTAATAAACATACATGTTCTACCGCACCGGCTGCAGTATTGGGATGTAAATTATATCAGATAACCAAAGAGCAGAAGTATCTGGATAAAGCTAAAGAATTTTATGCATGGTTGATACAATACATGCAAGATCCGAGTGATCACCTTTTCTATGATAATATTACTCCTTCGATGACTATAGGTAAAAGTAAGTACAGTTACAATTCCGGTCAGCCAATGCAGGCTGCTTGTTTATTGTACAATATAACAGGAGAACAACAATATCTGAATGAAGCGCAGCAGATTGCCCGTTCAGCCTACAGTAAGTGGTTTACCTTGTATGACTCAAAAGAACTGGGAGAAAAGTTCTATCGTATAAATGGAGATCATGCCTGGTTTTATTCTGTATTGTTTCGTGGGTTCCTTGAACTGTATAAGATTGATGGAAGAAGGGATTATGTCACTGCGTTCGAGAAGAGCATGTTGCAGGCTTGGATGTCAGAATGCCGGAATCAAACAACTAATCTGCTGAGTAATAATTATTTTATCGGTAAAACGAATTCTTCTTGGCAAGTCCTGCACGAAGGAGCTTTTGTCGAGATGCTGGCTCGTTTAGCTGTACTGGAACTAGAAGGAAAATAATGAAGAATAAGATGTATAAAATGAAAAATGATGGTTGGATACATGATATAGCGAAGGCACTGTGTTGCATATTCCTGATAATGACATCGGGTGGTATGCTTTATAGCTGTTCCAGTGAAAATGAAGACCCTGTGCCACCGGTTCAGGAAGGTACGGAAAATGACGAAAAGGAAAAATACACCTATGTGTATCAGTTGAAGGCAGATAATTATAATATGCCGACAGAGGGTACTATCTCTCCTGAGTATGATGACTCTCCTGAGGGAAAAGATATTAGTAGTTTGGTTGATGGAGACTGGACAACTTCTTTCTATACTCCTAATAATTCTGTCTCTATCATCTGGAAGGGAAAAGAACCGGTTGTAGCGCGTTATTATTCGGTTATGGCAACCGGAGATAAAGAAGGAAATGCACCTGGTGCGTGGTCTCTTTACGGATCGAATGACAATGTGAAGTGGGTCGAACTAGATAATAGAATTCGGCAGGAGTTTGAAAAAAGGGAGAAAAAGTTTTTGGAGTTGAGACATAAGGAGGCGTATCAGTACTATAAACTGACCATTCATCGGAATCAAGGCGGAAAAGGAATCGAAATTCAGGAATGGATGTTACAGACCAAGCGGACAATTGATACTCCCTTACTGACTGATTTTCCGGAAGGGAGTACTCCTAAGGAGATAGGGAAACGGTTGGGAAAACTTTTTGCAAAGGGGAAACATAATGGGAAAACTCTCAGTTATCCGGAAACTTTTACTTGGAACGGAGCATTGAAATATGCGGAAGTAGCGAAAGACAATGAACTGATCCGGTCCTTGAAAGATGGGTTTGAGTCTTTTTTTACTACTGATAGGCACTTTTTGCCTGGGATGGACCATGTTGACCGGAATATGTTCGGTAGTCTTCCTCTCACATTGTATCTGATCACTAAAGATGAACGATATCGGGAAATGGGTATACCTTACGCAGATACCCAATGGGAAGTACCGGAAAATGCAAGTGCAAGTGCGAAGTCATGGGCAGCGAAGGGATATAGCTGGCAAACTCGCTTGTGGATTGATGACATGTATATGATTCCTGTCATTCAAACGCATGCTTATAAAGTGACCGGTGAGTTGAAATACGTTGAGCGCGCTGCTAAAGAAATGGCGATGTATCTGGATGAGTTGCAACGTACGAATGGACTTTTCTATCATGCATCGGATGTACCCTATTTTTGGGGAAGAGGAAACGGATGGGTGGCGGCAGGGATGGCAGAAGTGCTTCGCTATCTGCCGGAATCGAGCCCATATCATTTGCCTATTGTAAGAGGTTTCCAAACTATGATGGCAAGTCTGAAAAATTATCAAACAGAAGAGGGTATGTGGAGACAGTTGATTGATAAACCGGACTGCTGGGTAGAAACATCGGGCTCGGCTATGTTTACTTACGCATTTATTATGGGAGTGAAATATGGATGGTTACCGGTAAAAGAGTATGGTGAAGCTGCTCGAAGAGCATGGTTGGCTATGCTTACTTATATAAACTCGAATGATAAAGTAAGAGAAGTGTGTGTCGGTACTAACAAAAAGAATGATATGCAGTATTATTATGATCGTCCCCGTAATACGGGGGATTATCATGGGCATGCACCTTATCTTTGGTGTACGGTTGCTCTTCTAGAAGAATAAACTTTTTATTATCTAATGACTAAAAATATCGTTATGTATAAAAGAATACTTTTTTTATTATGCATTTTGCCTTTTCAGCTATTAATGGCACAGAGCAAGTTGACGGATTTTCCTCAAGGGTATACTCCGGAAGAAGTCGGTAATCGCCTGGCATATCGTTTTATGGAGAAATATAGAATAAGCGATAGAAAAGGAATTGGTTATGCTGATACATTTAATTGGAGTGGTGCCCTTAAGTATGCAGCAATCGCCAAAGACGAAAGGCTGGTTAAGCTGTTGCAAAATAAGTTTGATTCGTTGTTTACGACAAAAAAGAATATTTTGCCTAAAAAGACGCATGTAGATTGGAATATGTTCGGCAGTCTATGTTTGGAACTGTACAAAATAACTAAAGATAAACGTTATTTGGACTTAGGAATCTCTTATGCTGATACGCAATGGGAACTTCCCGGGAATGCAAAAGCCAAAGAAAAGGAATGGGATGCGAAAGGATATTCTTGGCAAACTCGTCTATGGATTGACGATATGTATATGATTACCATTGTACAAACTCAGGCTTACAAAGTGACCGGAGACCGGAAATATATTGATCGTGCAGCCAAAGAAATGGTGCTTTATTTAGATGAGTTGCAACGCCCGAATGGGCTTTTCTACCATGCACCGGACGTTCCTTTTTATTGGGGACGTGGTAATGGATGGATGGCGGCAGGGATGGCAGAATTACTTCAATGTTTGCCTGAGGATAGTAAATATCGTCCGCGTATTTTGAAAGGTTATCGCAAAATGATGAAGAGTCTGAAAAAATATCAGACGTCCGATGGCTTGTGGAATCAGTTAATAGACCAGCCTGATTGTTGGGCTGAGACTTCGGGATCTGCTATGTTTACTTTTGCATTTATTACCGGAGTCAAGCAAGGATGGCTCAAGGCAAAAGAATATGGCCCGGCAGCCCGCAAAGCATGGATGGCTTTAGTACCGTATATTAATGAGAAGAATGATGTAAGAGAAGTGTGTGTGGGAACGAATAAAAAGAATAGTAAGCAGTATTATTATGATCGCCCTCGTCATACCGGTGATTATCACGGTCAGGCTCCTTATCTTTGGTGTACGGTTGCTCTTCTGGAAAAATAACGGTGAATACGGGCAATTATGTCCTTTATTAAAATAATTTGGGACTAAAATCTCATTTATTGACCTGTTTTTGGCAGGTTGAATAAAAGGAAACCTCTACTTTTGTTCCATGCCAAAAAACATTTAAAACTATAACATAAATATGCATAACTTTGTTAAGACCCTTTTTTCTGTTTTGCTATTATTTTTCTGTTCAGTATTGACTGCACAAAATAGGATGAATGACGCCAGAGATCCAAATCGTATTTGGCTTGATTCGGAAGTCACTCATCATGGAGATTATCAGTGGAAAATGATGAAAGCAGGCGATACCACAGATCCGGGTGAGAAGATATCTTCATCAGATTATCCGACTGAAAAATGGTTGCCAGCCATTGTTCCCGGTACAGTCTTAAATTCTTTAGTGTATAACCAAAAATACCCTGAACCTTATTATGGAGTTAATAATAAGATTGAATCGAAGCTGATTCCTGATATTTCTCAGGTCGGACGAGATTTTTATACTTATTGGTTCCGTACCGAGTTTGCAGTTCCTCAATCTTTTAAGGGGAAGAATGTTTGGTTACAACTGGATGGAATCAATTATCGGGCAGAAGTATGGGTGAATGGGAATTTGCTTAGTACCATCAATGGTATGTTTATACAGGACTATATTAATGTGACCGATTTTGTAAAGATAGGGAAGAATAATGCACTGGCTGTAAAAGTGTATCCGGTTGATGTTCCCGGAAGTACTAAGCCGAAGTCTTGGGGGGCTGCGGGAGAATTCCATAATGGTGGTAACGGCAATATCGGATTGAATACTACGATGTTGATGACTGTAGGCTGGGACTTTACCTTTATGGATGGCATCCGTGACCGCAATACAGGTATCTGGAAAAACATTTCTATCTATGCTACCGGAAAGGTAGCTCTACGTCATCCGTTTATTAAGTCTGAATTGCGTAAACCGGATTATGGCCAGGCACGTGAGACCGTATCTGTAGAAGTGATTAATTCGTCAACTAGCAATAGTGGAATTAATTGCAAAGTAAAGGGTGAGATTGTAGGTGAGAATATATCTTTTGAGAAATCATTCCGAGTGATTCGGGGAGAACAAAAACTGGTTACTTTTTCTCCAGAAGAGTTTCCGCAACTTGTGATGAATTCTCCTCGCTTGTGGTGGCCGGTCAACAAAGGACCGCAAAACTTATATGATTTGAAGTTGACAGTATCAGTTGATGGAGTGATCTGCGATTCTGTAAAGACAAGGTTTGGTATTCGTGAAATCACTTCCGATACTAAAACGCCTGACAAATCACGTGTCTTTTATGTGAATGGTAAACGGTTGTTTATCCGTGGTACGAACTGGATACCGGAAGCTATGTTGAGACACTCTGACGAACGTACTTATGCTGAATTGCGCTATACCCGCCAGTCGGGTGTCAACCTTCTGCGTATGTGGGGAGGTGGTATTGCCGAATCTGACTATTTCTTTCAGCTCTGTGATGAACTGGGTTTGCTGGTATGGCAGGAATTCTGGATGACAGGAGATACTCGTCATCCGCATGACAAGGCTCTCTATATGAGTAACGTGGAATCTACAGTGAAGCGTATTCGTAATCATCCGTCTCTGGCTTATTATGTTGCTTCCAATGAAAGCACAGAAATGACCGGTACTCCCGAACTGCTGAATCAGTTGGATGGTACACGCGGATATCAGATGCAGTCGGAGTGTGCTGGAGTACATGATGGCAGCCCTTATAAACAGGTGAATCCGATGCAGCATTATGAAAATACAGCTTCTCCCAGAGGGAGCCGTGTAGATGGCTTTAATCCTGAATATGGTGCACCGACTCTTCCTACAGTAGAAATACTCCGGGAAATGATGGATGAGAAAGACTTGTGGCCCATCAACAAAGAAGTGTGGGATTACCTGGATGGAAATGGTTTTCATCTGATGACTACGATGTATACGGACTTGGTGAATCATTATGGAAAGTCATCTTCGATTGATGAATTTGCTCAGAAGGGACAATTGCTGGGTGCAATAAACTCCAAAAGCATTTGGGAAGTATGGAACTATAATAAGCTGGATTACGGTGACCGTTTTTGTTCAGGTCTTTTGTTCTGGTATCATAACTGCTCGATGAGGCAGGTAGCTTCCCGTATGTGGGACTGGTCTCTTGAACCGACAGCTTCGCTTTATCATACGGCCAATTCTTTGGAACCTTTGCATGCTCAGTTCGATTATCTTAAGAATACGGTTTCTGTGGTGAATGATTTCTATCGTTCTTTCGATAACTATAAGGTTACGGCACAGGTGTATGATATAAATAGCCGGAAAGTGTTTGAAGAATCGGCTGCTGTTAATTTACCGGCAGATGGAGTAGCGAATGATGCATTGACCATTCGTTTTCCCGATGGCATCTCTCAGGTTCACTTTATCAAATTAATACTGAAAGATGAGAAGGGAAAAGAAATTTCTTCTAATTTCTACTGGCGTTCCAACGATAAGTACGAAGGAAAGACGACCTTGACCGGTCCGGCAGCCTCTGGATTTGAGGATTTGAGTAAACTTCGGGCTTCTAAAGTGAAACTGGCTTATAAAGTGAGGGAAGAAGGTGATAACTATTTTGTTGATATCACTATGAGAAATACATCCAATCAGATAGCTTTCTTCAATCAACTGCAATTTCTTAATGCAAAGATGAGTCCGATACGCCCATCATTCTATACGGATAATTTCTTCTCCCTGACTCCGGGTGAAAAGAAAACAGTAACGATTGAGACGGCAAAGGAAAAACTGAGCGAAGGAGCAATGCTGGTATTGAAAGGATGGAATATCGATAGCCAGAAATATAAACTTAAGTAAGATGAAACTTAAATTTATAGCTTCATTGATAGGCGGATTGTTTAATTGAGTTTTAGCGAATCGGACAAAGGAACTGATGTTCACCAAATGATAAAGAGAATACTATGACTTCTAGAAGAGAATTCTTAAAAAAGGCAGGGCTGTTGACCGCAGCTTTCACTGTACCTAGCCTCAATACGCAGGGAGGAACAACGCAATCCAGACTGAGTCTGAAGAATACAAAGATTGCCGTAGATGATCGGTGGGATGTTATTGTAGTTGGCGGAGGACCTGGTGGTTGTGCTGCCGCTATCTCGGCAGCACGCGAAGGGGCCAAGACTCTATTGATTGAAGCAATGGGCCAACTTGGCGGGATGGGGACAGCCGGTATGGTTCCGGCATGGTGTCCGTTTTCTGATGGTGAGAAAATCATTTATAGAGGTTTGGCAGAGAAAATCTTTGAAGCTTCGAGAAAAGGAGTACCGCATGAGAGAAAACAGAAAATGAATTGGGTGAGTATAAATCCCGAATATTTGATGACAGTTTATGATCAGATGGTTGCTGAATCGGGAGCCCGAGTACTCTTCTTTTCAAGAGTTGCCGCTGTAGAAAAAGTAGCCGATGAAACGGTAGATGCTATTATTGTTGCAAATAAATCCGGGCTTGTTGCTTTCAAGGCAAAAGTTTTTATTGATGCGACAGGTGATGGGGATTTGGCGGCATGGGCAGGCGCATCATTCAAAAGAGGAGATGATAGTGGGGTGGTACAGAGCTCATCTTTATGTTTCTCGTTTGCCAATGTCGATAGCTATAACTACAATCTGACGGGGCCTTCATTGCATACTAGCAATAAGAACAGCCCTGTTTATAAAGCGATTGAGTCTGGGAAATATCCATTGATAGATAAGCATTTTAATAGTAATTTTATTGGTCCGGATGTGGTACAGTTCAATGCCGGACATCTTGATAATGTCGATTCAACGGATCCTTGGGCTACTACGCAGGCAATGATGGTAGGTCGGCAAATTGCCGGACAATATTTGGAAGCAATGAAGGACGTTCAACCCAAAACTTTTGGTAGTGCTTTTTTGGTGAAGACTGCTTCTTTGCTTGGAGTCAGAGATAGCCGTCGGATTGAAGGTGATTATACTTTTACGGTAGAGGACTGGAAAGAACGTAGAACTTTTGAGGATGAAATCGGACGTAATTGCTATTATATAGATGTTCATAAACCAGGTCATAAAGAGACGCGTTATAAAAAAGGGGAGTCTCATGGAATACCTTATCGCTGCCTGACACCAAAAGGACTGAAAAATGTATTGACCGCAGGGCGCTGTATATCTACTGATGAAGAAGCATTCGGGAGTTTAAGGGTAATGCCTCCTTGTCTGGTGACTGGCGAAGCTGCCGGAATGGCTGCAGTACATGCTATAAAACAGGCAAGGAATGATGTCCACAAAATCGATACTGATTATCTGCGTAAAAGATTGAAGGAGGAGGGACAATATCTGTTGTAAAGGTAAATGATTTATTATGAATAAAGCAGGAAAATAAGATGAAACTAAAACTCGTAATTAGTCTGACCGGTATATTGATGTTATGTGGATTTACCATGAAACCTTCTACGGATACGACTACAGGTAAAGAGGATAACAGAAATTGGGTACTCGGTCCCTTCGTACGTCCTGAAGGTGCTAATCCCGTAATTTCACCTCAACCTACTTCTTTTTATTGTCCGATGCAGAAGCAACAGGTGAAGTGGGAAGAGAGTGATACATTCAATCCGGCGGCTACCGTGAAAGACGGGAAAATAGTCGTACTTTACCGGGCGGAAGATAATTCAGCACAGGGCATCGGTAAAAGGACTTCACGTATCGGATATGCTGAGAGCACGGATGGAGTCACGATGACAAAGCTGGATACTCCAGTATTATTTCCAGCGGAAGATAACTTTAAAGGTATAGAATGGCCCGGTGGCTGTGAGGACCCGCGTGTAGCAATGACGGAAGACGGACTGTATGTGATGCTTTATACGGCATGGAACCGGAAGACACCGCGTATCGCTGTAGCCACTTCCCGGGATCTGAAAAACTGGACAAAACATGGACCCGCTTTTGAAAAGGCCTATGACGGACGTTTCACTAAAATAGCCAGTAAATCCGCTTCCATACTGACTAAAGTAAAGAAAGAAAAGCTTGTTATTGATAAAGTAGATGGCAAGTATTTCATGTACTGGGGAGAGTATGCTGTTCATGCAGCTACTTCTGACAATCTTGTGGACTGGTATCCAGTGCTGGACGAGAAGAATGAACTAAAGAAGTTGGCGAGACCGCGTAAAGGTCATTTTGACTGTCAGATGACAGAATGCGGACCTCCGGCAATACGGACTAAAAAGGGGATCGTACTTCTATATAATGGAAAAAATGCAGGAAAAGAGAGGGACACCGATTATCCGGTAGGAGCCTATTGTGCAGGACAACTCTTGTTTGATAATAATGATCCTTATAAAGTTTTGGATCGGTTAGATAAACCTTTCTTTGTACCTGAGGCCTCTTTTGAGAAAAGTGGGCAATACAAAGATGGAACGGTGTTTATTGAGGGATTGGCGTATTATAAGAAGAAATTATATCTCTATTATGGTTGCGCAGACTCGAGAATAGCAGTGGCTGTATGCGATAATGTAAGGAATCTGAAAGTTAGATGATTAGTTGTATATATTCTATAATTGTATAATAAATAAAAATAAGTCGTTATGTGTAAAAAACTACTTTTATTATTGCTTTTGCTACCTTTTCAACTATTATGTGCTCAGACTAAGTTGTTGACGGACTTTCCGGAGGGTTATACCCCTGAAGAGGTCGGCAAGCGTTTGGCATATCGCTTTATAGGTGAGAAGCACGCGCTTCATGCCGGTAAATGGATTGGGTATCCAGAGACGTTTTATTGGAATGGTGCACTAAAATATGCTGCGGTAACAAAAGATAAAGAGCTGATTAAACTTTTGCAGAATAAGTTTGAACCTCTGTTTACATCAGAGAAAGCATTGCAACCGATTATGAATCATGTTGATTTGAATATGTTTGGCAGCTTGCCACTGGAAATGTACCACGTGACAAAAGATAAGAAATACTGGTATCTGGGATTGCCTTATGCTGATTCTCAATGGGAAGTTCCTGCAAATGCCAAACCAAAAGAAAAAGAATGGGCTGAAAAAGGATATTCTTGGCAAACACGTTTGTGGATTGATGACATGTATATGATTACGATTGTGCAGACCCACGCATACAAAGTGACAAAAGACCGTAAATATATTGACCGGGCAGCGAAAGAAATGGTTATGTACTTGGACGAGCTGCAACGTCCGAATGGACTTTTCTATCATGCTCCGGATGTTCCTTACTATTGGGGACGTGGAAATGGATGGATGGCAGCGGGTATGTCGGAGTTGCTCCGGTGTTTACCCAAAAAACATAAAGACCGTGCCCGTATCTTAGAAGGTTATCAGAAGATGATGAAAAGTTTGAAAGAATATCAGAATGCAGAAGGGTTGTGGAACCAACTGATTGATAAACCTGATTGCTGGACGGAATCATCAGGATCGGCTATGTTTACTTTCGCATTCATAATGGGGGTTAAGAATGGTTGGCTGGATGCTGACGAATATGCACCTGCTGCTCGAAAAGCGTGGCTGGCTTTAGTTCCATACGTTAACGAAAAGAATCAAGTAAAAGCTGTTTGTGTAGGAACAAATAAAAAGAATGACTTGCAGTATTATTATGATCGTCCTCGTCGTACGGGTGATTATCATGGACAGGGGCCCGTCCTTTGGTGTACTGTCGCTCTTTTAGAGAAATAACTGATTATTCCTTGTCCTTGTTTTATTGCTGAGTAAATCACAGTAAATCATATTCCGTAGTTTCCCTTTTTAGAGGGGAAACTGCGGTTCTTTTTATAATAATGGATATGGTTCTATGAAACAGAATATCTCTGATACCGGCAATGGATGGATGGAAAAAAGGACATTATATGTTCTGTTTTGGTATTATTTTATTCATTCTACGTACATTTAGAACGGATTCTTCTACTAATTGCTCAATTTGTTTTACTGAGATAGAGTGATCTTCGCTAATTTTGTACTCGTTGATAAGAGCCGGAATGGCTTGAAAATATATCTAAATAAAGTATTAACAGAATCAGAATTAGTTGCTGATTCATATAATTATGATGAGCTGTATGAACTTAAAATTCTTGCTTTGTGGAATAGCTACTGTACTATTGACCGGAACTGTTAAGGCTGTTGACTATACGCCGGAACAGGTGAATGCACATGTTTCTTTGAAAGTGCCTGGAAATAAGGCCAAGCAGTACCCTTTAATTTTGAAGAGAGTGCAGAATGATAATTCTACCTATCAGTTAGTTGCATCTGAAAGCATTCCGCTGACGATTTCTCAGAAGATCAAAGAAACTAATGGACGTCTACATATTGACATGTGTATTACAGCTCTGGAGGATGTGTACTTTAATTATGGACAGAAGGTAGTTACTGGTTTCCGCCATGACGATTGTTTGTTTTATATGCCCGGATTCTGGTATCGTCGCAATCTGCGTTCACCTAAAGAAGCTCCTTCGTTTCATACATCTGATAGTTGGGTAGTCCGTGAGGACAGGTTGAGTGCTCCACTGACCGGAATTTATAATGAAAAGGACAAGCGATATATGACGGTAAACCGGCTGGATAAGTTTACGACTGACGCTTTGACTACGCATAAAGAAGGTGAAGTAATTCTTTCCGGAAAAACATCTCTGGGCTTTACAGGTTTTGAGAACCAGAATGGAGTGGCTGCCCTTTCTTTCGGTTTTCCTTATCAGGAAGCTCCCAGAAGCTATATCCGTAAATTGACATTGGCTCCTAAGGTAGAAGCTTTTCAGTTATTGAAGAAAGGGGAAAACGTAATGTTAACTTGGGAAATCTCAGAAAGTAGTGCTGATGATTTCTCCGATTTTATACGTCAGACTTGGGAATATTCTTATGATACTTATGCTCCGAAACCTGTTGATACTCCTTATTCTATTCCGGAAATGAAGCAGACACTTAGTCATTACTTTGTGAATAGCTTGGTAAGTAGGCCGGAATTGACCTATAATTCGGGTGTAGGTTTGCGTACGGATGATTGTAAAAGTAATGGTGAGGCAGAAATAGGTTTTGTCGGGCGTGTTCTTTTGAATGCATTCAATGCATGGGAGTATGGCTGGGAGAATAATCGCGAAGAATTGAAAGACAATAGTCTAAAGATTTTTGATAGTTATTTGAAGAACGGTTTTACTCCGGCAGGTTTCTTTAAGGAGTTTGTTAACTTAAACCGTGGATTTGAGGAACCGGTGCATAGTATTCGACGTCAGTCTGAGGGAATTTATGCGATGCTTCATTTCCTGGCGTACGAAAAGGAGCAAGGGCGCAAACATCCGGAATGGGAACAGCGGGTAAAGCAAATGTTTGAGATGTTTCTGAAACTCCAAAATGCTGATGGAAGTTTCCCAAGAAAATTCCGTGATGATTTTACGATTGTTGATAAGAGCGGTGGTAGTACTCCTTCAGCTACATTGCCATTGGTGATGGGATATAAGTATTTCAAAGACAAGCGATATCTTGCCAGTGCCAGAAAAACAGCCGAGTATCTTGAAAAGGAGCTGATCTCCAAAGCTGATTATTTTTCTTCTACACTGGATGCAAACTGTGAAGATAAAGAAGCGTCGTTATATACAGCTACTGCTACGTATTATCTCTCACTGATAACGAAAGGTGAAGAACATAAACATTATGCTGATTTGACAAAGAAAGCCGCATATTTTGCTTTGTCCTGGTATTATTTATGGGATGTTCCGTTTGCTCCCGGACAAATGTTGGGAGATATCGGTATGAAGACTCGTGGTTGGGGAAATGTGTCAGTAGAAAATAATCATATCGACGTATTTATCTTCGAATTTGCTGACGTACTTCGTTGGTTATCTAAAGAGTATAAAGAGAACCGCTTGTCAGATTTTGCAGAGGTGATTTCGACCTCTATGCGTCAGTTGTTACCCCATGAAGGGCATATGTGTGGAATTGCCAAAGTGGGTTATTATCCGGAAGTAGTTCAGCACACTAACTGGGACTATGGAAAGAATGGTAAAGGATATTATAATGATATTTTTGCCCCAGGATGGACGGTTGCTTCTTTATGGGAACTTTATACTCCCGGACGCGCTGAAACTTTCCTGAAAAAATAAAGTGATGCAGGTTGTATCTGGAGAAATCTTTTAAATTATATCATGATGAAACAATTGATTATCTTATTAGTTGTATTTTTAAATTGTTCGTACTTGTCTGCCCAGTGGAAGCCTGCAGGAGAACGAATTAAAACAGAATGGGCTACCAAAATAGATGTTGAGAATGTGTTGCCCGAGTATCCCCGTCCAATTATGGAACGTCCGGATTGGATGAATCTGAATGGGTTATGGAATTATGCCATTGCTCCGGTAGGGCAGGCTGCTCCTCAAAAATATGATGGACAGATTTTGGTTCCTTTTGCGATAGAGTCTAGTTTGTCCGGTGTTGGAAAAAGGCTTGGAAAGGATAATGACTTGTGGTATCAACGCAAATTCTCTGTACCATCAAAATGGAAAGGTGAACGTGTATTGTTACATTTTGGAGCTGTTGACTGGAAGGCTGATATTTGGGTAAATCAAATCAAAATAGGACAACATACAGGAGGTTTTACTCCTTTCTCATTTGATATCACTCCTGCTTTAAAAAATGGAGAGAATGAACTGGTGGTAAAAGTTTGGGACCCTACTGATAATGGTACTCAGCCTAGAGGAAAACAAGTGAATAAACCGTCGGGTATCTGGTATACGCCGGTAAGTGGAATATGGCAGACGGTGTGGCTGGAATCTGTGCCTGCACAGTTTATTACGAACATCAAGACAACCCCTGATATCGACTTGAATAAGTTGGTGGTAGAGGTTGCTACTGATAAGAAGAAGCTTTCGAGCAAAATAGAAGTAAAGGTGTTCGATGGTAAGGAGTTGGTGGCTAAAGGGATTTCTATTAATGGTGTTCCTGTTGAAGTCGCTATGCCAGCTGATGTAAAGTTATGGTCACCGGATTCTCCTTCTCTATATGATTTGGAAATCAGTTTGTTTGAAGGGAATAAGCTGATGGATAAGGTTAAGAGTTATGCTGCTATGCGTAAGTTCTCTACCAAGAGAGATAAAAACGGTATTGTGCGTTTGCAGTTAAATAATAAAGATTTATTCCAGTTTGGTCCTTTAGACCAGGGATGGTGGCCTGACGGTTTGTATACAGCTCCTTCGGATGAAGCTTTGGTATATGATATTCAAAAGACGAAAGATTTTGGCTATAATATGATTCGCAAACATATCAAAGTGGAACCGGCTCGTTGGTATACGCATTGTGACCGTTTGGGAATTATTGTATGGCAGGATATGCCGAGCGGAGATAAAAATCCGGAATGGCAGATGCGTGAGTATTTTACAGGAACGGAAAGAAAGCGTTCTACAGAATCGGAGGCAACCTATCGTAAAGAATGGAAAGAAATTATCGACTGTCTTTATTCTTATCCTTGTATCGGTACATGGGTGCCGTTTAATGAAGCTTGGGGACAGTTCAAGACTCCGGAAATTGCTGAATGGACAAAGCGATATGATCCTTCACGACTCGTGAATCCTGCTAGTGGTGGTAATCATTATACGTGCGGTGATATGCTTGATTTACATCATTATCCGGGTCCGGAAATGTTTTTGTATGATGCTCAACGTGCTACTGTGCTCGGAGAATATGGTGGTATCGGTTTGGTATTGAAAGAGCATCTTTGGGAACCGGATCGTAACTGGGGATATGTCCAATTTAATACTTCTAAAGAGGCCACTGATAAATACTTGGAGTATGCCAATGTGTTGAAAGATCTGATTCCTCGTGGATTCTCTGCCGCTGTTTATACACAGACTACAGATGTTGAGGTAGAAATAAACGGATTGCTAACTTATGACCGTAAGGTTATTAAACTGGACGAAAAGGCATTGAGGAAGATTAATAGGGAAATTTGTGATGCTCTGAAATAATTGGCTTCAATTATCACATAATATTTATCTGATTGTTGGTATGGGGCGGACTAAAACACTTTTTTAGCCCGCCCTTATAGGATTATCACTAGTTTTCTATCAAACATAATTAAGAATAGATACAATGACTTCAAAAAGAAATTTCTTAGAGAAGGCTGGTTTACTTACTGTTTCTGCTATTAATAATGCATAAAAGGATAGTAGTAGAATCTCTGGTTCCATATGTGATGTATACTTTGCTTACAAGGTGTAGTGATTTTGTACGAAAATATAGTAACTTTGCCTGCATCGTATAATTATAAACTTAAAAAGTCTGTCTATGATAAGGAAAGAGATGAGCGCTCTTTTACTTCTTTGTATCCTGTTGGTTTACAGTGGAAAAAGTAGCGCAATGAATAAAGGAGAGAAGAATATTCCGAACAAAGAAGTGAGTGTTGAGTCAGATCGTCTGCCTATTGCTGATCCATATGTGATGCTCTACAATAATAAGTATTATGCCTATGGTACCGGTGGTACAACAGCAGGTGAAGGCTTCGCCTGCTTCTCCTCCGATGATTTGAAAAATTGGAAACGGGAAGGGCAAGCACTGTCGGCTGCAGATTCATATGGAGAGTGGGGCTTTTGGGCTCCGGAGGTTTACTATATTAAATCAAAAAAGAAGTTTTATATGTTCTATTCTGCGGAAGAGCATATCTGTGTAGCTACTTCTGATTCCCCGGCAGGTCCCTTCCGGCAAGAAGTAAAACATCCTATTTGGGAGGAAAAGAGCATTGATACCTCTCTCTTTATAGATGATGACGGTACTCCGTATCTTTATTTTGTACGCTTTACAGATGGAAATGTGATTTGGGTAGCTCAGATGACCGATGATTTGATGAAGATTAAGACGGAAACTTTGTCGGAGTGCATAAAAGCGGAGGAGCCGTGGGAACTTTTGCAGGCTAAGGTTGCAGAGGGACCTTCAGTCTTGAAGAAGAATGGAACCTATTACTTGATTTATTCAGCCAACCACTATCAGAATAAAGGTTATGGAGTAGGTTATGCTACGTCTGAATCGCCAATGGGACCATGGATTAAATATAGTAAGAATCCGCTTTTACAAGGCGTTGAGGCGATAGGATTGGTAGGTACCGGTCATGGTGCACCTTTCCAATGTAAAGATGGTAGCTGGAAATATATTTTCCATGCCCATTGGAGCAAAGAGAAAATACATCCACGTACTTCCTTTTTTAAGAATTTTGCTATTTCAAACCAAGGAGCCGTTTCTATTAGTGGGAAGGTAATTGAGCCAAGAATCGTGAAATAACAACTCTGATAACTGAAAACGAATCGGGCACTTGACAAACGCTTTTTAATGTTGTATATTTGTAGTTCTAAACCTGAACAGAATCATTTAAGAACGGCAAATAAAATGAGAAAATTAGTATGGAATCATCTTCTATGGTGGTATAATATAGTAACAAATAGTGCTTGTCCCTTTGGCGTATATTAGGGGATAGGATGCTTTAATATAGGAAAAGGCTGCAAACTTTATGAGGTTTGCAGCCTTTTTGTCTTATAAATTCGAAGATTATTCTGTCGATTTCTACTTTAGAGTTTATAATAAACAACAGGGACGTTTATAATAAACGATCACAGTATTTATTATCAACCCGCCTGTCGTTTATGTGCTAAACTGTTGCTATTTTTTGTATGAGTAGAGTGCCCGTTCTCTGATGGTGGCTAGAAGTAGTAATTATAGCCACCATTGGAAGTCGGTAATCTAACGATATAAAGTCCTTAAATACTTTATTTATGCATGGAGTTCCAGAATAAACCGGCATCCCTTTGTATAACCTGTATCCAACGTCAGGCTGCCATTCATTTTCGTAGCGATGAGTGAACAGATGGGTAATCCCAGGCCATCACCTGTTGTCAGGTCTTTTACCTGTGTGAATGGTTTGAAGAGATTTTCTTGTTGCTCTGCCGAAATGCCTGTACCTGTATCGGTTATGATAAACTGATGGGTGTGTGCGCCGCGTTTCTTGAAGTCAAGGCTGATACGTCCCTGTTCTGTGTAGAAAGCGGCATTTTTCAGCAGGTAGAGAAGAATGCGTTCCAGTTGCTCTTTATTTGTTTTTACTTGGAGCTTGGGTGCGTTTACAGAAGGAGTGACGTCTGGTTTCATAAATTCTTTCGCCTTCTCCATCACGTTCTCGCAGAAAGTGCCTGCATTGACTTCTCCCATTTCATAAGGTTCAGTCAGTGAGTTCTCCAAAAGGGAAAGTTCCTGAATATCGTCGCTGAATTGCTTTAAGGCAGCTACTTGTGCCTGCATTTGCTCTGCTTGTTGAGGAGCTTTGGCAGAGAGATCCTTGGCGGAGGCTCCTAAAGTGTTCAGAGTCGGTTCCATCTGCGAGGATATATTCTGAATGAATTTAGTTTTCAAATCATTGTGCTCATTGGCTATGATCACACTCTTTTTAAGTTTGCGGTTACCGGCGATAAATCTCAATAATAAGATGGCGAGTACTATCAATGCGGCTATGAGGATGGCCACAAGTGTACAGAGTCCTATGATGATATATTGCTTGGCAGATAAGGTACTGTCTTTGTCTTGTATAGTCAGCAGGCTTTCATCATATTTCCTTTTCAGGACATTCAGTTCATCCTGAGCAGTCAGGGCTTTTACTGAGTCGGTCCAGACGATATAGCTTTCGTAGGTACGTTCCATTAGTGAAGCATTGTTAGCTTTACGTGCGATGCCGATTAAGGTCTTGTAGCAGTCGCTCACTTTGTCGTAATCCTTCTTTTCCTTGTATTGGTTGATGAGTTTGCGGAAACAGGCATCCCCTTGTGTATTTTGATTGAAAGTATAGTAATAGTTGGCTTTCGTGTAAAGCAGCACTTCCATTAAGGAGTCATTCTTGGCGAGCTTGGCCATCTCTTCCAGCTTGTCCAGTTGGTTTTTGGCTTGTGCAGGATTTTTCAGTGCAATGTACATCTGCAACCGTTCCTTGCTGATAGGGAACCGTAAATCATAAAAGACTTTTTTCTGTTTCTGTTCGCCTGTCCAAATGAATTGTTCCATGTCGCGGCATAGTTCGAAGCCTTCCTTGTAGAAGTTCTCTCTCACATATAAGGCGTTGGCCTGAATACCACACTCTATAGCCTGTGGATAGTTTTCGCGTGCAGCAAATGCCTCGTACGCTTTCTTGAACAGATAACGGGCTTTGATGTAATCTTTCTGCTTCAAGCTACTCAAAGCTTGTTCCTTTAGCTCTGCAGCTTTGTCTTGAGACGCTTGTGCATAAGCTGACAGGTAAAAACAAAATGTGATCAGGAAGGTTACAATGGACGTTTTCATATTGTTGCTTTTTTGTTTATCACAAATGTAAAACAAATATATGAATAAAAAGAGATTGGTGGCAAAAAAGTTTTTGCTGTCCATACGGAGACAGAGGATGTCAGCGTGTGGACAGCAGGAGAGGTTATCTTTCGAATGTGTAAATACTTCTGTGGAGATATTCTTCCCCCGGCATGAGCAGGCAGGAAGGAAAATGCGGATGCGAAGGGGTATCCGGGAAGTACTGCGTCTCCAGGCATACACCGATATCCGGTGTGGGAGCGAGATAGCCGGAGGTATATAATAAAACACCGGGTAAGTCAGTCCTGACAGTTAGCTTTCTACCGGAAAAAGGATCGGATAATACGGCGGCTGTCAATAACGTGTCGGACGATTCTTCTTTCAGGATATAGCAATGATTGTATCCCTTGTTCCAATGTAACTGTTCGTCATCATCGTAAAGATGCATTCCGATACTATGACTGATGGTAAAATCAAACGGACTGTCTTTTACGTCCTGCATGTGTCCGGTAGGAATAAACTGTGAGGTGGTTTCTAATATCCGGGTAACAGGTATCATGAGTTGGTGTTCCGTTATTTTTCGTTTATCGCCGGACAGATTGAAATAGGCGTGATTAGTCAGATTCAGATAAGTGGGGCGATCTGTGATTCCATAATAACTGATTGTCAGTTCATTGGTTTCTGTGAATTGATATTCTATTTTTACGTGTACATTGCCCGGATATCCTCCTTCCATATCCGGAGAGTGGAGAATGAAGCGGATACCGGAATCAATTTGCTCCCATTGCCATATCTTCTTGTGAAAACCGGATGCTCCGCCATGATTGGTGTTTTCTCCATCGTTTTTCTCCAACTGATAAGTAGTGTCTTTGATGGAAAAAGATGCCTGATGAATGCGGTTAGCGAACCGGCCTACAGTGGCTCCCATATAATAGGTGTCTTTTATATATCCTTCAGCGTTATCGTATCCCAACAGAATGTTTTCAAAAATGCCATGTTTATCGGGCATATGGGCTGAAACCCAGCTGGCTCCCAGATTGGTAAGTTCAATGGACGCTCCGGAAGCATTGGTCAACCGGAACAGATAAATGGATTCTCCCGATGGAGTATATCCCCAATGTGTAATAGCGGTATTCATGATTTACTTATTTGATGTGAATCTTTTGTTTAATATCCTTAACCTGCCCAGTTCTCTCTGTCCAAATTACGATAACTGATGGCTTCGGCCAAATGTGAAGGTTGAATCCACTCCATATTTTCCAGATCGGCAATAGTACGTGCCACTTTTAATATACGGTCGTACGCGCGTGCAGAGAGATTGAGACGTTCCATCGCGTTTCGTAGCAGAGAAAGTCCTTTGTCATCCGGATGTGCATAGATGGATAGTAGTTTGCTGCTCATCTGCGCATTACAGTAGATACCGGGGTAATCGGCATAACGCTGTTCCTGTATCCGGCGTGCCCGAATCACTCTTTCCCGAATGATGCTGCTTGCTTCTCCTTGCCGCTGGTCGGATATCTTATCAAAAGGTACAGGAACGATTTCTATCTGAATATCAATGCGGTCCAGTAATGGGCCGGATATTTTGTTCAGATACTTCTGCACCTGTCCGGGACTGCAAACACATGCTTTGGTCGGATGATTATAGTATCCGCACGGACATGGATTCATGGATGCGATGAGCATCAGATTGGCTGGATAACTGATGGTGCTCTTTATACGAGAGATGGTTATCTGCCGGTCTTCAAGTGGTTGGCGCAATACTTCCAGCACTCCTCTGTTAAATTCCGGTAGTTCATCCAAAAATAAAACTCCATTATGTGCCAGACTGATTTCTCCCGGCTGTGGAAAACTTCCGCCGCCGACCATGGCTACTTGCGATATCGTGTGATGAGGATCACGGAACGGGCGTTGGGAGATCAGTGAAGAACCCCGGTTTAGTTTTCCGGCAACAGAGTGTATCTTGGTCGTTTCCAGGCTCTCACCCAGGGAGAGAGGAGGAAGAATGGAGGGTAACCGTTTAGCCATCATAGATTTGCCACTGCCGGGAGCACCGATCATTAGTAGATTATGTCCTCCGGCAGCTGCTACCTCTAATGCTCTTTTTACATTTTCTTGTCCTTTTACATCTGCAAAGTCCAGGTCAAAGGCTGTCTGCTGTTGATAAAACTCCTCCCGTGTGTTGACTATTGTCTGCTCCAGTTCTTTTTCGTTATTGAAAAACTCTATGACTTCTTTGATATTACTGACACCATATACCTTCAATTGATTAACGACCGCTGCTTCCCGTGCATTTTGCTGAGGAATAATGAGTCCCTCAAAACCTTCTTCGCGAGCTTTGATGGCAATAGGAAGTGCTCCTTTGATAGGCTGGATGCTCCCGTCAAGGCTAAGTTCTCCCATCATCAGATAACGGGATAACTTCTCAGACGATATGGTTTCGCCGGCACCCAGCAAGCCGATAGCGAGAGGCAAATCATAAGCCGAACCTTCTTTGCGGATATCGGCAGGAGCCATATTTACGACCAGATTGCTGGTCGGCATCTTATAGCCATTGACTTGCAGTGCGGAGATAATACGTTGGTGACTTTCCTTAACCGCAGAATCCGGAAGACCGACGAGATAGAACATACAGCCACGTGAGCTGTTGACTTCGATTGTGATGAGTGTTGCATCAATCCCTTGAACAGCCGCTCCGAAAACTTTAATTAGCACGTTTGATGATCGTTTATTTTTTCTGTTTGTTTTTCTTTTCTTTTTCTGCCGATTCTTCGACAATCTTTTCTATTTTCTTTTTCAGTTCTTCCCCCTGAAGATTCTTGGCTACAATCTTTCCATCTGACGAGAGAAGTATGTTGGCAGGTATTTTCCAGACGGAATATTGCTTGGCAACTTCAGAATTGAGTCCGCCGAAATCACATACTTGTTCCCATTCCAGCGTATCACGCTTGATGGCGTCTTTCCATTGCTGTTTGTCTACATCCAGTGAAATACCGAGCATGCCTATATATTTGTTCTTCTTATACTTCTTGTAGATTTCTCTTAGTTCGCTATTGTTCTGTTTCCGGGAGATGCTATCGTTCCAGGAAGCCCAGAAGTTAATTAACAGGCTTTTTTGCTTGAATGCATCCGATGAACGGGTGATCTTTTCTCCTTTGGCATTGGGCAGGCTGAAGAAAGGCGCATATTTGCCAACCTCTGCTTTCTCCGCTTGAGTGATCGTTTCAGTCAACCGTTCGACATATGGTTTATCCTGTAATACACCTGTCATTACATTAACCAGCTTTTTGATTTTAGTGAAATCCGGTGATTCTTTCTGAACGAAGTATTTATCTAATAAGTAAAGGCTGACATAAGAGGAGTGGTGTTGCAGGATGAATTCTTCCGCTTTCTCTTCAGCAGTTTTTGTTTCCTCTACATTTTTTGTCTTATCAGTTGCTTCTTCACCAATCTTTTCCGAAGGATTGACCGGCCCTTTCAGTTCTTGCTGAAAGTCTGTAAACTCTTCGTTGTATATATTTCCAGTGACAGTCAAGAGATTAAGGTTGATTGTATCTCCTTTTATCTTGATCTTGTTTCCTTTGTCCAGAAAAATAGGATATTCTATTTGGTTCTTGAGCAATAGATAGGCAGAAGTGATCGTATCTACATTGGTGGTGTAAGAGAACTTGTCATTCTCTGCATAAATGGTGTCTATCCGGTCGTAGAGTTCGTCCATGCCGTACAGATAAAGTGTATCAGTGCCGAGTCCTTTGATCTCTCCTGTGATGGTTGTCTCGTTGGAGCTCTTTTTGCATCCGGCCAGACAGATAAGTATGAGGATTAAAATGCTGCTCTTTTTCATTGCTTTGATTTCTTTTCTGCGAAAGTACGGTTTTTTACAGATAAAAAAAAGAATTGCCCGTCATTTGTAATGACGAGCAATTCTCAATATTTAAAATAGAGTGGTAATTCTCTTATTTAATGATGCTCATGAAATCTGCATTTGTGAAGAACTTAGAGAATTCCAAGTCTGTTGCAGCCTTCTTAGCCAACGCAGGTTCTTTAGCAATAGCGCTCTTCAAGCTGCTAGTTACCATAGAAGAATTGTTAGTTCTAGCACCCAGAACCGCCATCAGGTAGTCTGTGTAAGCATCAGGTTTTTCTACGCCTGCCAATGTGTTTTTAGCTTTGTTGTAGTCCTTAGCAAGGATCTGAGCCAAAGCAGCACTGTTAGTTTTAGCGTCACCGAATGAGTTAACTGCTCTTTCATACTGACCTTGAGCGATGTACAGGTTACCCATAGATTCGCCAAGTTCTTTTGTACCTGCAGCTTTACCGAAGTAAGCTTCAGCAGCAGTTTTGTCACCCTTGATCAAAGAGATCAAACCTAAGTTCATGTTAACTTCAGGAGTAGCGTTTACGCTGGCAGCTTTCTTCAAGTAAGATTCAGCTTTGTCAACGTTACCAGCCTGATAAGCCAGTTTACCAAGGTTGTTGTATCCACGGTAATCGTTAGGGAACTGTTTGGTAGCCTGAGTATAGATAGCTTCCTGTTTAGCAGGATCGTTAGTCAGTGTAGCAGCATACAGCAATTCTTCCACATTCAGTTCAGAAGGATTAGAAGAAGCAAGCTTAGCAATTTCTTCGTCAGACTTACCGATGATTTCGTAGTTCAAAGTCAAACGAGAACGACGCAGTTGAGGAAGGATATCGTCAGCCAGGTTCTTGTATACAGAAGAGATGTTCTTGATTTCCTGTTCTCTCTGTGCAGGGTCCTGATACATAGACAGTACGCGAAGGATCAGTTCTTTGTCCTGGATGTTAGATTTAGAAACCAGTTCCTGGAAGCCTTCCCAGTCCTGTGCAGTATATTTAGCGTCAACCGGAGCGTCGATCTTAGCTTTCTTCAAGTCTTTGTTCAGCATCTTGGTAGTGTTACTTTCACGGTTTTCTGCCAGAGTTGTATTCAGGCTTACACCACCATCAGGAGAAGCATAAGCAGAAACTTCGATGTTGCTGATCTTCTTGTTTTCAGCGCTGTTTACGTTAGCAACTTCCTGGTTGAATTCTTTTGCAGTCTTCAACTCGCTTGAACGGATGTTAGCTTGTTGGATCAAGAACATGATGTTGGCATCGTGCTTTTCCTTGATGATACGTTGGAAAGCATCTTCGCCCAATGCCGGGTTAGCGCTGCCCAATGTGTTGTTTACCAACTCAGAAGTAGAGATTACACCGTCAGCGACTTTTACTGCAGGAATAACAACTTCTTTGTTACCAACTTTAGCTTTAAATTCAAGCCACAGTTCAGATTTAGCCATTTCAGGAACATAGTCGAAAGACGTTTTCATCGTATAGCTACCACCTACTTTGTAAGAGATAGTCTGATCGTTTCCTTCTACTTTTTCTCCTTGGAATACAGCACTTTGCCCTTTAGCTTCACCGCCATTCCATTTCAAAACCGGAGTAACTTCTACTACAGCTTTTTTCTTGAAATACTTTTCAGGGAATTTACCGTTAATGGTAGCAGGAACTTTACCACCTACTGCTTCCAACACTTGTGGAGTAACAGTGAAGTAGTCCGCTGACAGGGGACCCATTTTCTTGCACGAAGAGAAAAGTGCAACAACAATTGCCATGAGTAAAGGCAAGTACAACTTCTTTGTCATTTTAGGTATAAATTAAATGTTTGTAATTGAAATATCGTCATATTTATAACCCCTTTTCAATCCTAATAAAGTAAAAACATCGCAAAGATATTAATTCTTAATATAATTATGTAGTTAGCAGGAGGTTTTTATCATAATTTAATGAAAACTTGACTCTTTTTCTTTCCGATACTTAATATTTCGGGGGTGATGCTCGATAATCTCGCTACGAAGCATGTTGCGGTCGATATGGGTATAAATTTCGGTCGTTGCGATGGACTCATGTCCGAGCATGCACTGGATGGCCCGTAGATTGGCGCCACCTTCCAGTAAATGAGTGGCAAAAGAGTGTCGGAAAGTGTGCGGACTGATGTTCTTGGTGATACCTGCATTTTGCGCTAATTCTTTTATCATGTGAAAGATCATGATTCGGGAAAGTGATTTGCCCCTTCGCTGGCTGACAAATACAAAATCCTCATAGTCTTTTTTAACTTCTATTTGGTTGCGGTCTGCGAAATAAAGTTTGATCTCGTTAATGGCACGGGGAGAGATAGGAACAAGGCGTTGCTTGCTTCCTTTGCCTTCTACTTTTATGAAACCCTCATCGAAGTAGAGGTCAGATAGCTTGAGATTGACAAGTTCGGATACGCGTAGTCCGCAGCTGTATAATGTTTCCAGGATAGCTCTGTTGCGTTGTCCTTCGGCCTTGCTGCGGTCTACGGCGGAGATGATGGTATCTATTTCCTCTACTGTCAGTACTTCGGGAAGTTTAAGTCCTATCTTAGGACCTTCCAGTAATTCGCTGGGGTCGGCTTCCAGATAATCCGCCATAATCAAAAAACGGAAGAAAGACTTGATGCCGGATAAAATGCGTGCCTGCGAGCGGGGATGGATGCCAATGTCATGTAAACCCGCAGCAAAGCGCTGGAGGTCCGACTGGCATACTTCGAGGACGTCTATCCCTTCCAGCGTCAGAAAACTCATCAGTTTATCCAGATCGGTCAGATAAGCGTCCAATGTATTGGGAGATAAAGACTTTTCCAGTTTGAGATACTGCCGATACTTTCTGATTATCAGTGCTTGTTGCTCCTTCTTCTTGTTTTTTTCGTTGATTTCCATTTCTTTTTTCTACCTTTGTAGCCTGAAATATTGTTCTTTGGATACAAAGGTATTAAAAAAGCAGGACTACGGCGATGAGAATACAAATTATTAATGGCCCGAACATCAATCTGTTGGGCAAGCGTGAACCTTCCATATACGGAAGTGTTACATTTGAAGACTATCTGGCTGAGCTTCGTAAAAGGTATGCTGATTTGGAGATCGACTATTTTCAATCGAACATTGAGGGAGAAATGATTGACTGCATTCAGCAGGTAGGTTTTGAGGCAGACGGCATCATTCTGAATGCCGGTGCTTATACGCATACATCCATCGCTTTGCAGGATGCCATTCGTTCTGTGACTTCTCCGGTGATCGAGGTTCATATCTCTAATATACATAGCCGCGAGTCTTTTCGGCATGTATCTATGATTGCCTGTGCGTGCAAAGGAGTCATCTGTGGTTTCGGGCTGAATTCGTATCGTTTGGCTCTGGAGGCTTTGTTAGATAATAAATAAGGTATTAATATATTAAATAGGTAAAAAGGCTATGTTACTGAAACAGACAAAAATCGTTGCATCCATTTCGGATAGACGTTGCGATGTGGACTTTATAAAACAGCTGTTTGAAGCTGGGATGAATGTAGTGCGTATGAATACGGCTCACGCTAGCCGTGAAGGTTTTGAAGCGTTGATTGCCAATGTTCGTTCCGTATCCAACCGGATTGCGATTCTGATGGATACCAAAGGACCGGAAGTACGTACGACTGCCAATGCGGAACCGATCCCCTATCAGATAGGTGATAAAGTGAAGATTGTCGGTAATCCTGATCAGGAGACGACTCGTGAATGCATTGCTGTTTCGTATCCGGATTTTGTGAACGATTTGAATATCGGAGGACTGGTGTTGATTGATGATGGTGATCTGGAACTGGAAGTGATCGACAAGACCGCCGATTATCTGCTTTGCGAAGTGAAAAACGATGCAACGCTGGGAAGCCGCAAGAGCGTGAACGTACCGGGTGTTCGTATCAATCTTCCTTCATTGACAGAAAAAGACCGCAATAATATACTTTATGCCATCGAAAAAGATATCGATTTCATCGCTCACTCTTTCGTGCGCAACCGTCAGGATGTGCTCGATATCCGTGAGATTCTGGATGCACACAACAGTGATATCCGCATTATTGCCAAGATTGAGAATCAGGAGGGCGTAGACAACATTGACGAGATCCTTGAAGTGGCGGATGGTGTGATGGTAGCCCGTGGCGACTTGGGTATCGAAGTTCCGCAGGAACGTATTCCGGGTATCCAGCGTGTGCTGATCCGCAAATGTATTCTGGCAAAGAAGCCGGTGATTGTTGCAACTCAGATGCTTCATACGATGATCAACAATCCCCGTCCGACTCGTGCGGAGGTGACTGATATTGCAAATGCAATCTATTATCGTACAGATGCTTTGATGCTGAGCGGTGAAACTGCTTATGGCAAATATCCGGTGGATGCAGTGAAGACAATGACTAAGATCGCAGCTCAGGCTGAAAAGGATAAGCTGGAAGAAAACGATATCCGTATTCCGTTGAACGAAAACAGCAACGACGTGACGGCATTCCTCGCTAAACAAGCGGTGAAAGCTACATCGAAACTGAAGATACGCGCTATCATTACAGATAGCTACAGTGGACGGACAGCCCGTAATCTGGCTGCTTTCCGTGGTAAATTCCCGGTGTTGGCTATCTGCTATAAGGAAAAAACGATGCGTCATCTGGCTCTTTCTTACGGTGTGGAAGCTATCTATATGCCGGAATTGGCCAACGGACAGGAATACTACTTTGCCGCTCTGCGCCGTCTTTTGAAAGAGGGACGCTTGCAGCCATCTGATATGGTGGGTTATTTAAGTAGCGGTAAGGCAGGTACGCAAACTTCCTTCCTTGAAATCAACGTTGTGGAAGATGCATTGAAGCATGCGGGAGAAACTGTATTGCCTAACAACAATCGTTATCTCTAACTGTTATTTATAAGACCGGGTTTTATGCAGGAGACTGAATCTATTGATGAATATATTTTGCAGCATATCGATGCTGAAAGTGACTATCTGAAGGCGCTCTATCGGGATACGCATGTGAAATTGCTTCGTCCCCGTATGGCTTCCGGGCACTTACAGGGGCGGATGCTGAAAATGTTCGTGGAAATGATTCGTCCCTGGCAAATACTGGAAATCGGAACGTATAGCGGTTATTCTGCCCTTTGTCTGGCGGAAGGACTCCGGGAGGGCGGAATGTTGCATACGTTTGAGATAAATGATGAACAAGAGGATTTCACCCGTCCCTGGCTGGAGAATTCTCCCTTTGCGGACAAGATCCGATTTTATATCGGAGATGCTCTGGAGCTTGTTCCTCAGTTAGGTATTACGTTCGATCTGGCTTTTGTTGACGGTGATAAACGGATGTACATCGATTATTATGAGATGGTTTTAAAACATCTTTCCGCAGGTGGGTATATTATTGCCGACAATACTTTGTGGGATGGGCATGTGCTGGAGCAACCTCGCAGCTCAGATACGCAGACTATCGGTATCAAGGCTTTTAATGATTTCATCGCTACGGATAGCCGGGTGGAAAAAGTAATTCTTCCTTTGCGTGACGGATTGACGATCATAAGGAAGAAAATTTGAATTATAAATCGTAAAATTGTAAATAAGTTTATGGAAACAACCAGACAGAATAAAATATCTCGCCTGTTACAGAAGGAGTTGAGCGAGATATTCCTGCTTCAAACAAAGGCAATGCCGGGTACATTGGTATCGGTCAGCGCTGTTCGTATCAGTCCCGATATGAGTATCGCCCGTGTTTACCTGAGCGTTTTCCCATCCGAGAAAGCTGAAGAAATAGTGAAGAATATCAATGAGAACATGAAAACCATTCGCTATGAGCTTGGTACTCGTGTACGTCATCAATTACGGATTATCCCCGAATTAAAGTTTTTCGTGGACGATTCGCTGGATTATATTGAGAAGATTGACTCTTTGCTGAAGTGAATTTCCCCTTCTACATAGCCCGGCGTTATCTTTTCTCGAAGAAGAAGCATAATGCTATCAACATTATATCCGGCGTGTCGGTATGCGGGGTAGCGCTTGCTACGCTTGCACTGGTCTGTACGCTTTCCGTCTTTAACGGATTTCAGGATATGGTAGCCAGCTTTTTCACGGCTTTTGATCCTCAACTGAAGATTACGGTCCGTGAAGGAAAAGTATTCGATGGGCAGAATGAAAAAATTCGTGCGGTCTGTGCGCTTCCCGAAGTATCGGTATCTACAGAGACTCTGGAAGAGAATGCGATGGTACAATATAAAGACCGTCAGGCCATGGTAGTGCTGAAAGGGGTAGAAGATATTTTTGAAGATTTAACTGAAATAGACAGCATTCTTTACGGAGCCGGTGAATTTATTCTTCATGATTCGATTGTGAATTATGGAGTGATGGGTGTGGAACTGGTTTCGACTTTGGGCACAGGACTGGCGTTTGTAGATCCTTTGCAGGTGTACCTTCCCAAGCGGAATGCCAAAGTGAATATGGCGAACCCCGGGGCTTCTTTCAATCGCGACTATCTTTATTCACCGGGTGTTGTGTTTGTGGTCAACCAACAGAAGTATGATGAAAGTTATATTCTCACTTCCCTTGATTTTCTTCGTAACTTATTGGACTATACGACAGAGGTTTCCGGCATTGAGCTGAAGCTGAAGCCAAACGCTAATGTGTCATCTGTACAATCTAAAATAGAGAAAATGCTGGGTGATGACTTTGTGGTACAGAACCGTTATCAGCAGCAAGCCGATGTCTTCCGTATCATGGAAATAGAGAAACTGATTTCTTATCTGTTTCTTACTTTTATTCTGATGATCGCCTGTTTCAATGTGATTGGTTCTCTTTCTATGTTGATTTTGGACAAGAAAGACGATGTCATTACATTGCGCAGCCTTGGTGCCAGTGACAAACTTATATCTCGTATCTTTTTATTTGAAGGCCGTCTGATTTCTTTGTTTGGAGCCATTTCCGGTATTATTCTGGGTTTGATATTATGTTTCATCCAGCAGAAGTATGGTCTGATTACCCTTGGCGGAGGGGGTGGTACTTTTGTGGTAGATGCTTATCCGGTGAGTGTCCATCTGTGGGATGTGGTACTTATTTTCATTACAGTGTTGGCAGTAGGATTCTTGTCTGTATGGTATCCGGTTCGCTATTTAAGCAAGCGTTGTATTTAAAAAAGACCGCCATACCGTGGGAAAGAAGGTAATGGCGGCTTCGCAATTAACTGGTTAGGTTAATGACATCTTCACAGATGCCTGGGGTAATTATTAAAATGAAAAGGGGAAATTTCATAGGGATCACAGCTCTGGTAATGATTCACGAATCGGTTCATCGTGCACTTATGCTTTAATCGTTTGTATTTGCAGGGATAAAAGCATTCAGCCCTTCAGTCGCTATCTCCTTCTATCAGGACGTTTGCGAGAGAAACTGAAAAGGCTGAATGCGGTGAATGCTTGATAATATACAATAGAGTAAAGGTAGTACATCTTTCATTCCAATGTTGTACATCTTCGACCCGAACGTAGTACTAGAATCAGACAACTTAAGTACTTGTCCGGAGCAAGTCTTGTACTTATTGGGAAATACTTTAGTGCAAGTTTGCTTCATTCTTACATGGAGACTCGTTCATAAGTAATGAGTCGGGTGAGAATTAGTGAAAAAATGTGTGGTAAATGTATCTGTCCATTCAATTGCAAATGTATCCCTGCCATTCAGATGACTATCATTTCTCTTCATTATCGCTTATGTGGGAAAAGAAATGAAACGGAACAATAGTATATAAACAATCACATCATTTACAACTTCTGAATTTCTTCAGGTAGCAATCCCGTAGCTTTTTGGATTGCCGCTATGTCCAGTCCCATTGATTTCAGATTCCGAGCTATATCCATTCGTCCTTTTTCTATCCCTTTTTCCATTCCTTCCATGCGACCTTCCAATTTAGCCCCATCCAATACGTCATTTTGTATCATTATGGCGCTTAAGTGTTCATCATAAGCATGTCGTTCTTCCGGAGACATATTATAGTAAATCAGCTTTTTGCGGGCTTCTCCCAAGCCGGGAGCTGTAGTATCGTGACGAATACAACCGGTTTTCAGGTACTCAATCCATTCTTCCAGTGGAGTAACGGCTACTTTATTGAATTCATTCACATGAATCAGGAAATACTCCGGAAAAACTTCTGCGGGAAGTTTACGGACGAGGGCATCCTTTTCTTTAGTGGTTATTTCGAGCCGATCTCCGGTGTGTACTCCCGTAAAGTTATTCTGACCATGATACAAATAATCGTCCCCTTTGCCGATATCGAAGTAGAGGATACTTATAGAATAAATCTTTTTCACCTCGTAGTAGCATTCACTCAAAGAAATATGTTCCGTAATCGCTTTCGCCACTCCGTAAAGGATGCGTTCCAGATAATATAATTCACGGGTATTCTGAATCTCTACAATGATTATTTCATCTTTACTATTTCTGGCTTTGATGTTCACACGGTTGAACTTATCATCAATGGTCTGCTGATTACTTTCACTTTCCAACAGTTCGATGATTTTCACGTCTTCGCCCAAAAGCACAGTCAAGAAGCCCTCCAACACACCAAAATTTGCTTTTTGGCGGAGAAGGTACTTTCACTGCCCAATCAAAACGTATATATCTGTCCTGTTGTTCCATATCAGTCTCTTTTTTAAGTTATTGCAAAGCTACGATTTTTTTTTTGATACCGCACGGAAAAGCATTAAATGCTTCTAACTTTTTAGGCATGGATGACATTAAAACATGTTTTTTATTTTGCAGGATCGGAAAGTATTATATATCTTTGCGGCATGACAAAGACATTTAAATCGGATTTGGTTTTATAAACAATCTGTGCTTTTGATACAGATTGTCTCTTCGTTTACTCTCGGATAACTCCTTTCGAGAGTGATTCTTTATTTATTTAATTCAAGTTTAATCTGCGTGCAATGATGAAAGCGTTGTGATGCTTTCTGTGTATGCAAAATACATTACGATAATGAGTAACGAAAATAAAACTATTCATGAATTCGAACTTAATTTAATCTGTGACTTCTTTTCCAATATGGAGCGACAAGGGCCCGGAAGCCCTGAAGTGACACTGAAAGCATTGAGCTTCATAGATAATCTTACCGATAAATCCCTTATCGCCGACATCGGTTGCGGGACGGGCGGTCAGACAATGGTATTGGCGGAACATACGCCGGGACAGATTACCGGGCTGGACTTTCTTTCCGACTTTATTCATATTTTCAACCGTAACGTCCTGCAATCAGGTTTGCAGGACCGGGTAAAAGGTATTGTCGGCTCAATGGATGATCTTCCTTTTCAGAAGGAGGAACTGGATCTGATCTGGTCGGAAGGTGCCATTTATAATATCGGTTTTGAACGGGGACTGAATGAGTGGCGTCAGTATTTGAAACCGGGAGGGTATATTGCTGTTTCCGAAAGTTCGTGGTTTACAGACGAACGCCCCGCGGAAATCAATGACTTCTGGGTAGATGCGTATCCGGAAATAGATACGATTCCTAATCAGGTGGCCAAGATACACAAAGCCGGCTATCTTCCCGTCGCAACATTTATTCTGCCGGAAAACTGTTGGACAGAGCATTATTTTGCTCTGAAGGTTCCGGCGCAGGAGATTTTTCTTCGTAAGTATGCAGGAAATAAAATAGCCGAAGAATTCAGTGCGCTTCAATCGATGGAAGTAGAATTATACCGCAAGTATAAAGAGTTTTACGGTTATGTGTTCTTCATCGCAAAAAAGGTAGGACAATGAACCAGTTAGCTATTTATGGTTGGAATGATAAATTGGACCAGCTGAAACAGGAATCAACCTATAATGCGTTGCCTCATGGCAGGGTATCCGTCGTACATCGTACCTGCTACGAAGTAATTTCTGAAAACGGACAGTTTCAGTGTGAGCTGACAGGAAGTATGATGTATGGAAGATCGGACTTCGAACTGCCTTGTACGGGTGATTGGGTCATCTTTCAGCCGTTTGATGAAAATAAAGGAATCATCGTTGATATGCTTCCCCGTGAGCGGACATTGTATCGTAAGAAAAACGGTACAGTTGCTGATAAACAGGTGATTGCATCTTATGTCGATCAGGCGTTTATTGTACAAAGCCTTGATGATAACTTTAATGTCCGCAGGGCGGAGCGCTTTATGGTTCAGATGCAGGAGGAGAATATCAATGCCGCATGGGTGCTCAACAAAGCCGATTTAGACTTTGACAGACAGGAGATTGAAGAACAAATAAAGCATATATTCCGCCGGATACCGGTGTTTTTTACAAGTATTCGTCAGCCCGAAACGATTCTTCGGTTGCGGGAATCTATCCCGGAAGGCGAAACGGTGGTGTTTGTCGGTTCTTCGGGGGTCGGTAAAAGTTCTCTGGTGAATGCACTTTGTGGGAAATCGTTATTGCTTGCGTCTGATATAAGCCTGTCTACAGGGAAAGGACGGCACACTTCGACTCGACGGGAAATGGTGTTGATGGATGGATCGGGTGTGCTGATCGATACTCCGGGCGTCCGGGAGTTTGGGCTGGCTATGGACGGTGTTGATTCATTGGAAGAAGTGCTGGATATTTCCGATTATGCGAAGGCATGCCGCTTCAAGGACTGCAAGCATATCAATGAACCCGGCTGTGCCGTTTTGGAAGCGGTAAACAGTGGGCTATTGGATGCTAAAGTCTATGAGAGCTACCTGAAACTCCGGCGCGAAGCTTGGCATTTCTCCGCTTCCGAACATGAAAAGCGTAAAAAGGAGAAATCCTTTACGAAACTCGTGGAGGAAGTAAAGAAGCGTAAGGCGAACCGATGATTTGAAAATGAAAAAAGGCGTAGATAAGAGAATGATATCTCTTGTCTGCGCCTTCTCGTTTGCGGATGAAAAGCGAATTATTTCACTTCCCAAGTATCATTAGTCATCAACAGTTCCTGGAAGTTATGATATTTCTTCTTGCCTTTGATGTCTTCGATCTGCTCTGTTACGGCATCATTGTATGTAGGAGCTTCTACTTCGCGGATTACACCGAGTGCAATCGGGAAATCGGGACCCTCCATCAATGCCAGTTTTAACTGAAGCGTATTGTCTTGGCAGTGAGCATCATGAACGAGAATGTCTTTTTCTGTGATTCCATTTTCGCCAAGTTTCACTACTTTCAGTCCGAAACCTTCCTGCATCAAACCAAACTCTTTGTTTTCACCAAACAACATCGGTTTGCCGTGTTCCAGATAGATTGCGTTCTTCGCACGTCCTTCTTTCGTTGCAACGGAAGCATGAGTTCCGTCGTTAAAGATGACGCAGTTTTGCAGAACTTCTACTACAGATGCGCCTTTGTGATTGGCGGCTGCTTTCAATACTTCTACAGAAGCGGCGCCGTCTACTGCTATACAGCGGGCAAAGAAACGTCCGCGGGCACCGAAGGCAAGTTCTGCCGGGTGGAACGGATCTTCTACTGTTCCGTAAGGGGATGATTTGCTGACGAATCCGCGTTCCGAAGTCGGTGAGTATTGTCCTTTTGTCAATCCGTAGATGCGGTTGTTCAGTAGGATCATGTTCAGGTCGATGTTACGGCGAACAGCGTGGATGAAGTGGTTACCACCAATAGCCAGACCGTCACCGTCACCGGAGATCTGCCAGATCGTCAAATCCGGATTAGCTACCTTTGCACCTGTTGCAACAGCAGCAGCACGTCCGTGAATGGTGTGGAAGCCATATGTGTTCACATAATAAGGCAGACGGGAAGAACAACCGATACCCGAAATTACGGCGATGTTATGCGGAGCTACTCCCAGTTCAGCCATTGCCTTGTGCAGTGAGTTCAGGAAAGCGTGGTCACCGCATCCCGGACACCAGCGAGGTTGGCCTGATTTATAATCTTGTACGGTATATACTTTATCGCTCATCTCTTATTCCTCCAATAATTTAGTAAATGCATCTATCAATTCTCTCGTAACGAAAGGCTGGCCTTTCACTTGGTTGAACTGGCTGATGTTCAGTCCAGGTATTTTCATGCGCAGATATCCGGCAAATTGTCCCAGATTCTGTTCAGCTACTACAATCTTCTTGTATTTACGTAATACGTCTGCTGTGTTCTTAGGCAGCGGATTGATGTATTGGAAGTGTGCAAAGGCTACCTTCTTTCCATGATCGCGCATAAAGTCCATAGCCAGACGAAGATGTCCGTAGGTGCCACCCCAGCCAACAATCAGTAGGTCTGCGTCTTTATCGCCCAGCACTTCAAGTTCGGGAATATAGTCTGCAATCTTGTCTACTTTGGCCTGACGCAGGTGAACCATCTTGTTATGATTTTCGGGTTCGGTAGAGATGGCGCCGTTCTCGTTGCTCTTTTCAAGACCACCGATACGGTGCATAAATCCTTCTGTTCCCGGGATTGCCCAATAGCGTGCACCAGTTTCTGCATTACGTTGATATGGAGTCCAGTTACCAGCCATGTCCGGAGTTACATACGGAGGTTTGATAGCAGGATATTCGTCCAGATTAGGAAGTTTCCAGGCAGCAGAACCGTTGGCTACGAAAGCATCGGTGAGTAATACAACCGGAGTCATATGCTCCAAAGCAATCTTGGCAGCCATATAAGCAGCGTCAAAACAATTAGTGGGGGAAGTAGCAGCGATGACCGGCATCGGGCTTTCACCGTTACGTCCGTAAAGTGCTTGCAGCAAGTCTGTTTGTTCCGACTTGGTAGGCAGACCTGTAGATGGACCACCACGCTGTACGTTGACAATGACCAAAGGAAGTTCGCCGATTACAGCAAGATTCATCGCCTCACTTTTCAGACAAACACCCGGTCCGGAAGTAGTAGTTACTGCCAGAGCACCGGCAAAAGCGGCGCCAACTGCCGAAGCACATCCGGCAATTTCGTCTTCGCACTGTACGGTTTTTACACCCAGTGATTTATGTTTGGATAATTCGTGCAGAATATCTGTTGCCGGAGTGATAGGGTATGAACCCAGATAGAGTTCCAGACCGGCTTTTTCAGCGGCAGCAATCAATCCGTAAGATGTTGCTTTGTTGCCATTAATATCTGTATAAAGTCCTTTTGATTTCGGAGCTTTGCTTTCAATCTTATAAGTAGAGGTAGAAGCGTGAGTATTGGCACCATAGTTATAACCATCATTCAATACCTTTATATTTGCTTCTGCTATTTCGGGTTTCTTTGCGAATTTCTCGCGCAGCATCTTTTCTGCTGCTGCCAGGCTGCGGTTGAATAACCAGCAAACCAGTCCGAGAGCAAACATGTTCTTGCAACGGAGAATAGACTTGTTGTCCAGTCCGGAATCTTTCAGGCTTTCTTTGCACATAGAAGAAATGGGCACTTCCAACACTTCTTGTTTAACGCCTAATTCTTCGAAAGGATTGTCGGTCTTGAATTGTGCTTTTTCCAGGTCTCTGGCTTCGAACGAGTCGGAGTCGGTGATGATAAGTCCTTGCGGTTTACAGAATTTGATTTGTGTTTTCAGTGCGGAGGGGTTCATCGCTACTAATACGTGGCAACGGTCTCCTGGAGTGTACACCTGTCCTGCACCAATGTGAACCTGAAAACCGGAAACACCGGTCAGCGAACCTTGCGGAGCACGGATGTCTGCCGGATAGTCAGGGAATGTACAAATGTCATTTCCTACCGTAGCCGACACGTTCGAGAAGATGTTGCCTGCCAGCTGCATACCATCGCCGGAGTCGCCGGAGAAACGTACTACTACTTCCTCCAATTCTTTAACCATCATTTCGTCTGCCATAACTTTAATTACTATATTTAATTTAAAAACTGATTTTACTTTCAATTTGTGAGTGCAAAGGTCGGAAAGTTAATCGAATTATCAAAATAAATCGTACTTTATTGTCCTATTGACGCCAAATATTTGAAATTGCTGAAAGGAACCTGCATTTTTATTCTTGTTAAATCGACAGAAACCGTTATCTTTGCAACCAAAATAAAAGCGGCCTTGTAGTTCAACGGATAGAATAGAAGTTTCCTAAACTTTAGATAGGGGTTCGATTCCCCTCGGGGCTACTTAAGAAGATCTGTAGGGAGCTGTGTTGTTTGCTTTCATACTGTACAAGTTTAAAGTTTTACAATGGTCTCTTTTAAGATTAACGTCTTATAGCTTCTATTTGTTTTAATAATCAATAGAAAAAGCCTCTTCCGAATATTCGGAAGAGGCTTTTTCTATTTCTGGATTGTATTAATCTTCCGTAGTAGTTGTTACTACTTTTTTGCTCTTCATCATGTTGTATGCAATCGGAGATGCAATAAACAATGAAGATAAAGTACCGATCACAACACCGAGGATCATAGCGAATGCGAAGCTGCGAATTGAATCACCACCGAGGATGAAGATACACAGCAATACGATCAACGTACTCAATGAAGTATTGATGGTACGAGCCAGTGTCGTGTTCAGAGAGTCATTGAACAACTGACGTTTGTCGCGTTTCGGATACAAGCCGAAGAACTCACGTACACGGTCGAAGATTACCACCTTATCATTAATAGAGTAACCGATAGCTGTCAGGATAGCACCGATAAATGTCTGGTCGATTTCCAATGAGAACGGAACGAATCCCCACAACAGTGAGTAAGCACCGATAATCATGATCGTATCACAAGTCAGAGCTACGATAGAACCAATACTGTAAGCGATGTTGCGGAAACGGATCAAGATATACAGACCGATAGCGATCAGAGCCAGAACAACTGACCATACGGCACCTGTCTTGATATCGTCTGCGATACTCGGACCTACTTTCTGTGAACTTACGATACTACCACCTGTGTGATTGTCACGGTCGATGAAAGTAGCCAGTGTGATGTTCTGTGTCAGCAACGGCTTCAGTGTTTCGTATAAGTATGATTCGATCTCAGAGTCTACATTGTTACCTTCGTCTGCGATACGGTAGTTGGTACTGATACGTACTGTTTTCTTGTCTGTACCGATAGCGATCACATTTACATTTACATCTTCACCAAACTTGTCAGCGATCAGTTCACGAACTTGTTCCGGTTCTACCGGATTCTCGAATTGTACCTTGAAGTTACGTCCACCGGTGAAGTCAATACTTTGACTTAAACCACGCAATGCAAACGAACCAATACAAACAAGGATAATAGCGCTTACGATGATCAGTGACTTCTTATTGGTTCCCATGAAGTCGAAACGGGTATTTACCAGCAAGTTTCTGGAAATCTTGGAAGTAAATGTCAGGTTCAGCCACTTGTCTTTATTCATGAAGTGTTCGTAAACCAGACGAGTCATGAACACAGCAGTGAAGAAGGATACAAGGATACCGATAATCAATGTAGTGGCAAAACCACGGATAGGACCTGTACCGAAGTTGAACAGGATGATACCGGTGATGATAGATGTCAGGTTGGAGTCGAAGATAGCAGAGAAGGCATTTGAATAACCGTCAGCCAATGCTTTCTTCACACCCTTGCCGGCACGAAGCTCTTCTTTTGTACGTTCATAGATAAGTACGTTCGCATCCACCGCCATACCGAGTGACAACACCATACCGGCAATACCGGACATGGTCAGTGCCGCCTGGAAGGATGAAAGGATACCCAGCGTGAAGAAGAAGTTCAGGAACAATGCGCAGTTGGCAACCATACCCGGGATGAAGCCATACATGGAACACATATAGATCATCAACAGTATCAAAGCTACAACGAATGAGAAAATACCTGCGTTAATAGATTCCTGACCCAAAGACGGACCTACGATATCTTCCTGTACGATGTGAGCCGGAGCCGGCATCTTACCTGATTTCAATACGTTAGCTAAGTCCTTTGCCTGTTCCGGAGTGAAGTGACCTGTAATCTGTGAGCGTCCGCCTGTGATTTCAGAGTTTACGTTCGGAGCAGAATATACATAATTATCAAGAACGATAGCGATAGAACGACCGATGTTCTGCTTGGTCAACTGTGCCCAGCGGCGTGCACCGTCAGAGTTCATTGTCATGCTGACAGCCGGTTTACTGTATTGGTCGAATTCATCTTTTGCATCTGTTACTACGTCACCTTCCAACGGAGCTTTACCGTTACGTTCAGTAGATTTGATGGCATACAGTTCGAATGTCTGTCCTTTTTTATCGAATTCAGAAGGAGAAACGCCCCATTTCAGACGAAGATCCTTCGGAAGTTCTGACTGGATTTCGGGCATGCTCAGATATCTGTTGATATCAGCAGTATCCTTATAGTTAGCATAGCCGATAACCGGACCCTGACCGCTTGAATTCAACTGAAGAATAGCCAGCAACGGATATTGCTTTTTGATTTCTTCCATGTTTGCTCCAGCTTTTTCGTCTTTGGCATCTCCTTTCAGAGTAGCTGCGAGGCTGTCGGCAACGCTTACGGCTCTTTTGGCCGGAGTAGCTTCTGTCAGTTTGGCTGCAGGGATTGTGTCTGCTGTTGTGTTAGTAGCTGTAGAGTCAGCAGCCGTTTCCTGTGACAGGATAGCACGCAATTTTGAGTCAGCCGATTGCATAGCCGGAAGAATCTCTTTTGCAGTATATGTTTCCCAGAATTCGAGGTTAGCCGAACCTTGAAGAAGTTTTCTCACACGTTCCGGCTCCTTGATACCCGGAAGTTCCACCATGATACGGCCCATCTTATCTTCGAGGCTTTGGATGTTCGGCTGAACAACACCAAAGCGGTCGATACGGGTACGAAGCACGTTGTATGAGTTTTCAACGGCAGCCTTTACTTCTGCTCTCAATACTTTTTCTACTTCAGCATCTGATGATTTCTGGTTAACTTTATCTTTCAACTGTTGTGTCGCGAAGAGTTCAGAAAGTTTTGCGCCCGGAGCAGTCTTCTGGTATTCTCTGACGAACAAGGTAATGATGTCGTCCTGGCTGTTGACAGCTTGCTTTGCAGCTTCATTCAACGCTTTGTTGAAATTCTCATCTGGCTTGTTGTCAGCCAATGCTCTGATAACATCAGGCACAGAGACTTCAAGGATAACATTCATACCACCTTTTAGGTCCAAACCTAAACTGATCTCCATTTCACGACAATCTTTCAGCGTCCAGTTCCACAGCATTACTTTCTCATTGGAGAGAGAGTCAAGGTAGTCTTGTTCTACTTTCGGGTCACCGTTCGCAATCTCTTTCGCCTTATTTGTGTAATGGCGAGTTACGAAGGAGAAGGAGAGGTAGAACACGCATACCAGCGTGAGTAGTACCGCAAAAACCTTTACAAATCCTTTGTTTTGCATTTTACTTTTAATTTATGATGATTACTTTTTTAATTTAATTTTCAGTTAAATTCTGTCGTATACAAGTTCTTTTTGCCGCATACAAGGCTGCAAATATAGTTTTTTTTTCACATTCATATGTAATAAGCCCTCAAATATTTGATGTTTAAGGGCTTTTTTGCCGTTTTATTTCATTCCTCTGTTTTTCAGTAGCGGCTCCAGACTCGGTTCTGCACCGCGGAAATTCTTATAAAGTATCATCGGATCTTCGCTGTCTCCCTTCTCCAATACGTTGTAGCGGAACAGGTCGGCTGTATTTTTATCAAAGATTCCATGTTCTTTGAACGCTTCAAAGGCATCATTGTCAAGTACATTCGCCCAAAGGTAACTGTAGTATCCGGCAGCGTATCCGCCAATGATATGATTGAAGTATGTGACACGGTAACGGGGGGCTATTTCGGGGATCAGTCCGAGCTTGTCCATCGCTTCTTTTTCGAAAGCGAGCATATCCAGATTATTTACATCTGTTATCATATGAAGGTTCATGTCGAGAATGGCGGCAGCCAGTAACTCGGTAGTCATGAATCCTTGGTTGAACGTTTTCTGTTTCAGAATCTTTTCGATGATTTCATCGGGGATTACTTCACCGGTTTGATAATGTTTCGCATACATTTTCAGTACTTCCGGTTCGGTGGCCCAGTGTTCGTTGATCTGAGAAGGAAGTTCAACAAAGTCGCGTACAACATTGGTACCGGAGGTTCCTTTGTATTCGCACTTTGTCAGCAAGCCATGCAGCGCATGACCGAACTCGTGGAATAAGGTCTCTACTTCGTCCATTGTCAACAAAGAAGGAGTGTCGCCGACAGGTTTGGTGAAACTGCATACGTTGCATACCAACGGACGGGTTGTTCCCTGCTGTTCGCGGTAATTGCTCATCCATGCGCCGCCGCTTTTTCCGGAACGGGGGAAATAGTCAACATAGAAAATACCCAGTTGGGAGCCGTCGGCGTCTTTCACTTCGAAGACTTCCACATCCGGATGGTAAGTTGGGATACCTTCCAGTTTGCTCAGAGTGATACCATATAATTTGTTGGCGACTGCAAAAGCTCCTTCGCGTACATTTTCCAGTTTGAAGTAAGGCTTGGTGTCTTCTTCGGAGAGGTTGTATTTCTCCTTGCGAAGTTTCTCGGTGTAATACCACCAGTCCCATGCTTCCAATTTCTCGCCTTTGCCTTCTTTATCCATTAACTGTTGGAGTTCTGTGGCTTCGACTTTCGCTTTCGGCAAGGCATAGCTCCAAAGGTCATTCAGCAGACTCATTACATTGCTGTCATTCTTTGCCATTGTTTCGTCCAGTACAAAGTTGGCATAGTTATTGAAACCTAATAAGTTAGTTTTTTCCAGACGGAGGGAGACAATCTTCCGGATGGTTTCTTTATTGTCATTCTTGTCGTTATTGTTTCCACGGTTGATGTATGCCTTATACATTTTCTCGCGGAGCGGGCGATTCTCTGAGTATTGCAGGAACGGCAGGCGGCTGGCATTGTGAAGGGTGAACAGCCACTTTCCGGATTGTCCGGCAGCTTTAGCCTCTTCGGCTGCACTTTGGCAGAACCATTCGGGCAATCCGGATAAATCTTCTTTTTTGTCTACGAAAAGTTGGAAGGCATTGTTTTCATTCAGAACATTATTGCTGAATGTAATACCCAAGGTAGAAAGTTCTTTGTTGATTTCGCGGAGACGCGCCTGTTTCTCTGTATCTAAATTAGCTCCCGAACGGACGAAACTTTTGTAGGTTTTATCCAGCAGACGTTTCTGTTCTGTGGTCAGATTCATTGAATCTTTCTGTTGGTATACAGCGTTTACACGTTTGAAAAGTTCTTGATTCAGAGAGATGTTATCTTCGTGCTCGGAAAGGACTGGTGCCATTTTGATAGAGAGCTCGGTCAGTTCATCGGTTGTTTCCGCATCCGTCATATTGAAGAAAATGGCACTTACACGGTCCAGAATGGGTGCGCTGTTGTCCAAAGCTACAATCGTGTTGTCGAAGGTAGGTACTTCCGGGCTTTCGATAATTGCCTGGATATTCTGGTTCTGTTCTTCAATACCTTTCAAAAAGGCGGGTTCGTAATGTTCCAGTTTGATTTTATCGAAGGAAGGAACACCATACTCTGTTTGAAATTCAGTGAAGAAAGGATTGCTTTCTGTTTTTGTTCCACAGGAGTACATCATACAACTTGCTGCTAAAATGGTTAAAGTTTTTCTAATCATCATGGTATTTATTAAAGTTTTTTCTGTTTTATTGCTTGCCTATATAGCACCAGATCGGGTAATGGTCCGAATCTTTAATCGAACGGTCTACGGTACAGTTATAGGCTTTCAGATTGGGACTGATCAGAATATTGTCTATCCGGAAATAGAATTTATTCAGATTATAGGAGATACCCAGTCCCCTGCCGGATTGTGTGAAAGCGTCATCCAGTTGTTGTGTAAGGATGCGATGGGTGTACGAAATGGAAGCGTCGTTGAAGTCGCCACAGGCAATAATAGTGGGATATTGGCTGTTTGCAATGATGCTGGCTACGGAATCCGCCTGTGAAGAACGGATGGCTGATGCTTCCGCCAGTTTCTTTATTAATTGTCGGAGCCCCGTTTTTACTTTCTTTGCGTCCGGGTCTTTTATCATATCCTCATAGATTACCTTGTCTTCTTTCGTCAGTTTGTTGGATTCTAGATGGTTGTTTATGAGGGTAATGGTGTCTTCATTTACTTTCAGAGTGTACTGCATTGATCCATTGTAAGTACTTTCATATTGGATGGGACGTGCCGAAAGTATGGGAAACTTAGAGAAGCAAGCTAACTGGCTGCCTCCTTTTTCCGGATTGTGGATAGAGCGGTAAGGATATGCCTTTAATGCTTTCCTAATGTCTTCTGCTGTCAGATATTTCTTGTTTCCAGTTGAATTGTACTCTTGAAGGCAGATGATATCAGCTTTGCTGTCGGCAAGGTAGGATAATATTGGATTTTTTCCGTCCTTCTTTTCTAAATTGTTAAACCCCATAACGTTGTAGGACAAGAACTTGATGCTGCCGTCCGGTATCGTTTCTACCGTAGAATTAATGGGGATATAGGTCCGTATTTGTGGGATACATACCAGAAACCCGATGATCGGCAGTAAGGCATAGCGATAGCTGATGATGGTCCAAAAGATAACAAAGCATAGGTTGATAGCCAGAAATATAGGGAAAGCAAGCCCCAGACAGGAAGCTATCGGATGTATTTTGGGTTGGAGATATGGGCTATAGGCACTCAAAATCAACATCCCTACAAAGAGGGCGTTGATTGCTAATATCAAATAAAGGACAAATTTGCCAATGTGTTCCATTCTTTTATCTTTTGCTTGCGTCGAACAAGCTCTTCTTCTCTTCCGTCGTCAGGCTTTCATAACCGGATTTTTTCAGCTTCTCCAAAATACGGTCTACCTCATCCGATTGTGCTTTCTTACGGGCATTATAATCATAATCTTTCTCGCGACTTGTATCGCTTCCATAGTGTACTTTCATTTTGGGTTTGCGTTTCCATGTCTTTTTCTGAAACAGGGAAGCGAAGCCGTCGATGAACCAGTTAATGCCGGAAGTCAGATCTTTTCCTTTGCTCAGGCTGGCTGCAAACCAGAGTCCGGCAAGTGCACCGCCTAAGTGTGCGATATGTCCTCCTGCATTATTGGAAGTAATAAAGAGTAAGTCTGTTCCGATAACGATCAGTGCCAGATACTTTAAACGAACGGCGCCAAAAAGGAAAAGCTGTACCCGATAGTTCGGTTCTCTGTAAGCGGTAGCTGCTACGATGGCCAGCACGGAGGCAGAAGCACCAACCAATGTAGCGTGCGGTAATACCTCGCTAAAATAAGGGAATATGTTATAAGCTGCCATGTAGAACAACCCTCCACAGATACCTCCTAATACATATACCCCCCGCAAGTGTTTTCCCGAGAAGAAATAGAGAAACAAACTTCCGAACCAGTATAGCCAGAGCATGTTGAACAAGATATGCAGGAAACCTGCATGCATAAACATGTAGGTAAGTAATGACCATGGCTGGATGATAAACCGGTGAAGGGAAGCCGGAAGGGCGAATAAATCGAATATCCCCGCTGCACTAAGGTTGAACAACTGCAATACTACACTAATTAACGTACCGATAACGAAGATTCCTACGTTAATATAAATCAGTCGGATGAAAGTGTTTCCTCTTCTGAATGTTTCTTTTAAATCAGCTATAATATGTCCCATTATTTCTACTTTTTTTTCTCCAATACATAATCAGGATAAATCCGAATATCATACCTCCCAAGTGGGCAAAGTGGGCTACATTATCTCCGGGATTATTAGCAAAGCCGGCATACAGTTCGATCAAAGCATAACCGATAACGAAGTATTTGGCTTTGATAGGGAAAGGCAGCGGAAAGATGAATAGCTGGTTGTTGGGGAACAACATACCGAATGCGAGCAAAATGGCATATACAGCTCCCGAAGCGCCCACGGTAGTCAGCATATTTAGAAAATCTCCCATGGGAATGATGCCTGTTCCTATATCCACCTGTGAATAGTGGCTGTAGTCCACTACATATTTAATGTATTGCACTCCTTCTTGGATAAGTCCTGCGCCGATACCACAGACGATATAATAAAAAAGGAAACGTTTCGGTCCCCAGGTCCGTTCAAGAACAGTTCCAAACATGAAAACAGCAAACATATTGAAAAAAATGTGGCTGAACCCGCCATGCATGAACATATAAGTGATAAGCTGTGCCGGATTGAAGTCACTGGCGAGGAAAAAATGTAATCCCAGATAATTAGTCAGATCGATACCGTATCGTTGAGCGACAAGTGTCCCGAAAAAGACTAGTACATTGATAATTATCAGGTTTTTAGTTACAGTTGGCATAATTTTATATTCTGAATATTTAAGTAATGAACGCAAAAGTACGAATAAATTCTGTTTTAAAGCATGGAAAAGCTTCCCTATTAGCTCTTTTTCAATAATTTGCTGCGTTTTTTTTATGTTTTTATTTGATATATTGTTTTGTTCATCTATATTTGTAAAGTCGTAATGGGAAATCTTTTGTGTAACATATATATTAATTAATCATTTTACGTATCATGAATAAGTCTGAACTTATTAGTGCAATGGCTGCTGAAGCTCAAATGAGTAAAGCCGATGCGAAGAAAGCTCTTGATGCTTTCATTTCTTCAGTTACTAACGCTATGAAAGCTGGTGATAAGGTAGCTTTGGTTGGTTTTGGAACGTTCTCTGTAAGTGAAAGAGCGGCAAGAACTGGTATTAATCCTTCTACAAAGGCGGCTATTACTATTCCTGCAAAGAAAGTAGCTAAGTTTAAAGCTGGTGCTGAATTGTCTGCAGCTGTTGAATAAACATATAGTTGAAAGAAATTAGAAGAGGGAGGCGCGATACGTCTCCTTTTTTTGTATCTTTGCGCGCAAGAAACAACTTGATTATGAAGATAGAAGATAAACTTGTAGCGTCCGTCATCAACGGACTAAAAGCACTTTACGGTCAGGAAGTCCCTGAGAAGATGGTGCAGTTGCAAAAAACCAAGAAGGAATTTGAAGGACATTTGACGCTGGTAGTGTTCCCTTTTCTGAAAATGTCAAGAAAAGGACCGGAACAGACAGCTCAGGAAATTGGTGAATATCTGAAGGCAAATGAATCTGCTGTAGCTGCTTTCAATGTAATAAAAGGCTTTTTGAATCTGACTATTGCGTCGGCTACCTGGATTGAGTTGCTGAATGAGATTCAATCAGATGAACAGTACGGTTTGGTAAAAGCTACCGAGGCTTCTCCGTTAGTTATGATTGAGTACTCTTCACCGAATACCAACAAGCCGCTTCATTTAGGGCATGTGCGTAACAATCTTTTAGGAAATGCGCTGGCTAACATCGTTGCTGCAAACGGAAACAGAGTGGTAAAGACGAATATAGTAAATGACCGTGGCATCCATATCTGTAAATCCATGCTGGCATGGAAGAAATATGGAAATGGAGAAACTCCTGAAAGTACAGGCAAGAAAGGTGACCATCTGGTTGGCGACTATTATGTGTCTTTTGACAAGCATTATAAAGCGGAACTTGCCGGACTGATGGAAAAAGGCATGACAAAAGAAGAAGCAGAAGCTGCTTCTCCGTTGATGCAGGAAGCCCGTGAAATGTTGGTGAAATGGGAAGCCGGCGATCCGGAAGTACGTTCTTTATGGGAAATGATGAACAGCTGGGTGTATGCCGGATTTGATGAGACTTACCAAAAGATGGGTGTCAGCTTCGATAAGATATATTATGAATCCAACACTTATCTTGAAGGAAAAGAGAAAGTGATGGAGGGACTGGAAAAAGGCTTTTTCTTTAAAAAAGAGGACGGGTCTGTTTGGGCTGACCTGACTGCTGAAGGGCTCGATCATAAACTGCTTCTTCGCGGCGACGGCACATCTGTTTATATGACTCAGGACATCGGTACGGCGAAACTTCGTTTTGCTGATTATCCGATTGATAAGATGATTTATGTTGTGGGTAACGAACAGAATTATCATTTCCAAGTACTTTCTATCCTGTTAGATAAACTGGGTTTTGAATGGGGAAAAGGTCTTGTACATTTCTCTTATGGTATGGTGGAACTGCCGGAAGGTAAGATGAAATCTCGTGAAGGTACAGTGGTTGATGCTGACGACCTGATGGAAGAGATGGTGTCAACAGCCAAAGAAACTTCGCAGGAATTGGGAAAACTGGATGGTCTGACACAGGAAGAGGCAGATGATATTGCCCGTATTGTTGGTCTGGGTGCTTTGAAATACTTTATTCTTAAAGTAGACGCCCGCAAGAATATGACTTTCAATCCGAAAGAGTCTATTGACTTCAATGGTAATACAGGACCGTTCATTCAATATACGTATGCCCGTATTCAGTCTGTGCTTCGTAAAGCTGCTGAGTCCGGTATTGTGATACCGGAACAGATTCCTGTCGGTATCGAACTGAGCGAGAAAGAGGAAGGACTGATCCAAATGGTGGCTGATTTTGCAGCAGTTGTAAAACAGGCCGGAGAAGATTATAGTCCGTCTATCATAGCAAATTATACGTATGATCTGGTGAAAGAATATAACCAGTTCTACCACGACTATAGTATTCTGCGTGAAGAGAATGAGGCGGTAAAAATATTCCGTATTGCTTTGTCTGCCAATGTGGCCAAAGTAGTTCGTTTGGGAATGAGTTTGCTGGGTATTGAGGTTCCTTCCAGAATGTAATACCTGCTCTGAACAAAATACTCTTTTACGGGGTTTCTTTAATAGGTATATTAAAGGAATCCCGTATGTTTTATTCACCTCATCCCTTGCTCAGAAAGAGAGAAACGGAAACAGCTACCGTATCTTATTCTGAGTTGTTGTTCGACCAGGTTTATGTCTTTTGGGTCACATGCTTTTACATTGTTTTGCTTGGATAAGATTATTGAAAGTTTATTATTGAGTAATTACTTTCGAATTATCAGGGTCTTTCCACCAATATCCATTCGAAGCACCGAAGCTGGATGCCCAAGCTCCAAATTTAGGATACGCTTCCAATATACTTGTCTTTTCTATTGGTACAAGAAAGTCGGCACTTCGCTTAGTTCCTACCCTGACACCGCTAATTTGTAGCCCGGTCGGCATATTCTCGCTATTTACGTAGTACAGTCCTTCATCTGGTTTGGATACATCACTGCCTGTGCCGAAATAAGAGAAGTTCATTTTACTGGTTGGAGGGAATTTTACAATATGTGCCTCTTTGTCACGTCCTGTGCCGGAAGAGATGATGATAAAAGGGTTCATATTAAATTTGCTGTACGTCTTTTCCCAATAATCGTTGTTAAAGAAAGGAATAAATGCGGTTTCTGTAAATTTTTCCTGAGTGACGTCTATTGTTACGGTAAACGTTTTGTTGATAGCTGTCTTTTGATTATCGAAAAGAATAATAGTGGGATAGTCCTGCCCTGGTTCCCTATCCTTTCCTTCCATAAACTGTGAAACTATTCCGCCGGATTCTATGGTTATTTTTTTTATATCACTATTTGATATACCTGTGAGCTGATAACCAAACCCATTCTGCCAGTTTGCACCATCATGTTTAGGTATAAATGTGTCTATAATCTTTTCAACTTTATTGGTTAGAATACTTTTGTGAATATCACGTTTGTATTCGACAATCATATCATTCATGTCATAATCCCCTTTGGATGGCCAGAAATCTTCAAATGATAATACACCTTTATAGGAAGTATGTATGTTCTCGATAGGTGCATCGGGGAGTTCTTCTACCCCGCCAGTTTCGATGGATGATCCATCTGAGAAATCAAGATAAAATACAGCATCTCCAAAGTTCCCTTTTCTGGTATTATCTGTTGGTTCGAAGTTAGTTGCATCTTCCATTCCGAACGCTACAACTTCCCCGGATTTGTTCTTTAGAGCAATGGTGCGGTGTTCTTTGCTCTTGTTCAAGTTGCGGATAGAATAGAAAGTGCGTTTGTTGTTGAGGACCTCCGAGGTCTTTTGATTAAAGGAAGATTCTATAAGAAACCATGCTATACTTACTCCCGCAGGGAATTCGTCCACGAACTTTGTACCATCCCAATATTTCAGCTCAACTCTGTCACCGGTATACATGCTCCCTGCTGTACTGCTGGAATTGCACACGGCGGTCGATATGCGTGGATAGGCAATAATCGGTGTAATTTGGTCTGCCTCAGTCGGCTTTTGATTGGTAGGATAGGTAAAATAGCCCACAGTATTTTGCTTGGTGCCTGTACTGTTAAGCATAACCAGCCCGATTTCTGTAGGTTTCTTGATATTGATTTCTATATTTACATTATCAGCTATATATTCAGGATAATGATCTTCCATCGCTGCGCTTCCACCCGGCTTAATGAAAACTTCGCGGATATTATATAAGAGTTGGCCATCTATCTCTGTGGGAGTGGAAGAAAGATAAGTAGGACATCCTATTACACTCCAGTCGCCTAGAACTTTAAAGCCTTCCGGGTATTTATAGCCGTTTTCTGTTACTCCTCTGCTTGTACTTTTGGCATTTCTTTTACTTTGTATAAAAGCTTTCTGGTCAAAAGATACTTTACCGTTCACAATCTGCAGCTGAATCGGACTGACTGTTCCCAGATAATCTGAATAGAGGTAAAGTTCTGTAAGATAAGACGGAATGGATATGAAATCATTGAAAATCCCTTTCTTATCGGTAGCCCCACGATAGACAGGCTCTTCTTTAGTTTTGATTATGTTTCCGTCCGTATCTTCAGACAACGGATTTTCGGAATATAATTCAAAAACAACCTGATAATTTAAACCATAATTTAAATCAACTGTGCAACTGGAAGATGTTGTAAAGCCAAAATAGTTATCTGCAGTTTTTTCTTTTGGAGCTTCGTATAAATCCTTTTCCATACAACCGACTAACGAGAGTGCGCATAGTACCCCCACAAGGAGAAAATTGAATTTGTTTGTTTGCATAACTGTGTTCTGATAATTTGATTGTGATCTGCAAATATATGTATTTAATATATCAAAACAAAGCGTTTGAGAATAAATTGTTTAGAAAGAAATATATTGCATTGTAAATACAACGAAAGTCCGATAACCAGTTGATATAGGTTACCGGACTTTTGATATCAGGGTTTGGTGCAAATATTATTTCTTCTTGGCAGTTCGTTTGCCTTTGGAAGAAGTGCTCGGACCCTTTTCGTCTTGTATTCTGACTAATTCCAGGCAGCTTTTCAGACTCAAATCCTGCGGAACAATATCTTTGGGAATCTTGTAATTATTGCCTTTGTAAGCAATGTAAGGTCCGTACCGGCCATTCAGAATCTCCATATCCGGTTCTTCATCAAACTTCTTGATGTGCCGTTCTGCTTCTTTTGCCCGTTTTTCCAGAATCAGTTGCTCTGCTTCTTCCAAAGTAACTTTCATCGGATCAAGTGTTTTCGGCAGTGATACATATACTTTGTTATGCTGGATATAAGGGCCAAAACGACCTATACCTACACTGACAGTCTTTCCTTCATATTCACCAATAGTACGTGGTAACTTGAACAGTTCCAATGCTTCCTCCAATGTAATTGTTTCCATGGACTGGCCTTTCTTCATTTGTGCGAAACGTGGCTTTTCTTCATCATCTACCGTACCGATTTGTACTACAGGGCCGAAACGACCGATTTTTACAGAAACAGTCTTTCCTGTGCCGGGTTCTTCTCCTAAAATACGTTCGCCAACTTTATGTTCTGTCTTTATAGATAATGTCTTTTCTACTGACGGGTGGAACTGATCATAGAAAGTCTTCATGATAGAAGTCCATTGTACTTCTCCTTCTGCAATCTCGTCAAATTCCTTTTCTACACTGGCGGTAAAGTTATAATCCAGAATGTCCGGGAAGTATTCGGTGAGGAAATCGTTTACTACTGTTCCGGTATCTGTAGGAAAGAGTTTGGACTTCTCCGCACCTGTAATTTCGCTATGATCTTCATCTTTGATCTGGCTGTCTTTCAGCGTCAGCACATTGAATGTACGTTCTTCGCCATCCTTGTTGCCCTTCTCTACATATTCACGTTGCTGAATAGTAGAAATGGTAGGCGCATAGGTTGAAGGACGACCGATACCCAATTCTTCCAGTTTGCGCACAAGGCTTGCTTCCGTATAACGCGGTGGACGTTGGGTGAAACGTTCGGTGGCAACAATCGGACCATATTCCAGTTTCTGCCCTTTCTTTAAAGGAGGTAACAGCCGGCTTTCATCCTCTTGTTCACTCTCGTCGTCATAAGATTCACGATATACACGCAGGAAACCATCAAACTTGATAACTTCACCGACAGCAGTGAATACTTCGCCGCTTTTACTTATAGATATGGTAGCAGTAGTCTTTTCCAGTTCCGCATCTGCCATTTGCGAGGCAATGGTGCGTTTCCAGATCAGGTCATACAATTTCTTTTCCTGTGCCGTACCATCGATGGATTGATTTTCCATGTAAGTCGGGCGAATTGCCTCGTGTGCTTCCTGTGCTCCCTTAGTCTTTGTTTCAAAGTGACGGGGATGTACATAACGCTCACCCATCATATGGATGATGGCATCCTTACTACTTGCTGTTGCATATTCCGACAGGTTGACGGAGTCTGTACGCATATAAGTGATGAATCCGGATTCGTACAAACGCTGTGCGATCATCATTGTTTGTGCTACAGTATATCCCAGTTTGCGGGCTGCTTCCTGTTGCAGGGTGGAAGTAGTAAACGGAGCCGGCGGTGTCTTCTTGACCGGACGGGTAGTTATATCTTCAATCGTGAAAGTCGCTCCCTGACATGCGTTCAGGAATGCTTTTGCTTCTTCTTTTGTTTTGATACGGCGGGATAGTTCAGCTTTCATTTCTACCAGTTTGCCGTCTGTATCGGGGACAAGAAATACAGCTATCACCCGGTAAGCAGCTTCTGATTTGAAGGCATGAATCTCTCGTTCACGTTCTACAATCAGACGGACAGCTACTGACTGTACACGACCAGCCGACAGAGAAGGCTTTACTTTTCTCCAGAGTACGGGAGATAACTCAAAACCTACAATTCTATCCAGAATCCGTCGTGCCTGTTGCGCATTTACGAGGTTGAGGTCGATATCGCGTGGTTGTTCGATTGCTTTTAAAATAGCGCCTTTAGTAATTTCGTGAAAGACGATTCGTTTTGTGTTTTCCGGTTTTAGTTTTAATACTTCATACAGATGCCAGGCGATCGCTTCTCCCTCGCGGTCCTCATCGG
>OCHG01000095.1_pt1 | contig 103552 bp, 127 predicted proteins | sample 1538801 | NCBI WGS metagenome assembly OCHG01 (sample SAMN04571727, study PRJEB22368) | human gut metagenome | biome: human gut; material: stool | host: Homo sapiens | place: Luxembourg | collected 2012-09-20 | reverse complement strand
GTAAGTCCTACCCCTCCGTTACACGCTTTTTTTCTATAAAAATAAAATACTCTTTCGCGCCTGCGCGTATATAGTAATGTGTAAATCTCCGCATGGGGAGGAAGAGGTGCTTATGGAGTATCCAGGTACCTCACTAAAACAGCCACCTGCCTTTTGCTGTATGCCAGTTCATTCTTTCCTTCCGTGCCGGCATACAGTTCGTGGTAGAGCTCGGGGTTCCGGTGGATCCATTTTCGCATCTTCCTCAATGCGGCTTCGGGATTCAGATGGGGTGCATACAGTTGTGCCAGTTCCGTTTTCAGGTAGACCCGGACTTGAAATTCTTCTTGTGTAGTTTCCATAATCGGTGTTCTTTATATCGGCTATTCGCCTGATTATTATACTGTAAAGGTATGTATTTATTCTGACAAAACAAAGCGGATGAGCGGAATAATCACTTTGAACGGGAAAGAAAAAGATACCGTTGCCTGTCAGTAAAGAACAGTGAGAGTCAGTGAGTCAAAGTACGTGCCGCTGCACATCGCTACGTGTCGCTACGCACTTGTATGTAACCCCGTAGAGGGGCTATTCCCTATCTTTGTCGTGTTCCTGAGAGGAGAAGCCGGAAGACGTCACCGCTACCTTCACCCGGGCAACAGAGAGAAAATAACTGGAAATTCATTCATTAAAAAGAGAAGAAGAAAATTATGTCTGTGACATTTAAAAAGATTTTACGTAAGTCTCCTTTCGACAAAGAAGGTACGGGCAAATTCTATCCGCAGCTGATCACGTGGGGAAAGCCCGCCACTCTGGATACCATTGCCAAACAGATGAAGGAGAAGAGTTCGCTCACGCTGGGCGATATCAAGAGTGTACTAACAAACTTCGTGGAGGTGATGCGCAGTGAGTTGTACAACGGCCATGCCGTGAACATTGAGAATTTTGGAGTATTCAGCCTGTCCGCCACTACGGTGGGGACTGATACCAAGAAGGCTTGTCTGCCGGAGAACATCCACTGGGTCCGTATCAATTTCCGGGCATCCGCCAGTGTACGTCCCAATCTTGCCGCTACCCGTGCGGAAGACCGTCTGGATTTTGTAGACTTGGAACAGCAACTGAAGGCGCTGAATGGTGGTGAAGGCGGAAGTGAGGTTCCCGATCCTAACCCGGGCGGTGGGAGCGGAGGCGACGGCGGTGACGAGGAAGCTCCGGACCCGACTGTCTAGAAGCAACCGATCATGAACCGTACAACAGGTATGAGAAAGATCAGTCTGATCGTGATTCACTGTTCCGCCACCCGTGAAGACAAGGAACTGACAGCTTTTGATCTGGACACGATGCACCGTCGGCGTGGATTCAACGGTACCGGTTATCACTACTATATCCGCAGGGACGGCACAACGCTTCTTACCCGTCCTGTCGAGCGGATCGGTGCGCATGCACGTGGATTTAATGCGGAGAGTATCGGAATTTGCTACGAAGGCGGTCTGGACTGCCGGGGACGCCCGGCGGACACCCGGACGCCGGAGCAACGGGCAGCACTCCGGCTGCTGGTGCATCAGTTGCAAGTGAAATTCCCCGGTTGCCGGGTGTGCGGCCATCGTGACCTGTCACCGGACCGCAACGTGAATGGAGAGATTGAGCCGGAGGAGTGGATCAAGGCATGTCCGTGCTTTGAGGTAAAGGAGGAAAGTTTTCAGGAGTAGTCAATCATTTAGTGATGATTGCCTAGTAATCAATCATGTAAAGAGTCGGAAAGGAGGTGTGTAAAGTTATGGCAGTCAAAAGATCCCTCTGGGATACCATTTTGAAAGTAGTCATCGCGGTGGCTTCGGCAGTGCTGGGAGCGCTGGGCGGTAATGCGATGAATCTGTAAGTTCGTAAATCACAGGTGTACAAAACAGGAGGCTAGTTTTATTCATAATAGAACGAAGCGATAGCATTTTGTATAACCTGTGATTTTTATTTAAAAATAAGCTTATTGCAATTAATATAAAAACAGCATATGAAAAATAGTTTTAAATATCATAATTTGAATCAGTATTGTACTGTGTTAACATATACATCGGGACCAACAGAACGAAAGATACGATATTTATTCATGTTTCTTTTTACTTTCCTCTTTCAGCCTATATTTTCGCAGTCAATGCTAAAATATGATACTCCGAGTCCGGGAGTTGGTTCATTGCTACGAGTACAGTCACTGCCGGTTGACTTGCATTCCGGAAGAGCAAATATTGCTATCCCTCTGTATTCCATAGCACTGAAAAATTATTCTTACGATATACAATTGCTATATAATTCGGAAGGCAACAAAGTTGATCTTCCTGTTGGTAATGTAGGCTTAGGTTGGTCCATTACCGGTGGACAAATATACAGAGTTGCTAATGGGATGATTGATGAAGTCTATACATTTAATGAGTATATGGACAGAACTGCTAATACGAACTGGGATCAGGAATCTAATTTAAATAAATATTATAATCCTTTCATTTATAATGAAGATTATCTTCATGAGCCCGACTTGGATGAATTTATAATAAATATAGGAAAAATAAATGCTTCCTTCTTTATGTATAAAGATAAGGAAGGAGAAATACAAACAAGAATCTCATCGCAAAATAGTTCGTACTTTAAGGTAAAGGATGTGAAAGTTGGGAAAATACCTGATGTGTTACTTGCAGATACGGAATGGACTAATGCTCATCTAAACAAAACATATCATCCCAAGTTGTATATCGAATCCAGACCTGTGTTGATTACAGAAATAACAATCGTTGATTCGGAAGGACTTACCTATATCTTTGGTGGAGATATTAATAGTATTGACCTGTCTTGTGCGTATTCTAAAGATCCTGATTATGATAGTCACTATAGTGTATATGGTGATCAGATAGGGAGGCATAGTATGATTTGGGATAGTTTTCACTCCAGTTTACTAGCTACAGCATCCACTTGGCATATCAAGAAAATAATATTACCCAATCAGGAAAATCTCACTTTTAATTATGATAAAGGAAATGTAAACATCGTAGAAAGATTTCTTTATACAGATCATGATTCTATACATGAGACGGAAGAATATGAGTACAATAAGTATCGTTTGCTGACATGTACGAGAAAGTATATTAATAATCCGAATGATAACAGTATGTTGGAAGCGAGAACTAAATATATTTCCGACTTGATGGAAGAATATGATAGTGTAACTTCCGGTTCCATTTCCTCCGGCTCTCCATTGAAAGTCTATGATACTATGAGAGCACAAGGATTGTTGTCTTATCCTGTAGAAACTGTTGTTAAGCGGAATGGAAAAGTTACTTCTGCCGAAGTGATGACATATAAGCTGTCTGATCAGTTTGCCGTTCAGGATAAACAGTATAAGTTGGAAAATGATGTGCCGTTAAGCGACTACTCCTCTTTCAAACTGCTGAACTCGGCTCAATATTCTATGGACAATCGATGTGCGCTCGAGATGGAATATCTTGATTATGATTCATACGGTAATCCGGCCAATATAGCAGATAAGGCTGGTGTCAAGACGGCTTATATATGGGGATATAAAGGCTTGTATCCTGTGGCTAAAGTGGTAAATGCCCGAAATACTTTCAAGTCCGTTCCTCAATATAGGGATGAGAGAACGACTAAGTACGTAAACCTGAAATACAGTTCATTGTCGGCTAATGTGAAATCGTATAACTTTTATACATCAAAAGCGGGTGATGTTGAAATAGTCCTTGCCGGAGCGTTAGGATTTAACTGGTATGTATCAGGACATCTTGACAATAAGGCTTTCAATCTGGTTCAGATGAGAAGCTCTGATAACATGGGCAAGCCTTGGACTGACTATCAAAATGCCTATACGTACAGTGCAACATTCTATGTCTCTGCCGGTTATCATACATTTAGTATTCTTAGTACTGATGCGTGTAAGGAATCGTCAGCAAATGTATATGACGGAGATATTCATTTCTCTTATTGGACAAGAAAAAGTATTGCTCCCGAGACAAGTGGTACAGATGATGTATTCTATGAGAACTTTGAAACCACTCATTTACGTCCTGCTTCTTTCGGATATCATAGTAATAATAGTTGTATCGGTCCTTATACGGTGTCTTTAGTGACGAATCCGGAAAGGAAATATGTAATAGATTATCAGGTCTTTAAGAATGGGAAGTGGGAGTATATGAAGCATGATTTTGTCAATGGTCGGGATTCAATAAATGAAGGAGTATACCCTATAGACGATGTACGTGTATATCCTAAGGATGCTTCGATAACTACATATGGCTATTATCCTCTCATAGGATTGAGGAGTGCGACTAATGAAAGGGGAGTAACGGAGTCTTATAGATATGATGACTTTAGCAGGCTGGTATCTGTGATGGATAACGATATGAATGTCGTTAAGGAATATGATTATTTTTATCAGAATCAATCCGTAGAACCTGAATTGACTTATTATAATGAGCAAATCAGAGAAACTTTTACCCGGAATACTTGTGACGCATCTTTAGGAGAAATGGGGGAATTTATCGATTATGTAGTGCCTGCAAAGAAATATAGTTCAACTTTATCACAGGAAGACGCTAATCAGAAAGCCTATATCGATTTGCGGAATAATGGTCAGCAATATGCCAATGAGCATGCAGAATGTAATTCGAATATAATCGTGTCTGTTTATAATCCCATGGAACAGGATTATTATCTGACGTTTGATTGGGGAGTTCAGGGAAGCATCGTTACCGATTATTACGAAATACCACCCAGCCGCAAAATCGCTGATACGGGAGATGTACTCAAAGACTATGAGCCTATTAAGGTTTACGTACCCAGAAGATTCTATAGAGATACTCGGGTTGCACCTCAAGATGATCATTGGGCATATGAGGAGCCTTCTATAAAATCCACTCCTTATGCTTTCGATATCAACTATAACATTGAGTATTATACCGGTCATGAAGATATATACGTTATAGGCGGCTATCCTTTTACTTATTAATTCTCTTTATTAAAAACAATCAGATATGAAGAATTTTTTATATTGTATGTTTATAATGGCATTGCTATCCATTGATAGTAACGCTCAACCGGGTAATTCTATCAGTGAATTACGTAAAAGTGATCTATGGACTGATTTGGGAGAGATTCTTGAACCAGTGATTGTTCGCGAGACTTATGATACCAGAAATGGGACAAACAATTATGGGAATGAGAATAATGATATTTATTTCTCTTTTTCTATATATCGCCCAACCCTCATTGTTTCCCATTTCAATGGATCGAGCTTAGAGGATGTTGAAGCTCATTTGCTGTATTTCCCATTAAGTGAACCTATGGATAATCTTGTTGATGTGGGAGACCCTGTTACATCGGGTAATTATGTAGAAAAGATGGAGGAGAAAATAAAATTACTACCTTACCTGAATCTTCATTTGGAAGAGAATATTGGTCATGGAGTGATTGGATCACTTTTTGTACAAATACTGCAGCCTGGTTATTATATCTTTCAGTGTGAAGGAGCATCAACATTTGGGAATGATTATAATGGAGAAATTACTAGTAATATCTATATTAATCCTTTGGGAACTTCTATGGAAGCACCGATGGAAATAGGGGACTTCTCGGATGATTTTAACTATCATTTCTCTGGTTTGTTTGATTTTGACGATTCGCAGGAATTGTTCTTTTCTGTAAGGTTGAACTATCCAATGGAAATTAATCTCTCTCCGGAACAAACGGTTGAGTCTTTCCATTCAATAGAAATAATGGAAAAATCGGGTGCAATACTGGCAACAAGCGATGGGAGTCAATTGATAAAAAAAGCAATGCTTGATGCAGGAGATTATGTGATACGTTCGTTTATTAAAGCGAAAAGAAATATACAGCTAAATATATCAGGTAGTACAGACATCCTGAAAGGAGATAAAAAAGAAAAACCGATTGATATAGACTCTGTGATATTACCATTAGATTTTCAGGATACATTCAATACGGAATTTTTTACTGATTTCTATCATGGAAATACTACATCAGATGTGTATTACCGTTTGAAAATTAACTCTCCTATGGATATTCTTGTTTCAGTTCCTTCTTCTACTGTTGAAGGAGGTGTAAATGTTTATTTGCTAAATGAGGCTGATTTTCTTAAAGGGACTTTGGATACAAATAATGATAAAAATCTTTATGTTTCAAACTTATCTGCAGGTACATATTATATTGTAGCGGAAGGCAGTAAGAATAATGGTGAGATAGCTCTCCGGGTTCAGGGATATGAGCACTTTGATAATGTACGTTCCCGTGATAAGAATTATGTTGCTACACGTACCTATACGCAGGAAACAGGTATTAGATGGCAGGATAAGACAGACTATTACGATGGTTTGGGACGTTTGGAACAATCTGTCTTGAAATACTCCCAGAGCAAGAATGATATAGTAGCCTATCAGGAATATGATGCCCAGGGACGAAGTTCCAAGCAATGGTTGCCCACTGCATTTCAAGATAATGGAGGAAAGTTCATTCTTCCTGATGTGGTAAAAAGTAAAGTGATAGCTACGTATGGTGATAACGTTCCTTACTCCCGTCCGGTATATGAAGCTTCTCCGCTGAATCGTATTCTCGAACAATACGGTCCCGGACAAGGCTGGCAGGATAATCATCATAGTGTGAAAAATACCTATCTGACCAATATGACAGGTACGGATACATTGAACTGTATCCATTTCACTGCAACGAACGTAAGTGATACTGTCATGCGAATCAGTCGCATTGGTAACTATGCGACAGGGCAACTTTATGTCACCCGTGTGGAAGATGAAGATGGTAATCCGTCTTTCGAATTTAAAGACAAACTGAATCAGCTTGTCTTAACCCGTCAGATCATACAGACCGGAAGAAATAAGGAACTATATGATACCTACTATATATATGACGATTTCGGCAATCGGGTGGCTGTGCTTCCTCCGGCAGCTTCTTCCATGTTTGAAAGTGGCAGTTCCACAAGTTGGATGAGTAATACGGATGCGACGCTTCTGCAATATGCCTTTTTATACAAGTACAATAGTCGTAAACTCCAGATAGCCAAGAAACTTCCGGGTTGTAGCTGGTCTTTTTATATCTATGATAAGGGAAAGCGGTTGATTTTTTCTCAGGACGGTAATCAGCATAGTCGTGGTGAATGGTCGTTCAGCATTCCGGATATGTTCGGACGTGAATGTTTTTCGGGGATTTGCAGGAATGCGTTGAATCCTTTTGTCGATCCGTTACTTTCTTCGGTTGTCGGTGCCTCTTGGTATTCCGGTTCTTCTTCTGCCGGTGGCAGTGGATCGTATAAAGGTTATAGCTTGTCGGGCATCACTTTGACTTCTTCCAGCTTACTTTCAGTCAAGTATTATGATGATTACTCTTTCTTGGGCAGAAACGGATTTCCGGTTTCTACAGATGCCGGTGTTTGTTATGATGTCAATGCAGAGTCGGAAGGTTTTGGCAAACGTCATTCGGCAAGTTCCCGGGATATGCTTACAGGTAATCTGATAGCCTGTCTTGATGAAAAAGGGCAGTCCTATCTTTATACTGTGATGTATTATGATGATCACGACAGAGTGATACAACGTAAATCGAATAACCGTTTGAACGGCGGAGTTGAAAAAGATTATATTGCTTATAATTTTATTGGCCAGCCTACAAAGCATAAGCATATCCATTCTGCTGCAGGCAAAGCGACCCAAAGCGAAGTTTACTCATATAGCTATGATTATGCGGACCGGTTGCAAACCACCACTCACTGCTTAAATAATGGACCGGTAATGACTCTTGTCAATAATGAATACGATGAACTGGGGCGCCTGAAACATAACAGGCGGAATGGGCAGTCTAATTTGCATACGAATTATGCTTATAATCTCCGTTCGTGGACTGAATCAATCAGTAGTCCTCTGTTCTGTAAGACATTATATTATAATGACACCCGTTCCAACCCAACCAACACCCGTTATTACAACGGTAATATCTCTGGTATGGACTGGGGTGTAAATGGCGATAAAAAGCGTGGTTATGATTTTTCTTATGATAATCTTTCTCGGTTACTCTATGCGGACTATCTTGAAAATAATATTCGCAATCATAACTTTAACACTTCTTATAACTATGATAAGCAGGGGAATATAGTCTCTCTGATGCGTTCCGGAAATCAGAATACTACCTATGGAATAATTGATAATTTGGCTCTAAATTACCGTGGTAATCAGCTAATAAAGGTTGAGGATACTGCATCAGATTCAAATCTTTCGGTATCATCTATGGATTTTAGGAATGGTGCGAAGCAGGATGTGGAATACTTTTATGATGAAAATGGTAATCTGATTAAAGATTTAAATAAAGGTATAGCTGATATTCAATATAATTTATTAAATTTGCCAAGACGGATTACTTTCAATGACACAAACAAATCTACTCATGAGTATGTTTATTCTGCCGATGGAAAGAAGTTATCCGTCATTCATAAATCTTCTGCCGAGAATCGTACCGATTATATAGGTAACATGATTTACGAAAATGGTTCTTTAAAACGTATATTGGTGGATGGTGGCTACATTGAAAATGGCATTTACTATTTCTATTTGCAGGACCATTTGGGTAATAATCGTGTGGTGGCTAAATCGGACGGGACAGTAACTCAAACAAATCATTATTATCCTTTCGGCATGTCGTTTACAGAGAGTACTCACGGAGATAAACAACCTTATAAATATAATAATAAGGAGTTGGATATGAATAATGGCTTGAACAGGTATGATTATGGAGCAAGGATGTACGATCCGGCTTTGGGAAGATGGCATGTGGTTGACCCGATGGCGGAGAAGTATTATTGGGAGAGTCCATATGGATATTGTGGAAATAATTCGATTAATTGGATTGATCCGGATGGACAAATGAAAGTTATTTATAATCCAGATAGAACTTATAAAGAAACGACTCATAATAATTGGTTTCACAATACCTTTATCGGACGAAAAGAGTATATTGATTACGGAGATCAGAAAGTAAATCTCTCTGAATCGGAGTTCTGGCAATGGCAGATCACAGGAAAGTATGACAATGTAGGTTCTGTATCAAGTTTAATAAGTAACTTAGAACTTACTCTTAATGAACCTCCTACAGGATTGATTGATGGAGCTGCTAAGTATGCGGCATCGTCAGTTTATTCTTTAATGAATTCTCCGAAAGTGTGGTTGACGGGTAAGTCATGGGCGGGAACATATGCAACTCCTGATGAGAGAGCAAATGGATTTATTAATGTAGCTACTCAGAGTTTTCCTGCTTCCCGTTTATTGAAACAATTACAGCCGGTTTCATGGCTAAAATTTAAATATGCCAATCCTCACATTCCTACAAAGATTAAGCATTCTGTTTATGATATGGAGATGAGAAGGTTTGATGAAATAAATCGTAATCCCAATGCGTTTAAAAAGATGAATGATGGTATAGATGGCTTTTTGTATATTAATAAAAAGAGAAAAAACGATGAGAGGTATTGATTATCTTGGTACTCTGATTATGTGGCTGGTAGTACTAATTGGTTGGCTGATAAAAGGGGGTAAAACCAATCTTCTAAAAGAGATTGCGAAAATAGATGATTCTGCAAAAAGGAATGTGGGAATAATTTTTGTAATCTTCTTTTTGGGGCCCATATTCTTAGGTGAATGTAGGGGCAATTAGGTTCTCTTTTTCTCTAACTTCGATATGAACGGGAATCTAATTCGTGAATCATATCGGAGTTAGTATGATTTTAATAGTAATTCATTGATAATAATATATGAAAAATATAGAAACAAATAAGTACTTTGCCATAATGTCCGAGAAAGATGATGTGGAATTAATGCGAATTATAACTGTAGAACGTGCGGATTATCAAGCTGATGCTGTGATTGCCGCAGAAGAAGAATTGGAAAGACGGGAAATTTCTCCATCTATGTATCAGGACTTTACAGAAGAAGTAGAAAAACTTATTAAGGTAGAAATAGAAAAGAAAGTGGAAAAACAGCATCTTCCTTTGTCAACATGGGTGAAAGTGATGGCATTTATTTTTCCCTTTCCGTTGTTTTTCATCATAGGATTAGTGCTTATATTATTCGACTATCAAATACGTGGTAAAGAACTCTGTAAATGGATATTCTTTGGATGGGTGTTCTATTTTACTCTTTTGGTGATTATGAAAATATTTCTTTAATATATTTGGGGAGTGTTATTATTAATCAAGAGTAATATTTAGGTGTTCATGAGTACTATGAGCATAGAATAATGAACTGGAGTAAAAACAAGTACCCACTGGAAATGCTATAATGCTCAATTGAATCATCCAACCTTCAAAAAATTACCTAAAGACCAACAAGATGAAATCAGACGGAGAGAATATGAATATTACATCAATCGTAATCATTAAAAGAGTAATCGGTTTTACATGTGTTATTCTATTGTTACTAACAAATGTATATGCCCAAGAAAATGAGATATCGATTGACTTGGAGTTAGTAAGTGTATGGGAGAGTGAGTATCAACCTAGTCCTCAAGGATTGATAAAGGGAGACACTCTTCCAGAAATTATTAATTTTGAATTTATCGTGTATAATCACACCGATAAAGCTCTCATGTTCGGTTCTAATAGTCATCTCTATTATCATCCGGATTGGAATAATTCAGAGTATGGAGAAATTGGTCGTTTTTTAATGATAAATGGTGCGGATACTATTTCATTATATACGAAAATGTCAGGTTTAGGTGCCAATACATTATATGATAATGAAGTTATTTGGGGATCTATAGAGAGCTTTCATGATTTAGAAACTCATCCTGTTTTTAGACCGTTTTTTAATCGGTGGAATTATGTAGGGAAAGATCGAGGCAAAGAGCTTTATAATTACTTAAAGGATTGTCAGTTTTTATATGTTCCGATACCGGCAGATTATCAACGAAGGCTTGATAAATTTGAAGATAAATCAATGATCAATCAGATTACCTATCCTCGTGATACTATTCAGATAAAAAAGAAAGATCCTTTTGAAATTATTGTTAGTGATTCAGAAGAAGAGTATTATATTTATCCTCCGATATCAATAAAACAGGATGAATAGCTCCATCTGATGCTGAAATCTTTATTATGCCCTAAGATAATTAACCCATGATAGTTATTTTATCTTAGGGCATATTCTATTTCAATTCATTTTTATTTCTTATAAATCAACTTACTTGGCACCCCGTTTCCGAAGAGTTCATCGCCTAGCGTTGTAATCTTATCACCTGTAGCGAGCACATAGCGCAGATTATCGCATCCCATGAACGCTCCGAACTCGATAGCCGTCACACTGGCAGGTAGTTCAAGTGTTCCGGCAAGTCGTCCGCAGTTGCTGAATACCCGTTGGCCGATGGTCTTGAGGTTATGTGGCAGCTTGATCTTCAGGAGATACTTCTTCTGAGAGAAAGTAAAGTCGGGGATAGAGGTGGCATTGGTCTTTGAAATGTCGAGAGACACAAGGTTCGGCATATAGTCGCGAAGCAGTTTGAAGTCGGCATTATCCAGTTTTCCTTCAATAGTCAGGAAGTTGATATCTCTGGGTTGCAGTCCGGCTTTCATAATCTCATCTTCCAGCTTGCCCATAGCACCCACTTGGATCGTGGCTTCCAGCGGTTCGCCTTCGATAAATGCAAAGTTCTCCCATCTGTTTTTAAAACGGTAGGCGTCGCTGCTGCCCAATGGAACGAAAATAGCCGTCACACTGTCGGCCAGAGCTTCCGGCAACAGGTTAGGAGCTGTCTTCTTGCGTATCTGACAGATTTTCAGGTTGTCACATCCTTTGAAGGCGGCATCTTCGATATTCTTTATCTTTTCGGAAAGAATCACTTTTTCCAGTGTCTGCTTACCTTTGGTCATTCCGTTTACCACATTCGAGAAGGCGTAGGCGGGGACAAAATTGGCCATATAGATGTAGAACTTTCCGTTAGGATACGTTCCGGCCTTGCCGCTGTACATCTTGATTTCGGCATTGGAAATATCGAGCACCTTCAGGCTGGGAAATTCATCGCGGAGATGTCTGAAGTCTTCCGCATTCAGTTTTCCTGTCAGTGTAAGGTGGGTGATGCTGTTGGCTTCCTCTTCGGTCATCATCGAGATCAATGTGCCGGGCTTGCTGACATAATACGTTTTGCTTACTTGTGCGGTTGCTCCCAAAGTACTGGCAACCAATAAAAAACTTATCAGTAGTTGTCTTATTTTCATAATTATGCAGATTTGTTCTGACAAATATAGGAAAAATAGGTAAGACACGATGTTTTTTTATGTTTTATATCTAATTTTGTAGCGTGATTAACAAAAAGTAAAAATGGAGACAGAAGAAATCAGAGAAAAGAAAGAACCGAAAAGACTTCCCGTATGGGCGTGTATCCTGTTGTTTGCACTGGGGCTTTTCGTATGTATGGGACTGTATGGTACAATAGGATTCGGATTATTGTCTCTGATTCTTGGCGATGAGGCGCGACACCCCGGATTGTTGGTGTACACTGTGACGGAAGCCAATATGCTGCTGTCTGTGTTGACTCCGGCTGTGATTCTGCTTTATTTTGAACGCCGCCCCTTTTCTGACTTGGGGCTGACACTGAAAGGGCATGTCCGGGGACTGTGGTATGGACTGCTGGTGGCGATGTTGCTCTACCTGATCGGCTTCGGGCTTTCGCTGGCTATAGGTGAAGTAGAAGTAACAGGCTTTCAGTTCGATCCTTTAAATCTGCTCGGCACTTTTGTGTTCTGTCTGCTGGTGGCTTTGACTGAAGAGATCATGATGCGCGGCTACATACTCGGACGTCTGCTGCATACCCGGATGAATAAATTCCTGGCTCTTTTCGTTTCTGCACTGCTGTTTGCATTGCTGCATATCTTCAACCCGAATGTGGCTTTTCTGCCGATGCTGAACCTGGTGATTGCGGGTATGTTGATCGGTGCTTCCTATTTATATACACGGAATCTTTGTTTCCCCATTTCCCTCCATCTTTTCTGGAACTGGATTCAAGGCCCGATATTGGGATATCAAGTAAGTGGAAACGATTTGGGAACATCGCTGCTGACGCTGCATCTGCCCGAAGAAAACGTACTGAATGGCGGAGCCTTCGGTTTTGAAGGCTCGCTCATTTGTACAGTACTTATGATAATCTTTACGATTTTAATTGTGTGGTGGGGCGAAAAGCGGGAGGCAATCAGTCTTGCTGTACCCCGATCATGCTAAGCTGAATCCGCTTCCGGTCGGTATCTACATTCATCACTCTGACCATGACGTGCTGGTGGATGGATACGATTTCCGTAGGATCGGATATATATCGCTCGGCTAACTGGGAAAGATGTACAAGTCCGTTTTCCTTGATACCTATATCGACGAAAGCTCCGAAATTCGTAATGTTGCCTACGATACCCGGCAGGATCATGCCTTCGCGCAAGTCTGCGATGGTGCGCACGTTCTTGTCGAATTCAAATACCTTGATCGCTTTACGCGGGTCGCGTCCCGGTTTGTCAAGCTCCTGCATGATGTCCTGTAAAGTCGGCAGGCCCACAGTCGGCGTGATATAGTCCGATATCTTGATTTTTTGGCGTAGTTCCTTATTCGCAATCAGTTCGTTGACGGCACATTTCAGGTCTTTCGCCATTTGCTCTACGATGTGGTAGCTTTCCGGATGCACTGCTGTGTTGTCCAGCGGGTTCTTTGCTCCGGGGATACGGAGGAATCCGGCACACTGTTCGAAGGCTTTGGCACCCATGCGGGGGACTTTCATCAATTCCTTACGCGAATTGAAAGCTCCGTTCTCGGCGCGGTAGTTGACAATATTTTGCGCCAGCTGCGGACCCAGTCCGGAAATGTATGTCAGCAGATGGCTGCTTGCGGTATTCAGATTCACACCTACCAGATTCACACAGTTTTCTACAGTCTGGTCGAGGGCCTTCTTCAATTTCGTCTGGTCTACGTCATGCTGGTATTGTCCGACGCCGATGGATTTAGGGTCGATCTTTACCAGTTCTGCCAACGGGTCCATCAGCCGGCGGCCGATAGAGACTGCTCCACGCACCGTTACGTCATAATCGGGAAATTCATCACGGGCGATCTTGGATGCCGAATAAATGGAAGCTCCCTGTTCGCTGACCACGAAGACCGGAATTTGCCGGTCGAAAGTCTGGTGATTGATGAAGTCTTCCGTCTCGCGGCTGGCTGTTCCGTTGCCGATAGAGATGGCTTCAATCTCATAGGCTTCTATCATTTTGCGGAGCTTGGAAGCCGCTTCACCGGTTTTATTGACCGGAGGGTGGGGATAGATGTTTTCATTGTGCAACAAATTGCCCTGCGCATCCAGACAGACTACTTTACAGCCTGTGCGGAAGCCGGGATCGATAGCGAGTACCCGTTTCTGTCCGAGCGGAGGAGAGAGGAGCAATTGGCGGAGATTCTCCGTAAACACGCGGATAGCTTCGTCATCAGCCTTTTCTTTGGACTGTGCAGCAAACTCTGTTTCAATGGAAGGTTTGAGCAGACGCTTGTAGGCATCGGCAGTGGCTTCGCTTACCTGACGGCTGCATTCATTGTTGCCGTGTACGAACTGGCGGTCGAGGCGTTCCAGACAGGCTTCGTCATCCGGACTGATGGATACTTTCAGCAATCCTTCGGATTCTGCGCGGCGAATGGCGAGGAGACGATGGGAGGTGCAGCGTTTCAGTGATTCGGAGAAATCGAAATAATCACGGTATTTGGCAGCTTCTTCTTCCTTGCCTTTCACTACTTTGGCAGTGATCGTTGCCTGACGGGCGAATTGGTTACGTATGGCATTACGGGCGCGTTCGTCCTCATTCACTTGCTCAGCGATGATGTCACGGGCGCCTTTCAGTGCATCTTCTGTGTCCTTAACTTCACCTTTGACGAAGGCGGAGGCTTTGGCGCTGAGATTGTTCTCTCTTTGCAGCATCAGGATCATGGCAAGCGGTTCCAGCCCTTTCTGTCGGGCTGCTTCGGCACGGGTCTTCCGTTTGGGCTTGTAGGGCAGGTAGATGTCCTCCAGCTCCGTAGGATTCCAGGTGTCGTTGATACGCTTTTCGAGTTCGGGAGTGAGTTTGCCTTGTTCGTTGATGGTACTAAGAATCGTTTCCTTCCGTTTGGCTATGTCGCACAACTTGTCATGTTGCTCCTTGATGTTCTCTATCTGTACTTCGTCCAGTCCGCCTGTGGCTTCTTTACGGTAACGGCTGATGAAAGGGATGGTGGCACCTTCCCCCAATAAATGGAGAGTACTGCTGATTTGTCTTTCCGGTATTCCCAGTAATCCGGAAATCATTTGGTGAAATAGTTCCATATACAATTTTTTTGCGAATGAATGAGCGACAAAAATACACATAAATCTGTTATAGCCGACAAGTTTTAGTATATTTGCAGCCTAAAATGAGATAGTAACACTTCAAAACTTACAAGTATGATGAGATATATAGGATACCTGTTTATCTGTTTGCTATGGCTTTTTCAGGCCACAGAGTTATTTGCTGTCTCTAATGATAAAAAGCCGATCTTAATTATCTGTTCTTATAATCCCGCTGCGCATCAAACTTCAGTAACGATTTCCGACTACATGGAAGAATATAGTAAACTGGGAGGAAAACGTGATATTGTCATTGAAAACATGAACTGCAAAAGTTTCTCCGAAGCCCCGCTCTGGAGCGGCATGATGACGCAGATTCTTTCTAAATACCAGGGAGAAAAGCATCCGGCACAAATCATTCTGCTGGGACAGGAAGCCTGGGCAGCGTATCTGTCTCAACGGGATTCCATACAGGTGAAGGTACCGGTGATGTGTAGCCTTGCCAGTAGCAACATCGTCATACTGCCTAAGGATACGGTTGCCGGACTGGACACATGGATGCCGGAATCGGTCGATCTGTTTGCCGATCAAATGGATATACCGGAATTGAAGTCGGGATTTATCAACCAATATAATATAGAAGATAATGTCCGTATGATCAAGGCGTTTTATCCGAATACGGAACATATCGCCTTTATTTCGGACAATACTTACGGTGGTGTCACGATGCAGGCACTGGTGCGGAAGGAAATGAAGAAGTTTCCCGAACTTGACCTGATCTTGATGGATGGCCGTCGGCATACAATTTATACGATTGTAGAAGAGTTGCGCCATTTGCCGGAGAATACGGTGATTATGGTAGGTACTTGGCGGGTAGACATGAACGAGGGTTATTTCATGCGGAATGCGACTTATGCCATGATGGAGGCTACTCCGACCATTCCCGCTTTTACTCCGTCCTCTGTGAGTCTGGGATACTGGGCCATTGGCGGAGTGTTGCCCGACTACAGGAAACTGGGAAAAGACATGGCATTGTCGTCTCTGCAGATAGATCAATATCCGGAGGATGACCGGCAACATCTTTCCGTTATCGGCTGCAAAGCCGTACTCGACAGCCGGAAAGTGAAGGAGTGGAACTTGAATCCGCAGGTTCTTCCTTTTGATGTGCAGATTATCAATCAGTCGGTTTCATTTTATCAGCAATATACTTATCAGATTTGGTCAGCATGTGCGCTATTCGTCATTCTGGTGCTGGGCCTGTGTATCTCGCTCTTCTATTATTTCCGTACCAAGCGTCTGAGGGATGAACTGCTGAAATCCGAAAAAGACCTGCGGGTGGCAAAAGACAGGGCGGAAGAATCGAACCGTCTCAAAAGTGCTTTCCTCGCTAATATGAGTCATGAGATACGTACTCCTTTAAACTCGATTGTGGGTTTCTCGGATGTGCTCGCTGTAGGCGGCAGCACGGAGGAGGAGCAACAGACCTATTATCAGATCATCAAGACGAACTCGGATTTGTTGCTTCGCCTGATCAATGATATTCTGGACCTCTCACGTCTGGAGGCGAATAGGGTGACTTTGACTTGGGAAGAGTGTGATGTGGTGCAGGTATGCAGGCAGGTGGTAGCATCGGTCAGTGTTTCGCGGCAGTCCGGCAATCAGTTTCTGTTTGCCAGCGATTACGAGTCATTCGATATGGTGACGGATATACAGCGTATGCAGCAGGTGATTATCAACCTGATGTCTAATGCGGATAAGTTCACCAAAAAAGGAAAGATCACACTGGAATTCTCGGTGAATAAGGCGACAGGTATGGCCGTGTTTTCGGTGACGGATACGGGGTGTGGCATCCCGAAGGAGAAACAGAAACTGGTATTCGAACGTTTCGAGAAACTGAACGAATATGCCCAGGGAACAGGTCTGGGATTGTCTATCTGTAAATTGATTGTCCACAAATGGAAAGGTGATATATGGATCGACTCCGAATATACGGGAGGAGCACGGTTCATGTTCTCACATCCGCTTAAAATAGAAAAAGAATGAAACGATTTGCATGTATCTACGTATGGCTTCTTTGCCTCGTGCTCTCTGTTGCGGCACAGGAGAAAATTGTGAAGCTGAAAATTGTACAGACAAGTGATGTACATGGTAATTATTATCCTTATAATTTTATTACCCGTAAGGATTGGCAGGGCAGTCTGGCGCGAATATATGCTTTTGTGCAGAAAGAGCGCGAACAGTATAAGGAAAATCTTATCTTGCTCGACAACGGCGATATACTGCAAGGGCAACCTACCGCCTATTACTATAATTATATAGATACGGTTTCTCCTCATCTCTGCGCGGAAATGATGAACTATATGAAGTATGATGCCGGAAATATGGGAAATCATGACGTGGAAACCGGGCGTGCCGTATTCGACCGCTGGATAAATACCTGTGACTTTCCGGTGTTAGGAGCTAACATCATCGATACATCGACCGGAGAACCTCATCTCCCTCCTTATAAGGTGATGGAGCGTGACGGAGTGAAAATCGTCATTTTGGGAATGATCACTCCTGCTATCCCTGCATGGCTCTCGGAGAATCTGTGGAAGGGGCTGCGCTTTGACGATATGGAGGAGACAGCACGCAAATGGATGAAGATCATCCGTGAAAAAGAGAATCCGGACTTGATGATCGGTTTGTTTCATGCGGGGCAGGAAGCTTTCAAAATGTCCGGTAAGTACAATGAAAACGCTTCTCTGAATGTTGCAAAGAATGTTCCCGGTTTTGACATTGTACTGATGGGGCACGATCATGCACGTGAATGTAAGAAGGTAATGAATGTGGCAGGAGATTCAGTACTGGTTATCGATCCGGCAAGCAACGGAATCGTTTTGTCCAATATCGACGTAACCTTAAAGTTGAAAGACGGAAAGGTGCGCAGCAAAGATATCCGGGGAGTATTGTCCGCGACAAAAGATTACGGAACCAGTGAGGATTTTATGAAGCATTTTGCTTCCCAATACGACACTGTCCGCAACTTTGTTTCTAAAAAGATCGGTACATTCACCGAGAGCATCTCGACCCGTCCGTCTTTCTTCGGGCCGTCTGCTTTTATCGACCTGATTCATACCTTGCAGCTTGATATCACTGGTGCGGAGATTTCTTTTGCTGCACCGCTTTCATTCGATGCGAAGATTAATAAAGGGGATGTGTATGTCAGCGATATGTTCAATCTGTATAAGTATGAGAATATGCTGTATATGATGACCTTATCCGGGAAAGAAATCAAGGATTATCTGGAAATGTCTTATTTCATGTGGACCAACCGGATGAAGTCTCCGGACGATCATTTGCTTTGGTTCAAAGAGAAACGCCGCGAAGGTGCGGAAGACAGAGCTTCTTTCCAGAATTTCAGTTTCAATTTTGATTCGGCATCGGGTATTATCTATACTGTGGACGTCTCCAAGCCGCAAGGAGAGAAGATAACCATTATCAGCATGGCGGACGGCAGCCCTTTCCTTATGGATAAGATTTATAAAGTGGCTTTGAACTCTTATCGGGGCAATGGCGGCGGTGAATTACTGACTAGAGGTGCAGGTATTCCACAGGAGAAACTGAAAGAACGTATTATCTTCTCTACGGATAAGGACCTTCGTTTTTATCTGATGAATTATATAGAAAAGAAAGGTGCGATGGACCCGAAGGCGCTGAATCAGTGGAAATTCATTCCGGAGAAGTGGACTGTTCCGGCTGCCAAACGCGATTATGAGTTTTTGTTCGGAGATAGTCAATAAGTAGGGAAAAATGTTCTATTTGACTGATAATATCTGACCTTAGGTTGCATGTCTGATTATTACTGGTATCTTTGTCGCAAATAAAAAGAGAAAGTATGGATATTCAAGGTGTTCCTAAGATAGGTATTTCTTCGGTAGTTCATTCTAAGCATATAGATCCTAATAGTATTGATGTTGTCGATAATGATATAGCGCTTTTCGATACGGAAAGCGTTACTTCCCTTTATAATGGTCCCAGCAAACTGGAAGTGGTAAGCATCGGACTTTGTCTGGAAGGCTCCACCCGTTTCAATATCAGTTTGCGTGAGTTTGAGCTGATTCCGGGAAGAATGGTTATTGCGTTGCCCAACCAGATCATCGAGCATCGTCAGTTTAGTGCTAACTTTAGGGGGATTTTCTTTGCTGTATCAAAGAATCTGCTGGAATCATTGCCCAAAGTCGGAAATGTGCTCTCATTCTTTTTCTTTCTGAAAGATTATCCTTGCTTTGATCTCAACCTGCACGAACAGGAAATGATTAAAGAGTATCATGCTTTCATCAGGAAGAGATTGAGGAATAAGGAAGATATGTATCGCAGGGAGGTAGTAATGGGATTGATGCAGGGGTTCTTCTTTGAACTTTGCAACATATTCAACAGTTATGCACCGGATTCTTCTGCTGTTGTCAAAAGTAAAAGCCGTAAGGAATACATATTTGAACGCTTCTATGAATCTTTGATTCAGTCTTATCAGTCGGAGCGTAGCGTGAAGTTTTATGCCGATCAATTATGCCTGACACCGAAACATCTGTCCGGTGTTGTGAAGGAAATCAGCGGAAAGACAGTAGGGGAGTGGATTGATGAATTAGTGATTCTGGAAGCAAAGGCACTCCTGAATTCTTCGAGCATGAACATACAAGAGATAGCTGACCGGCTAAACTTTGCCAACCAGTCATTCTTCGGTAAGTACTTCAAGCATTACACCGGCATGTCTCCCAAAGAATACCGGAAAAGCAGATAGCTGAGAAATGGTGAATGACTACGGCAGCGATAACGGGAGATTTTCATCGCTGGGACCGGCATTCTACAGGACACCTGAGCGTACGCGGCTCAATGTTTCCGGTGTCATCAGCAAGTAGGAAGCGATATCTGCCAGGGGAGCCCGCTTGATGATTTCCGGATGGGTCTCGAGCAACAGGTTATAACGTTCGCGGGCGGATTCGAAACGCCAGGAGTCAGCCTTGGTTTGCGATACAATCAGGGAATATTCCAGTATTTTCCGGTAGAACATGTTGATTTCCCAGTTTTGTTTTGCCAACTGCAGCATCTTGTCATAAGGACACAGGTAAATGATAGCAGGTTCCAGCGTCTCTATAATCAACCGTGTAGGAACCTGTTTTAGTAAGCTTTCGATACACATCACGATACATCCCTCGTATGAAAAGTGTTCGGTGACATCTTTCCCGTTTTTATAGTAATATTGCCGGAGCATCCCTTTCCCGACAAAAACTAATTCATGGGCTACTTCTCCTTCATTGAGTGCAATCACTCCTTTGGGAAATTCTTCACGTATCAGGATGCTTTCTATCTGCCGGCGTCCCTCTATACTCATCTCAGGGAAGCGGGAATTTACGACGGCATTTACTGTTTCTCTTAGTAGTGTATCCATGTCATTAATAGTCTTGTTATGTGCAAAAGTACTAAAAACGGTTGATATAAATCGGGTTGATTCAAAAAAGATGTATCTTTGTCTCCAAAATAAGGATGTGTATGATGATGAATAAGATAATAGGATTGGCAGTTCTACTGCTTTGTATGTCAGGTTGTGTCAGAGATAATGATGCTATATATTACCCCGTAGGCGATGTGGATATTGAAAGAGGAGGTCCGGCACTGGAAGTCGGAGAGGGGGATGTCTTGGTGGTGCGAAGCTATAATGAAGAAGATTATGTATTGGATACGATAGCTCAATACCCGAATGACCCGACTTTGGGTAAACTGACGTTTATGATTGATCTGAAAAACCAACAGAAGGATCAGAATGTTGCCAGTTTTAACGGAGCTGGTAAATCAAAACTGACCATGAGCCTTGGATATAAGGATGGCAATTACCCTGCGGAAAGCCAGGTTCCTATATACACTTCGCAGGATATTACCGCTAAATATGCAATCAAACTTCGTCTGAAAGGAGAACTGACTGTATCCGGTGATGAATGGATGATAGATTATGTATATGCCCAACTGGCTAGCCTGTTCCAGCCTTATCCTCCGACAAGCTTTCCTGAAGTCTTTATGTGCAAGGGAGGGATGAAACTGGGAACTTTCGACTCCTTCCGCAGAACCTGTACTTTTGATATCGTTTATGATCGTTCCGACCTCTCTTTTAGTCAGTTATACTTCAATTTATTTATCAATTTAGCCGGTCAGAAGCGGGAAAACAGGGTCAAACTGCGGATTGATAAGGAATCTTACTTCGAACTGTATGAGCAGAGTGAAGAACTGTAACTAGATAGGCGTTTCTTCAATTATAGACAGGTTTCTACGTGAAAGATGGCAGTTTTGACTGGATATAACATTCTTTTACAGAAAAAACTTTGAATGTTCAAATAATTATTAAATTTTATAATGTCCTAATACTACACTAATAAGCATCACTTTCTTTTTTAAATTACGCTTATTTTACCTCTTCTACTTCATATCCATCCTCTGCTTTCTTGCATTTGAAAACGCAGTAATCCGGATTACTTAAAGCATTATCAAGGCTTTGGGGCAGAACGATCTCTTTCGTCTGTTTGTCGATTGCTATCAATGCGTAATATATACCTTCTTCTTTACATTGCTCAATCAATACCTTTTTCAATTCTTCTACGTTATATTCCATTTTTTGAGATATGAACACAATAAAAAAGCCTCTTACTTCGATGTAAGAGGCTAACTAAAATTGAGTAGTGGGTACGAGAATACTGAGAAATATTCTCACATATTCTATCGTATCCACATATTATATTAGCTACTCTTATAATGTTTTGTTATAGTCTATTCTATTCTAATATAATCATAAATAGTCCCTGTTTTAGTCCCCGATTTTTTAATTAGGGACTATTTCTTATTAAATAAATCCATTGCATTTTTCTTCTCTTTATCTGCTATTGCTATATATGGCTTCATTGTTCTGTAATCTTCGTGCCCAGTCCATTTCATAACTACTTCAGGAGGGATACCTAACATTATCGCATTGCTTATGAAAGTTCTTCTTCCGCAGTGGGTAGTGAGTAATTCATATTTTTTATATACTTCATCTATTCTTTCGCTTCCCTTGTAGTAGGTGATAGAAACTGGAGCATCTATCCCGCACATCTCCCCAAGTTCTTTAAGAGCATCGTTCATCTTTTGATTAGATATGACAGGAAGAGCGAGATTGTTATCGTAAACTTCATCCTTGTATTTTTCAAGAATTGCTTTTGAATATTTGTTCAGTTCTATCCTTAATGTGTCGTAAGTTTTAATAGTTGTTACTAATATATGATCTTCATATACATTACTCCTTTTTAAATTAGCAACGTCAGAATATCTCAATGATGTAAAGCAACAAAAACAAAATACGTCTTTTACTTTTTCTAAATGGGAACATGAAGAGGGTGTTTTAAAGTTGTATATTAGCATCAATTCCTCCCATGTCAAATATACGACAGTATTTCGAACCTCTTTTAATTTAGGCTGAAATGTAGTAAAGGCAAGTTCTTTATTGTATCCTTTCTCTGTGGCCCAGCGAAGGAACCATTTTAGATTATCTAAGTTTTTTCTTATACTTGAATTTTTAAGCCCTTTCTTCTTGGAGCTAATTGGCACTGTATGCATATAATCTACAAACTTTGAAAGTCCTTGTTTGGTAAGATCCTCAAATTCGAGGCTAGGCGCAAAGTCCTTAAGTCTTCTTTGTATAGTTCTATGTTCTTTATATGTTGCTTCTTCCCATTGACTCTCTTTCCCTTGTTCTATCATAAATTCAGTGTGATATTCAAAGAGTGTCCGTTGTGCCCTTACTTTTTTCCCTAATCTTTGATTAAACTCGTCTTTGAATTCATTTTGAGTAGGGGATAATCCTTTTTGTTCAAATAGAAAGAATATGTTGTCGCATATATCCTCATAATTTTGAATAGCTTTATTTATAATGGAAGAATGAACCTTTTTTGTGCCGTGTGTTGTATTATTCTTGCAGCGTTGACTGTCTGGGCTCCACTTGTCTATGTCCACCCGGTATCCCACATTAAACGCGACGGTGTTATCTCCCCATTTTATTCGATAGCGAAGCTTTGCGTCAGTTTTGTCTTTCTCTTTATCGAGTAGAAATATACAGTTTCTTTTAATATTCATAGCTTTTCTATAAATGCCATTGATTAGTTTTACTTTTAATACATCGTATTTTTATTGATTAATATATCTAATTGTTGTTTATAATGACTTTTGTCTTATAAATTCTTGTTTTATATGATGTTTTTATTAAACTTTTTCGTATTTTACCTGTTGTATAATTTTACGAATAAAACATAACCTTAACCTAACACTTACTGCCTATTGAGCATTTCTTTCAACACACATATTAAATCATCCTTAGACTTTATTGTAGCGTCTTTTTCAGATATAATTCTTTCCAAATCTTGAATACGCTGTTGTAGCCTATCGAGCTCGCCCGAGTTTGATTTGTCGCTTGGGTCTAGTCGCTGTATTTCAACCTCTCCGGTAGGCTTAATAATTTTTTGGGTCCCGGATTCGGGCATAGTTACGTTAACCATGTTGCCTGAAATGTTTTGAGAGCCACCTCCTTGGACACCATAGTTATCTCTTCCTACGTTATTTTTATTTTCATTTATCATATTGCCAACACCCGTGAGTAGCCATGCTGTATTTAACTCTGGATATACAGACGAGATTTTATCAAGAGAAGATTTTCTTATGCTATCTCCTACATTGTTAACAAAGCCAGTCGATAAACCAACTCCCTTTTCGAATCTTCCTTGACTTATATTTATATATGCAAGAAATGTTATTAATCTATCTTTTGTTGTCATACTGAATATATTTCTGTATCTTTGTGTCGTAACAAGTTGCAGATGTTACAGAGACAAAGTGATTAAACTTTCCTCATAAGAGGTTTAATATATGGTATCCGTAGTAGCTGCAACCTATTGCGGATATTTTTATTTTCAAACAACTATGTATTGCGGTACTTTGTTTTATTAGACCCTTCCAACCGCAACTTTGGAGCTGGTCGCTTTAACTTTTATTGCTATGGTACCTCTCTCTGAACGAAGCGCAGATGAATATGCAGATACTTATTTTAAGGCTGTTTATTGTCACGTGGCTTAGTACCTAGTCTTGCAATAACAGACACTAATTCATTGTACTTTATTATTTTCTCTTTTTCATTAACCATTGACAATAATCCTATAAGCCTATTCTTACAACTTTGCAGGATATGTATATCTTCGGGCGATTTAATCATTTCCAATAAAACCTTGACTATTATATTACAAGTTTCTGTGTCTCCTATATTTGACACATGAAATAATTCACTTATTCTGTAATAAAGAAATTGATATTCGATACCTAAAGGGTCTGATTTTAATAGCACATGATAATAATAATCAGATACAGCATGGCATGTTATTGCATTATTCTTTTCGGCATTGAATACAGAGCTAACCTTTGTAGTCAATAATTCATCTCTTATTTTTCTTATATCAATAATAGAGAAGATATTCCAACCAATTAGCATAGTTACTAATAATGCTAATATACCCACTATTATTCCTTGATAATCAAATCCCAATTCAGGCACATGAGGGCATGCAATACATATTGCAATAACACTTACTATTATCGCAATAACACTCAAGCCAAGTGCTATCCACGCTATCCAATTTCTATCTTTACTTTCTTTCTTCATATTATAATAAGGTATAAACCACTCTAATAGTTAAATAATATTTAATACTGAAATAAAATCAGCATAACCTTTGTATGCTGAAAATAAATCAGTATATTTGCATCATCGAACCGCTACAAAGATACGCAACTTGGCAGAGATTCGCAATAGTATAAATGCATTAAAAGTAAGAAAGTTATGAAAACTAGAGATTATGAACTTGTAAGAAATGGTAAGTATAACATGAAAGCCATCATGCAGAGAGCTTGGTTGTATGTACGCCAATATGGTTATTCTCTGAAATCTGCCTTGCGTACTTCTTGGGTGGACGCTCGCATCAAAATGGATGAATATGTAGCATCATTGAATCCGAGAACGATTGAACCAAAACAGGGAAATGTGCTGAAAGCGTTCTTCGCCGATAAATATGTAAACTATGATAGTTCTTGGAGATAATTATGAGTAGGGATGAGATAAGCAAAAATTTGTCTTTCCTTCAGAAATACACAAAAGATCTGAAAGAACGAGATGAATATACAGTTCAGATGCTGGCTGGAAGTAAAGAAACGAAAGAAGAAATTATCAATAATCTCTTTCGGATAATAAAAGATTATGAAGCCCTGTTAGGTTAGGATCTACGAAAGAAGCGAGCGAAACGCTTTCAGGGCACAAAGGTAAACCGATGAATCCTAATTCGGGATGGGAGGATTAACCCTCAAAAATGAATCCGTGTTCAGGGCACGTTAAATTAGCCTGCGCAGATAAGCAGTATAGCCGATGCGAAGTATAGCGTAATAGCCAACCAGCGATGATATGAGCGGAAGGAAGCAACGTGAGTAAGTTAATATATAGCCCGTACGGACAGTTACACTGTTTGCGTGATGTCTTGATCGGATCAAGGTGCGGGCACTAACTAATACATATATAATATGAAACGTATACCATTATTTATTATTTGGATAATATCTCTTGCCATGACGATATTGTTCGCAAATGAATTTAATGTTGTTTTTTGGCTTTCTTTTGTCGCATTTGCATTGTGTCAAGTGTGCATAGAGAAAAACAAAAAGAGACTAGAGAGATAAGAGTAATTAGCTACTTAAAACTTTTTGTTTTGTCGTGTTTTTATTTTGTGTTTGTGTGTTCGGGGTGTATTGTCTGTGAAGATAGTGCATCCCTTTTTAAATGGAAAAATGAAAATAATAAAAATATACTTTAAGGAGATATCGTCGTTCGTGAGAATATTGATATCTGTTGTATTTCAATGTAAAGCCCTGTATCTAAAGTGATACAGGCAAACGGGCAGTTATGTCTCGTGGCTGAAACTACGGTGAAGTGCATCAATAATCCGTGAGGCTGGTTCGACTCCAGCACTGTCCACTCAATTTATAAATGAATATTTTATGGTAAAAGAAATCGTTATTGATGAAAGCTATCAAACAACTAAAGTGTTTGATGCTATGAAAGTAGGAGATATCTATAATATTCCCTACGATGAATCACGTCACATTGGTATTAAGTCTGAAGCTGCTAGAAGAAATCGTGAGGCACGCTTGACTAATAAGCTAAAAGCTAAGATAGACTTAATGTTTAGAGTCTCAAAAACTGAATATACAGGATATACCTCAGTTATCCGGTTAAAGTAACTTTAGAAAACACACATTCATGAAAAGAGTATTAACAGAACTGACACAAGAATGCGAGCTGACAGCCCAGATGTATATATCTGGATTGGAGAAAAAGGAAATAGCATCATTAAAATATAAGGCAGTTAGTACGATCAATAACCAATTACAGGAAGCTTTTAAGAAGCTAAATGTAAAAAACGGACGTGAATTATGCCGTAAGTTTTATGAACGATTATCGGGAATTGAATTTACCTTTGATTTTTCTCCGATAATTAGAACGGTAGTAACGTGCTGTTTATTGTTTGTTTTAACCCTTGATTCGCATTGTGAAAGGATAAGATTAAGAAGTACGCGAAGTATAGCAAGGGTCGAAATGGTCTTCCGATCTAGGGCTAAGAGATATGATTGTTGTTTATTATAAAAAATAATAGGAGGAATTATGATTGGATCAGAAAGAATATCAAATGATACTCGCTTGATAGATTTGACAGTTGGGGAATTAAGGGCATTGCTTCAAAACGCTATCCCTGTAAATAATCCTCCGGAATCAAAAGAATATGTATATGGGATAAAAGGCATAGCTGAATTGTTCCATTGCTCTTATACGGAAGCTTATCGTATTAAGCGCAGTGGAAAGATAAATAAGGCTATAAAGCAGAATGGGCGTAAAATAATTACAGACGCTAAAAAAGCATTAGAACTCTTTGGTAGATAATCTATTGTTTAACTATAATCCCGGAGTAAGGACTCCGTGCGGTATCCAGTCCGCTATTTAAGTTTTGAATTATCCCCGTATGGCTTTGCTGTTCGGGGCTTTTTGATTAACCACTTTAATAATATATAATCATGAAAAAGAAAGTAATTGTAAGAGGAAATTATTCCGGTGTATTTTTTGGAGAGTTAGTAGAAAGAAATGGTAGAGAAGTTAAGCTCGAAAATTGTCGTAGATTATGGTATTGGGACGGTGCTGCTAGCATATCGCAATTAGCGATCAATGGTACGACTAATCCAGGTGAATGTAAATTCACTGTTACGGTTCCAGAGATAGAGATTCTGGATGCAATTGAGATTATTCCGTGCTCAGATAAATCTGTTAAATCTATCGAAAGTGTTTCAGTATGGGCAAGGTGATGGAAGATAGAATAAAACAGTTTCTGAGTATTAGCTCTGGCTCTGGCTCTGGCTATGGCTCTGGCGATGGCGATGGCTCTGGCTCTGGCTATGGCTCTGGCGATGGCTCTGGCGATGGCGATGGCTCTGGCTATGGCGATGGCTCTGGCGATGGCGATGGCTCTGGCGATGGCTATGGCTCTGGCGATGGCTCTGGCGATGGCATAAAATCTGTAAATGGGAATACTATTTCTATAGTAGATAATATACCTACTATAATTACAAATGTAAAAGGTAACATCGCAAAAGGATTTATCCTCCAGTCCGACTTATCTCTTACTCCTTGTTTTATAGTAAAAGGGAATGATCAGTTTTCTCATGGTAATACTCTACACGAGGCATTTGAATCTTTGCAAGAAAAGCTTTATGATGATAGTACAGAAGAGGAAAGAATTGATAAGTTTAAAGAGCATTTTTCTGACTTTTCAAAGAAGTACTCTGCTAAGGAATTATTTATATGGCATCATATGCTTACTGGGAGCTGTAAAGCTGGGAGAGAGTCTTTTTGTAGGGATAAAGGTATAGATGTAGATAATGATAAGTTTACCGTCTATGAGTTTATAGAACTAACTAGAAATTCATATGGCGGTGAGGTTATCCGCAAATTATCTTGATTTAATCCCGGTGTCCGTTGATTCGGTATCCGGGAACTATTTTAACCAATTTAAATAATATATGATATGAAGGAATGGAATGATAATTGTCTTGAACTTTACGATAAGATAAGGCAAGTTCCAGACAATGCTAAAAAAACAATTTCAGCAGGTCGTTTAAAAGGAAAGACAGATATCAATCCTATGTGGAGAATTAAAACTCTAACAGAACAGTTTGGCCCTTGCGGATTTGGTTGGCGTTATGAGATTATAAAAATGTGGAATGAACAAGGTGCAAATGGAGAAATATCAAGCTTTGTGCATATCAACCTTTTCGTCAAATATAATGGTGAGTGGAGTGAAGGAATACAGGGGGTTGGAGGAGCTTCATTTGTTGCTAACGAAAAGAATGGAGCATATACGTCAGACGAATGTTATAAAATGGCTTTAACTGACGCTATATCTATTTCTTGCAAGGCTTTGGGTATGGCTGCTGATGTGTATTGGGACAATGATTCTACCAAGTATAATAAATCACAAATAGAAAATGATAATCGCAAAGTTTTAAACGCTTCTCTTCTCGGAAGAGAAGATTTGATGAAATGGATTTATAGGAATGAATCTTTTGCAAGAGAAAATAAACAACGTTTTTCTATAATTAATTTGATAGAGAAGAATTATAGATGTACGAATGATGACATAAATAAGATTTCCGAAAATTATTATCAATATAAAGTAAATCATAATCTGCAATGAGTAATAAACTAATAATCAACAGAATCCCATCTTCCAAGACGGAACAGAAAGAAATGGCTAATGCTTTTATTTCCAAAGTTATTGATGGTGATATAAATCCGATTGATGCAGTGGTTCAGATGAAAAGTATTTCTGAAACAATAAATACGTTTTTAAAGGATGAAAACATAAAAGATGCAGTAATACAAGAATGCGAGAAATATGGGAAAGGTGAGTCTCCCAGCTATTTAGGTGCAGTAATTCAAATAAAGGAAATTGGTGTTACATATGATTTTTCCATTTGCAATGATCCTGTATATAGTCGTCTTATTAAACAGAGGGAAGAAATAAACCAGCAATGTAAAGACAGGGAGACTTTTTTAAAAGCAATTTCTAAGCCTAAAACTGAAATTGACGAAGATAGTGGAGAAGTTTTTACCTTAAATCCTCCATGTAAACAAAGTACAACATCGTATAGTATAACATTTAAAAAGTAAGTAATATGAGTAGTTTATTTGGTAGCATCTGCCTCTCGGATATTCCCCGTGAGCAGATGAAAAAAGTAATGTGTAAAGATGGTAAAGAGCGTATTTTCCTGAATATATGGGTAGGAGAGCGTAAGGAACCTGCTACATTTGGAAGTAACACTTACACACACTATGTATCCTGTTCTCCTAAAAAGGAAGAAAGAAAAGATGGGGTAAATTACTTCTTGGGTGACTTGCAAACTTATAATCCACAACCAAGTGCTCCAAGTATGGAACAGGTTGATTCAGCTCCCAGTGTTTCACCTGATGACGACCTTCCTTTTTGACCTATGTTAGCAATGCGGTTATGTGCCTTATCAGTGTTGGCGATAGCTATTCTGATAAATTTTAGAGGAAAGCGTGATGACAGATATATCATATCAGGAATCTATATGATAATATCATGGCTAATAATGATTTACAGTAAATTATAAATCATGTTGTACGATCTTTCTAATCCATTACAAGCGGAACAGTTTAAATCTCGTTCCGCTTTGCTTGTTAAAAACGGGAAAATAGTAGAATTAACAGAAAAGAAGCCTAAAAGAAGCCTGAATCAAAATTCTTATTTATGGCTTCTTATTGGATACTGGGCTACGCAAACAGGATATACAAATGATGAAGCAGAGTCAATATATAAGGAAATAAACAAGGACATTTATTTTGTAGATAAAGAAATAGCCGGTGAGAAAGTGAGATACATAAGGCATACTTACGAGCTTGACACGAGAGAAATGTCGCTATCTATAGAAAGATGGAGAAATTGGTCTGTAATGAATGAAGCTTTTTCTGTATATCTCCCTGCCCCAAACGAGGAACGACTAATACAACTGATGGAAATTGAAGTTGGAAGAAACAAAGAATTTGTATAAAAATAGTTATTTATGATGCACACATGGTTTGAAGTGAAAATCCGTTATGAGAAAGTAGCGGAAAATGGAATGCAGAAAAAGGTTACAGAACCTTATTTGTTTGATGCTCTGTCTTTCACAGAGAGTGAAGGTAAATGTATTGAAGAAATGACACCCTTTATCAGTGGGGAGTTTACAGTTTCTGATATAAAGAGAGCTAATTATTCGGAGATATTCTTTTCTGAAGAAGAATCGGCTGATCGCTGGTTTAAATGCAAATTGGTATTTATCACGCTTGATGAAAAAAGCGGTGCTGAAAAGAAAACATCTACTCATGTACTTGTTCAGGCTTCCAATTTAAGAGATGCTGTCAAGAAGCTAGACGAAGGCATGAAGGGGACGATGGCAGATTATCAAATAGCATCTGTGTCTGAAACGCCTATTATGGATGTATATCCTTATGAAGCAAAGGAATAGCTTTCCACAGCTAAAGGAAATCCACGTGTTGCCTACTGTTATAAGCTTAAAAGGCGTTTTGTCGCTGATAGTAAGAGAAATTGTATTCATGCGTATTAATTAAACATATTATGGCTGGAAGACCTACAAAGCAGGGAATAGATTATTTCCCTATGGATGTTGGTTTCTTTACAGATGTTAAGATAAGAAAGATATCACGGGCCTGTGGGTCTCAATCTACTTCTATACTTATTTGCCTGCTGTGTAATATCTACAAGGATGAAGGGTATTACATTTTGTGGGACGAAGATTTGCCTTTTGTTATTGCTGACACAGTTGGGGTTTCCGAGGGCGCAGTAAAAGAAGTTTTGATAAAATCATTACAGGTTGGTTTTTTCGATCAGGAACTTTATGAGAAATATAAAATACTCACATCTTCTGGCATTCAAAAGAGATTTCTTCTTGCTACTTATCAACGCAAAGAAACGACTATTATCCCCGAATATTTAATTAATTGTGCAAACAATTCAATTAATTGCACAAATAATTCAATTAATCATAGCGATAATGAACAAAGTAAAAGTAAAGTAAAAGTAAATAGAAAGAAAAGAAAAGAAAAGGAAAATAATAAAGAAACTTCTCCTAACGGAGAAGAAAAGAAAGACGAGCTTTCTTTGTCCCACTCCCAAAAAATTGATTGGGTAGGTTTGATGAATTGGTATAATAGCTTGTTTAGAGATAAGCTTCCGGCTATAAAATCAATGACCGAAACACGGAAGAAAGCAGTAAAAGCACGTATAGCCCAATACGGCAAAGAAAGCATTAGAACTGTATTTAACCTTGTGCTTCAAAGTTCTTTTCTCCTCGGGGGCAATGACCACAACTGGAAATGTGATTTTGATTGGATATTTAAACAAGCTAATTATACAAAGATACTGGAGGGAAATTATAATGGAAAACGAGCTGATACTGCGACAACAAGAAGGGAGTCAGTTAGCCGCCTTAAGCAACTCGCCGGAGCAATACTGCAAGGCGCTGAATCCAAGAAGGATTGAAGACGTATTTCTTTCCCATGAACCTTTGATTGGGACTATAATTAAGAATCTTGGAGAGACAAAAGCTCGTGCAGCAGTAGTATATCTACTAGCTGACGCATTAGAATTCTTCAATGCAGCAGAAACGATGTCTGATGTCCAAGTTGCAATGACCGTAGATCTGATTATTGAGGAATATGCATACATGAAACTGGACGATATCAAGTTGTGCTTTAAAAATGCTATGAAGATGAAGTATGGCAAGATATATAATCGCATTGACGGTCAAGTTATTATGAGCTGGTTTAAGGAATACAATAAAGAGCGTTGCTCTACTGCTGATAATCAGTCATATAACGAACATAAAGCTCACAATGCAGAAGAAGCCAAGCCGACGAATGGCTTGTTTTATGAGGAATATCGTGCTGAACTTGAATCAAGAGCTAAAGATGGCGATGAAGAAGCTATAAAGGCTTTGGAGCTTTCCAACAGTATATCTGAAATGCTATGTCAAAGAAAGTTCGTCAAGCAAAAGGAGAATCTTGATAAGTTTTACACGTCAGATAGCAAAAGAAATGTTTAATGTTATAACACATAAATCATGCTAATAGGAACAACAGATCTTAATACGACTCTCAACCTGACGTATGTGTTGACAGATGTCGTAGAAACTCTTCTCCTCGACATGAGAAGTGAAATGAAAAAGCAGGGTTATGATCTGCGTCACGATGCCAAGCACAATTTCAACACGGCGATAGCAGCTATACGCCGGCTGAAACAAGATGTAGACAAGACCCAGCTTTCTACTCAGGAGAATTTTGGAAACGACTCAGACTGTCTCCTTGCCTTTATCAAGCTGCTGATAGATCGCTGCGGTGACGACGACAAGAAGATGTTCGAATTCTATAATTACATCAAGTGTTTCCCGTCCCAGTTAAATATTGAGTTGTCTGACGAGAAGAGTGTGTTTGCTCATATCTTTGATAATTAAGGCTGCTCGGTCAATTTCAGGGGACATGTTTTTTAGAAAGTAATAATTCAAAATTGTTTAGAAATGAATAAAAAGGAGCAGCAAGCAATCGACTTTCTTCGCAGCATGGAACGTGACGATCCGATGTGTTTAGGCTTTTCTGGCGGCAAAGATAGTGTTGTAATTCTTGACCTTGCAGAGCGTTCTGGTATAAAGTATAATGCGTCTTACGCAAATACGACAGTTGATCCACCTGGTACAATCAGTTTCATAAAGAAGAACTATTCACAGGTTCAGATACTTCACCCAAAGAAATCATTTTTTCAGTTGGTTGAAAATAAAGGATTACCCGGCAGAATGAGGCGTTTTTGCTGTGAAAAGTTGAAGGAGCAATACGGTATCGGTCAGCGTACAATAGAGGGAATGAGGGCAGAAGAAAGCCAATCGAGGGCGTCGTATGAACCGGAGCAATGTGATGCACGCAGATGGATGAAAGGTGCGAAGCATATTCTCCCGATCCTTAACTGGTCAGAAGCCGATGTATGGAACTACATTCGTAAAAATGGTCTTCCATATTCCAAGTATTACGATAAGCCCTATAATCTTTCCCGTCATGGCTGTATTGGTTGTCCCCTTGCCGGTTGCAAGCAGATGCAGGCAGAATTTAAGATGTTTCCTGGTTATGCCCGAAGAATGATTGTCGCCATTGAACGATATATGAATAATAAACCTAACAATGCTCTTGCTAAGAATTTCAGTGATCCGTATGAATCCTTTTACTTCTACATCAATGAAATGCCGATGCAGGATGTTAGACGTTTGAAAAAGGGACTTTTTCATTTTAATGCGAAAGAGGTTATACAGAAAGAGATTTTAAATAGAATAAGGTAAAACAATTTAGTAATGAATAAAAGCAAAAGGCGGGTTGCAAAGCCGCCTCCTGTTTATTTTAGATGGGTACACACTCTGTCACGTATTCAATTAACTAATAACTGTCACTTACGAGATTGAAAAATGCTTCCCATCCTACCGTCTAATTGATTTTGGACATCCATATAGCCCCACGGTAGTAAAGCTATAGGAGTCCTTTTAAAATTATGTTTTTCATAAAAATAAAATTAAGTCGCTTGCACCGTGCAAACGACATCCAAAAGTAACAATTTAAAATAATATGGCAAAGATTTATGTAGCAAGTAGTTGGAGAAATGTATTTCAACAGGACGTTGTAGCTATTCTCCGTGATTTAGGACATGAGGTCTATGATTTTAAGAATCCCCCACATGGGAATGGTGGTTTCCAATGGTCTGATATAGACCCTGATTGGCAGAACTGGACAACTGAACAATATCAAGAAGCACTTAATCACCCAATTGCGCAGAAAGGTTTTGATTCAGATTTTAATGGTATGCAGTGGGCTGATGTCTGCGTTATGGTTCTTCCTTGTGGCCGCTCGGCCAACACAGAAGCCGGATGGATGAAAGGTGCAGGTAAAAGGGTAATGGTTTATTCTCCCGAAAAGCAAGAACCAGAACTGATGTATAAAATATACGATTTTGTGAGTGACAACATATTTCGTATCAACGATAAGATAATTGGAGTATAACAAATCAGAGATGAATGTACTAAGTTTATTCGATGGCATGTCCTGCGGTCAGATTGCTTTGAAGCAGCTTGGCATTATCCCGGGAAAGTATTACGCTTCTGAGATAGACAAGCATGCCATCAAGCAGACGCAGCTCAATTTCCCGGATACAATCCAGCTCGGAGATGTCACTCAGGTAGATGTGTCTAAGTTAGAACCAATTGACCTGTTGATAGGGGGCAGTCCTTGCTTTGCGGCAGGGGTCAAAGTGTTGACCGATGTTGGGTATAAAGACATTGAAGATATAAGAGTTGGTGACAAGGTTCTCACCCACAATAACAGATATATGCCTGTTTTAGCTATAGGTCATAAGGAAGCCATGACCTATACGTTAAAAGCGCAAGGATTTGTTGATGTTGTCTGCACAAAGAATCATCCTTTTTACGCCCGGAAGAAATATAAAGAATATTATAGAAAAGACGATGGGAAAAAGTCTGCACGTGTCATATTGGGAGATGCCGAGTGGGTGAACGCTGGGTTACTTAAGGGAGATTATTATATATGTTCAAACATACAGAATGACCTATCCGAAAATCCGTACAATATCACTAAAGACGAAGCCTATGTAATAGGCAGATATATCGCAGACGGACATACAAGGAAAGACAAAAGGTATGACGAATACCACAAAGGAAGCAGAGCATGGCAGCTTATACTAAGTATCGGAAATTCAAAAGTAGAACAGTTTTGCTCCAATATAGACAAGTTAAATTATAGTTGCTATAAGCACGGAGATAGCGTCCATCGCATTGTGTTCAGCAATAAAAGGTTAGTTGAACTAGTAGAAAAGTATTGTGGTATTGGTTCTATAAATAAGCATTTTGGGGAAGCGATAGTTAGACTGCCAAAAGATTTGTTGTCAATCGTACTGAAAGGGTTTCTTGATGGTGACGGGTGTATAGATGGCAATGAATGGCACATAACGACAATAAGCCCTATGTTGGCAATCACGATTCAGCGTGTTGTTTCTAAACTTTATAATAGTCATATAAATGTCGGTAAACACACACCTGCGGAACACAAAAAGCTTCTAGGAAGAACAGTGCGTCAGAACAAGCAATATATAATATCCTTTTCAGAAAAAGAAAGGAGATACGATAAGGCAAAAACGATAGGTGATAAAATGTGGTCAAACGTAAAGTCGTTTACTGCATATAAAATGCAAACGGTTTACAATCTTGAAGTCGAGGAAGATAATTCTTATACGGCAAATAATTTCGTTGTACATAATTGTCAGTCATTCTCTTTTGCCGGCAAACGTGTCGGGATGTCTACTGTGGATAAAGAAGAGATATACACTCTGGATCGCTACCTGGAATTAAAAGAAGAAGGCTTTCAATTCGAAGGGGAGTCTTATCTGTTTTGGGAGTATATGCGTATTCTGACTGACATCCGTAAATATAATCCGAATGTGCTGTTCTTGCTGGAAAACGTAGAAATGGGCAAGAAATGGGAACGGGTACTGAGCGAAGCAATCGGTGTGTATGGTGTGCATATCAATTCTGCCTTGGTATCGGCACAGAATCGGAGACGTATCTATTGGACGAATATTAGGACGAAAAGAGATGGTTTGTTTGATGATTTGTATTCTGACATACCGCAGCCTGCGGATAAGGGATTTTTGTTGAAAGATATCCTTGAAGATGAAGTGGACGAGAAATATTATATGAGTAATAAAGCCATTTCGGGCATAATGAATCACAAACAAAGACATACGGAAAAAAGGAACGGGTTTGGAGCGCAATTCCCAACTTTAAAGAGCAATACTTTACTGGCGAGATGCTATAAGGATGGAAAGGAAAATTTGATAGTGGAAGATGTTAGAGTCAAAGGAGTTTCGTATACAGACAGAGGAATACGTCCTCATAGAGGGGATTACAGGAAATCCGGAGTAAGTGAGTACGGTACAATTTTATATACCGATCAAAAATCAGATACGCATATTGCGTCTCATGTAGGAATGATTGTAGAAGAGGATTCGCCTCTCACGGGAATTGCAGGGATTCGTCGTCTGACTCCTACCGAATGCGCCCGCCTTCAGACTATTCCTTCCTGGTATAAATGGGAATGTTCCGACACGCAGCAGTACCGAATGCTAGGCAACGGATGGACGGTGGATGTTATTGTGCACATCCTATCCTTTACGAAAGAGAAAATGAATATTAACGTAGTCTGAAAAGGCTCAAAACAATAAAGAAAGGAACTAACTATGGGATTTACAACACCATGTTTTATTAGAAAAAATACGGAGGAACTCCGTAAGAAGTTAGAAGATATAGGGTATAAAAACGCAGGTTCCTCAAATCATCACGATATAATATATACAGATACTGAACATGGAGTATATTTCACAACGTTCGCATCCAATATTACAGATGATGAGGTTGCGTATGATTGCAAATATAATAGAACCCTGTTCCTTGCTATTGCCGCACTGAGAGATGATACTGATAACAACCAAATGTTTATCAACGGCAAAGGAGATTGGGGTATATATCGAGACGGTTCTGACGGTGGATTATCGGGCATAGACTTTTATGGAATGCCTAACGACCTTAATGTGGACAATTATCATAAGGCTACAGTAGAAGAGCTAATAGAACACTTTAAAGGAAAGGAGGAATCATGCCATCATTTATAGCTCAACAGCCCAATGGTTTTTTCTGTCGCTTCAGCACAATTGTTGATACAGTGACTAACATTAACATGACAAGGGAAGACTATATAAACCTTTGTAAAAAGGAATTTGGAGAAGTGAAGGGTGAACAAGAAGCTCTAGATGTATTGAGTCATTATCTTAGACCTTTCCAGGATGTTTTAGATTGCTACACCCATTAAATGATTCAGTCGAAGAGTTTACACAACGTCTTAAAGGAATGGGATATGACGGTCCCTTTGAATATAGAGAGGAGGAAATATGAAGAATATTAAAGATTTAACAATCAAAGTAACTTATCGAGTTGGGCTTGGAAATGTTGAAGTCCCTGACGAAGTTTATAATGAATTAGCTAAAGCCTATGATGAAGGTGGTGATGTACCTGAATGGGATGATGAGCTTGAAAACGCAAAAGAATGGCTTAGTGATAATATTCGAGAAGCGGATGCAATGGAATGGGAATATGAGATTGATGATTTTCAAAATGAATAATTAAAAAAAATAAATTATGAAACAGACATTAGAAGAAGCCGCTAAACAAGGAGCTGAAGGATATAATATAGTTGGACAAGTTATTTATAAGTCCGGATTTAAAGCTGGCGCAAAATGGGAGAAAGAACAAGCAATTGAAATCCTTTCCTCCGTTTTAGAGAATTGGGTACATGGCGGTGATGCAGACTGTATCATTGCGGAGTTTGAAGAAAAAATTAATGTACAAATGGTAACGAATTAAAGAGAAAGGAGAAATAAAATGAGAGTATCACTTAAAAAGGCTTTTACCATATTAGATGGGAGGTTATCAACAAAAATGGATGATGTATATGAAATGCTAAATTTCATATTCTCCGAAAACCTTTATACACATCAAATTCCAACAGCTATGCGAAAGCTAAAAGAGCTTAATCCCGATTGGTTTTCGGATGGAGTAAACGTAGTTGAATCTATAAAGCAGAATTATAATACAAATGATTTTCAGGAGCTCATGGAGATTATTGATAAAGAGTTTTATGCTTATGAGATTGAGTTGGGGAAAGTTGAAGAGTTAATAAAATTTTCAGATGGATTATTCCCCGAAGAATAAATACTCAAAATAAATCAAGGAAGAAACTTAAAGGAAAATGATTATGCCAACAATACTAAGAGAAACTTATCCAACAGCCAAGAAAGAACATAGGTGTGAGTTTTGTTGTGAAAAGATAGCGATAGGACAAAAATATGTCCGTCAGACAAATGTCTATGATGGAACCATAGATGACTTTGTTACACATCAAGAATGTAAGGAGGTGGCTCATGAATTGAGAATGTACGATGATTGTGATGATTTAGGTTTAGACGGTGAATCCTTTCGTGAAAACTTGAACGCATACGTATATGCCAACCATTACGATGAACACACAGATGATGTTTATACCAGTTGGCAATTGAATCATTATGAGATAGCGAAGAAAATATTGAAAGAACTTAAAACGGAGAAGCAAAATGGACCGTACAATAAAATTCAGAGGCAAAAGCATATACGATGAAGAATGGCTGTATGGCTCTCTCATTAAAATCGAAAAGGATAGATATGCTGTCATTCCATCCTTAAACGATATCGAAATAGGGAAAAGCATCGGTATGTATGAGGTCTGTCTTGAAACCATAGGCCAGTTCACCGGCTTGTATGACAAGAATGGTAAGGAGATATATGAAGGGGATATCTTATTCATAGGCAACGATGGAGATAAAAATATATACAATAAAGTATCCATAAAAGACGGATGCTTTGGATATATCGGGGAATGGAACCACAAAATAATGCCATTCTGTTATTACAATGTAACGGAAGAGATTGCAGGTAATATCTACGATAACCCGGAATTAATCAAGGAAGAATAAAATGGAAAAGTTCTACTATTATGCCTTTCAAAGTAAAGGCTTCTTCGGGTCCGGAATACGTTATGCTGATGATGGTTGTTTCAATTTAGCAGAAATGCATAAGTTTCTTCAGGAAACCTATAAAAAGCGATGTGTGATTACCTTTTGGAAGGAAATAACCTGTGAAGAGTATGAGAAGATGAGTGATTATTTAGAAGATGGTAGGAGGCGATAAAATGAAAGACTATCAATTTGAAGAGATAACATTTTGGCTGTCATTTATATCCTGTTTGATATCTTACCATCTGGGAATAGAATGGTTGACAGGAATTCTTGTAGTGGTAACGGCGTTAAACCTATTCTGGTCAATAGTGACTGCTTGGGAAGATGTGAAGGAGAATCGAAATGATCAAAGTAAAAACGAAAGCAATAATCGGAAGGAGGAATCATGAAGAAGATAATGTTTAACGATAAATTTTCCCTAACACAAGCTGTATTAGAAGGTCGGAAGACTATGACGAGAAGAATAGTTACTTATCCTTTAAAGTTTAGAGGTGTAAACGTTGCAGGATATTTTGTATGTAAGAGACCTTCTGGTGAAGTCACTGAAATATGTATGTATGACGAAGATGAACGTATGATTGATGGCGGACAAATTCTTCCCAAATATAAAGTTGGCGAAGTAGTTGCCATTGCACAAAGCTACAAGGATTTAGGGTATGATCCAGACTCATTAGATAGAGATCCCAAAGACTTAGGTATTCGTGGTTTTATGAAACATTCCGCAGGCTGGAATAACAAGATGTTTGTTTCGGCTGCTGCTTGCAAGAAACATATCAGAATCACCGGAGTCAAGTGCGAACGCCTACAGGACATATCGGAAGCGGACTGTTTGAAAGAAGGGATTATAAAATATACTAAAGACGGAACAGTTTTTAAATATGATTTATCAGACAGATTTGAGATGTTTAGTTGGCAAGATATGAAAAGAAGTCCTAGAGAAGCCTTTTCTGCCCTGATAGATAAAGTCTCAGGCAAAGGCACTTGGGAATGCAATCCGTTCGTGTGGGCTTATGAATTTGAATTAATGGACTAAGATTATGAACCAAGAAATAGACAATAACCTTCTGGCGGAATGCTTGAAGGCTGCAATGAAGGTAGAGTATATAAGCAACAGCAGGGAGCTTAAGATGTACACCTATGCTCTGTACAACGCTCATATGTGGGCGAGAAAAGCAAAATAAAAGAGGACCCCCGAACCACCAGATAGATCCTCTTTTCTCAATTAATAGTACAAATATACTATTAATTTCTAAACTATAGTACTATGTTTTCAGAAATATCAGAGCTAAAAACAATCAGAGAGCAAAAATCCAGATTGTCAGAAAGAGAATACGAACTATCCACCCCTATAATGTCTGATTTGAATTATATTCCTTCCATATACCAATGTTTTTGTGACATTCTTGATTCCAGGGATTGTCCGGGATACAAAGACAGTGTTCATAACAGAAAAAAGTTTATATTCATCATTTTATTCCTGTATGCTCCTAGTGTTCTAGCAGGGGGAAGGATGCCTAGGGGCCTTCGGGATAAGATTGCAGAATCGGTAAATATCAGCGATAAGACATTTATTTCCCACAATATTGAAACTGTGGTCGTTCTCTACAATAATTATAAAGGGTTTCGTAAGGATATAGAGTATATTTACAGTGAAATTGTATCTCATCTAAGAGATGAGGGTTTAATTTTTAATAAATAGAGATGGCAGCACCAAAAGGAAATCAATTTTGGAAGTTAAGAAGCAAGCATGGGCGTGACATGTTATTTGCCACCCCTGATTTGTTATGGGAGGCTGCTTGTGAATATTTTGAGTGGTGCGATAAGAATCCTTGGAGAGTTGTTAAGAATAAGACAAAAGGAAAAACAAAGGAAAAGGAGGAATCGCCTACACAGCGGCCATATACACTTAGTGGTCTAATGTTATATTGTGATGCTAGTGAAACTTTTTGGAGGGAATTTAAGAAAGCTAATCATGAAGATTTTTTGTCGGTCATTGCACGTATAGAATCTGTAATAGAAACTCAGCAGCTGGAGGGGGCTACTGTAGGAGCCTTTAATGCTAATATAATAGCTCGCAAATTAGGTCTTGCTGAAAAACAAGAAAGTACATTGAATGTAAAAGGGAGTATCCCTGTTCAAGAGTGGATAAAAGCTAGATCAAAAAAGAAATGATAGTGTTTAACATTAAAACTCAAGAAGTCTATAATCCGTTGTATAATAACACGGATAAATTAATAACTCTCATAACCGGTGGTCGTGGAAGTGCTAAAAGTTTTAATGTTGGTACGTTTATAGAAAGGCTTTCATTCGAATCTGGACATAAGATGCTGTACAGCCGATACACAATGACTTCAGCAGATATATCGGTCATTCCTGAATTTCAAGAAAAGATAGATTTAGAGGGAACTAATGATTTCTTTGATATAACTAAAAAAGATATTATCAATACCTTTTCAGATAGTGTAATTATGTTTAGGGGGATCAGAACATCTTCAGGGAATCAAACGGCAAAGTTAAAATCCATACAGGGGCTTACTACTTTTGTGTGTGACGAAGCAGAGGAATGGAATTCAGAAGAGGACTTTGATAAATTAGTTCTCTCAATAAGGCAAAAAGGAATTCAAAATAGAGTAATTATTATTATGAATCCGACCGATTCAAATCACTTTATTTATAAGAAGTACATTGAAAAGACGCACCGATTGATAGAAATAGACGGTGTACAAGTTCAGATTTCTACTCATCCTAATGTTCTTCATATTCATACTACTTATTTAGATAACATAGAAAATCTTTCTCCTCAGTTTATCCAAGAGATGAAACGTATGAAAGAGGAAGAACTGGAAAAATATGCCCATGTAGCTATTGGAAGATGGTCTGATGCTGCAGAAGGTGCAATCTTTAAACGATTCGAAATTGTAGATTCTATACCCGATTATGCTAAGAAGAGAGGCATTGGATTAGATTTTGGATATTCAAATGACCCATCCGCGGCTATTGAATGTGCGCTTATTGATAATGACCTATATCTTGATGAATTGTTTTACAGGACCCGGATGCTATCTGGGGAAATTTCGGATTCTCTTAAGCCATTTAGGCTAAAAGTAATATCGGAAAGTGCAGACCCAAGATTAATACAAGAAATATCAAACTCAGGCATTCTTATTTATCCGGTAGATAAGTCAAATATAAACTCTAAAAGTTCAATTCTAGCAGGCATAGATAAAATGTTAGAATTAAACTTGAAAGTAACTAGAAGGTCATATAATCTTTTATATGAGTTAAGGAAATATACATGGGATAAGGATAAGGATGGTAATTATATAAATAAACCAATTGATAAATATAATCACGCACTTGATGCTGCAAGATATTGGGTATTGGGAGAAGTATTAGGAAGAATCTTAAAACCAAAACAATACAATAAAGACGATTTAGGACTATATTAAAATAAAAGATATGAATTACATTGAGGCTATATTCAATTTACTGCGTAACAAAACGCTTAATTCTTTAGGAGTTGAACGGGATTTAATGAGGCTTATCCAAGACAGGGATATAAGCCAGGTTATCTCGCTGCTTCAAGATAGAGATATTGATGTAAATGAGGCTATTGCCGAGTACAATCCGGAGTTTCATAAGGTCAACAGTCGCCCAGATAAGCCGCGTAAAGGCAAAGAACCTTATAGAACAGAAAAGCTACCTCGGACAAGACAAAGGTATATCAATGAAGTAGAGTTATTCTTCTTGTTGGGTAATCCTATAAAATGGAAGAACGATGTGGAAGGTACAGATGAAGCGTTTGAGGCATATAACGAGTTTCTTCAGAATACTAGGTTTCATACAACAATGAGACAAGCAAAAAGGCTGGCCGGCGCAGAAACTGAAAGTGCAAAAGTATATCATATATTTAATGATAACGGAAAGCCGGGAGTAAAGGTTTTGGTCATATCCAAATCTAAGGGATATACCCTCCGTCCGCTTTTCGATCAATACGAAAATATGATTGCATTTGGATATGGGTACAATTTGAAGGAGGGCAATAGAACAGTTGAGCATTTTGATATAGAAACGCCATCCTACATATTCCGATGCAAAAGAGCAAATATTGGGTGGGAAGTTGAGCCGTTGGTTAATCCATCTGGTAAAATCAATGTAATTTACTATAAACAGGATAAAGCTTGGTACGGGACACAGCCTAGATGTGACAGGGAGGAACATATTGATTCCAAAGCCGCTGATACTAATAATTATTTTGCAGACCCGAAAGTAAAAGCAACAGCAGATGTTCTCCAGTCTTTATCAGATCCAAGCATGGTTGGGGAAGTAATCCAAATGCAAGACAAGAACAGTGCTATTGACTATCTAGCTCCTCCTGAATACTCTTCAATGAAAGATAGTGAAAAGGAAGACCTGAATAACTCTATTCTTTTCGATTCATTTACCCCAGATTTCTCATTCGAAAATATGAAGGGTATGGGAACACTATCCGGAGAGGCTTTAAAGCGTGCTATGACGCTAGGATACATTAAAAGGGACAATCTAAAAGAAACTTACGATATACTTGTAGACCGGGAGAAGAACCTTATCTTGGCTATTATGATGAATGTTACCCACATCCATCTGAGAAACCAGTTATCCAAGCTGAAGATTACCCACGAATTTGCGGAACCATTCAATGAAGATAAGGAGAAGCAATGGGAAGCTATCGGTAAGCTATATTCGGATGGAATTATCTCTCTTGATCTGGCTGTTACTATGCTTGCTTTGACGGATGCTCCACAAGAAGAGATAGAGCTTATAAAAAGTGAAAAACAGGCTTCGTCAAATGGAAATGAATCTTCTGAATTAGACAAACAGACCAAAAATGAGACTACTTAGTCAGAAAAATTACGGGTGTTATACAAAAATAAAAGGAAAAATAGAACAAATCTGCCTCGAAGCAAGGGTGGGGTAACAATATTTTATAGAGTGAGGCATGGTAGGAATTAGTGTATTGATATTTTACTAAACAGCCCACTTGAAAGTGGTAAGGTTCTGGTAAGGGTAATTAAGCAATAACGGCAAGATTACGGCAAGGCCTTTTGATAAAAGCCATAGATAAGAGGAGTTGCTATCTCCTCCTCTTATCTATTCCAGCATTGTTGATGATCCTGTAAATCGTCTGCTCTGACTTTACCCCGGTTTTTGACATTATCTCTTTAATCTTTCCTCCTGACAGATACAGATCTATCACCTGTTTTTCCTGCTCTTCAGTGATCTGTTTTCCGTTCCGGAGAGGGATCTCCCTTCTCCTTAAGATCGCCATCACGGTTGTCTGGGAGATGTTAGCATACGTCGCTATCTTTCTAAGTGTCCAGCCATCCTTATATTGCTGACAAACAAGCAGTTCTTCTCGGTCTGTGATAATCTTTCCTCTTTTTTTACTCACTTTTTCCATGTTGTTTATTTTTTTTGTTTTACAAAGAATTTACAAGCAGTCTGTACGCAGACTCTTTGGCCGCCAAATGCTTATCTTCGTTTTCATCGTCATCACACCAATCGTCATCACACCAATCCCAGATCTCAGAGTCCGTACAATGCACTGAGATACCCAAACCGCTTAATACATACTGTCCGTAACCTGTTTTCTCGATAGTAATTGCCTCGTTGTTAAATTCAAATGTCTTCATGATTGTTTATTTATTTAAATTATATTCATCTGCCACTTTCCAGTCAAATGACGGATATACCGCCTTATTTTCTCTGATTGTTACGTGTGCCGGGCAACCTTGTGCGAGCTGAGCTATCAGATGCTTGAGATTACCAAGATCGTTATCAGTTACTGTGATTACACTACCTATACCCTCCAAAGGTACGTTAAAATTAATTTGTGCTAGAAACCTGTGTTTAGGGCTTCTTAAACTGTTATTGTTCATGACTTTATAGTTTATTGATTAATAATTATTTAGCATTAAGAATTTGATTTGCTTTTTCTTTTCCAAAGTAATTTACAGCTTTTGCATAGTTACTTACATAACCTTTAGAGATTTGAGGATAATTACGCATTACTCTGCTCAGCACTGACTGTATTTCTTTTTCTCCGATATTTTTTCTTCTAGCCCAAGACAGGGTAGCTTCGTTTAAAACTCTTATCATAAACCATCTTAAGGTATAAAAGTTATCAACTTTCACATTCTCGTTGAAAAAAGAGATAACCATTTCTCTATTGCTACCTAATACTGTATTTACTTCCTCTGCTGTCATGGCTTTTATTTTTTAGTTGTTAATACTTTGTTTCTTATTTTGATGTTACAAAGATAGTAATTAATGTGATATGCTCCAAATAAAAAGAGAAAAATATTGTGATTTACTACATTATTTAACATTAGGGCATAAAAAAGGGCAGCCCTAAAGCTACCCTTTCCCGCTGATTGGCGTCAACTTCAGTGTCGGACCGAAATCCCCTGACTTACTCTTTATTTATAAACTCTTGTAGCACCTTGTTTGTCTCGACTGCGAGTGCGGACATCAAGAATCCGTCTTTGCACATTTCACGTACTTGCCCGAATATCCGCTTTAAATTGGATTCCATGCTTTCTTTTGGATTATATACCACTTCTTCTTTCCCGTAAGGTATCAGACCCCCGTATGTGCTTCCGTGCTTCTTTCTGCCATTATTTAAGTTTTCCTGTAGCGACAGGTTAAACTCTTTGACTTGCTTCCTTACGATGCGTTCTGCGTACTTGGTGCAACGCTCTGATCGTAGTTTTTCTTCCATTTCGTTGAAGGCTGCGATGTATGCTTCCTTGAACTGGGCGGCTACCTTTCCGGTGAAGCCCATGGCGAGGAAGGTGAAGCCGTCACGGGTCATGTAGTACATGGGGAGTTCTTTCTTTACATTATTGCATAACTCGTTGATATACACACAGGGCGCAAAATTGCGCTCTGTGAAATTAGCACTACATTCCAAACCTCTAATCGCTTTCAGTACATCTTTATGTGCCTTTCTAAAATACTCCGCAACCACCAAAGAAGAGGTCACGGCTTGACCGTTTTTCGCTTCTACCAATTTATCGGTAGACCATAATTCCAAACTTTTTGTTTCCATAATGTTTCTATTTAATGTGTTGATACTATCGTATCGCTCTTACTTAGCACATGAAAAACCTGTCGTTATCGTCACCGAACATCTTGTATCCGGCAAACAGGCTTAAAACGATGATTGTCATTTCTATCATAATCTTATATTTGGATATAGTTGTGGCTGTCCGGCATTGAAACGGACTGCTGTAAATGAATTAGGGAAGGGGATTTGCTATACTATTCTAGCCAGCTTCCCGTCAGAAGGCTTTCCGCCAAAGAGGTGGTTCAGATAAGCCAATCCCTTCTGGGTAACAAGAACCTTAGTGACGACAAAGCCTGGGTGGTTGTTGCGCTCGATGAACTTCTCTTTCATCTCGAAGTAGCCGGCGTCAATAAACCTCTGTTTTGGTTCGTTGCGGTTCGCGAAGAATACTCCCGCTTTCCTTAGCTTCTCGAACAGTGTATTGCGCCCAAATCCGAGCTTTAGGATTTTGGCGGACATTCCTATGTCTACTTTGTCGTCAGTCGCGAATGCCGCGTCTGCGAAGTCTGCCTTCGGTTGGAGTTTGGCGTTCTTCTCTTCCAGCTGCTGCTTCTCCTGTGCCAGCCGTTGTTTTTCCTCTTCCGATGATACTAGGGCTTTCAGGGCTTCGAGGTAGGTTTGCGGAGTTTGAGGTTTGCGCTTCTCTAGTTCGAGTTGCTCCCAGCGATCAATAATCTTCTCACGGAGTACTGCGTCGTAGCCGGAGGCGAGGATCAGGCAGCCTTTCTTGGTGAGTTCGAAGCAGGGGAGTTCTTTGTATCCTCCTCTTGGCTGTGACTGCTTGTAGGATGACAATCCAAAATTGGATTGTGATACTCCTTGTGCTAAAAGTGAACGAATATCACGCATTACATGTGCGTGCTGTTTTCCTGTAAGTTCAGCTATTTCAAGCGAACTCATTCTATCCGTCTCGTGGATTAACGTCGCCATCAAACTACTGTTATTCGTCCGATGATGATTGTCGATATTGTTAAGCATAAACAATAAAAAAAGGTATATTGCCTTTCCCGCTGCTTAACACATATCGACTATGCTGTGGTTCCATTACAGTTCCACACGGGGGTACAATATACCTCAATATTTTAAATACAAGCATAAAAAATGCCTGCATAAGAATGCAAGCTCCGCCTGCACAGTCGATTTAAATATGTTAAGCACCGCAAACGTACAAACTATTTTTGAAAAAAGCAAGAAAAAACAACTTTTTTGCGTGATGCATGAAGATATATGACGATTTATTTGCATTTATGAGAGGTTGTCCGTTATTTTGTCATATTGTATAACATAAAAACATATAATTATGAAATCTTTTTATCTATTTTTTATAGCATCAACCTTTGGAATTATCTCTTCTTGGGGACAAATAAAAACGACTGATATTATTTTAAATAATGGAAGCTCATACTCGAAAGTGTTCGATTACTCTTCATCTGCAAAATTAAAGCATTTAAATGCAAAAGAATGGATAGCTAAAACATTTGGAGATTATAAGTCCGTATTGCAATTTGAGGATGAAGATAACTATAAATTGATAATAAAAGGATTTTCTAATTTAATGACTGAAAATTCAAATGGGGCAGGAGGTCTTGTTACTATTGTAGAAAAACCTAAAATGAATTTTGTACTTACTATTGATTGTAAAGATGATAGATATAGAGTAAAGATAGAGGATATATCTTTTGACGTAAATACGAAATTTACGCTTTTAGGGAATACAAATAATTCATCCAAAAAGTATGATTATTATGGTTTTACAAAAAATGATTCATTAACGTATGCACTCAAGATAGCGGATGTTTATAAAAAAATAAAAGATTTAGAATCTGTGGATTTATCTTCTCTAAAAAAGAAAGAACTTAAAAAGCATAATGAAGAATTGGCAGCTCAACAAAAGTTATTGGTATCAGAAACGGAGGCACAGAAGAAACAAATTATAAAAGCAAAAGGTCGTGCCATTTTAGTTCAATCGACTATTTGTGATTTAATGAATTCTCTATGTGAAGCGATTGAAAAGAAAGATGATTTTTAATGTATATGTGAATTTTATCGTATTTCTTTCCACATATACATTAAATTATATATATTTGCCTCAAAATTTAAATATAACGTTTATGTTAAGAGTAAAAGAAATAGCAAAAGAAAAAGGATTGACTATGGCAGACGTAGCTAAAAGAATGAATATGTCTCAATCAGGATTATCTATGGCATTAAATCGAAACTTGACATTGGATGTGTTGAGTAGAATAGCTGATGCATTAGAAGTAGAGATACCAGACTTATTTGAACGTAAAAAAGAGGAAGAAAACACTATAATCTGCCCAAAATGCGGTTCTAAGTTTAAATTAATCGAGTAAAATTTGCTTTTTTGTGTGTTTGTATGTTATTTTGTTGCATTGTATAACTAAAACACACAAAGTTATGGAAGGAATTGCACTATTTGTATCTATTGTAATCATCGTGTTCGGTGTATTGCAAATTATTCTATTTTTCAAGTTATGGGGAATGACTAATGATGTGAAGAAGATAAAATCATCTTTTCCTATGTCAATAGCTGGGGTATCTCCAGCGAAAATCGAATTTGCCATAGGGAATAAAGAGAAGGCAAAAGAAATGGTAAAAAGGGAGTTCATTTCAGATGTGTATAAAATATACAAAGAAGCGTATGAATACGCCCAAGATCAACATAAGATAAAATTTTATAATCAAGATTATCTAAAGCTGTCCTTAGAATACGAGAATAGGTTTAGCAATTCTAAAGAATATATAGACTTTACCATGTTTGATACATTTGACAAAGCTAACGATTTCTTTAAATAGTTATTTACTTCGCTAAATGGCGGGGTTTTTATTTGATACTAGAAAAATACCCCAAACCAAAGAAAAATAGACCTTAATAGAGAATTGTGTAATATTTATTTGTTGATATTGCTTTTTTAAGTATATATTTGCCAAATAATTGTAAAACACTAAAATACACACAATCATGAAGAAAATTTTGTTTTTGTTATGTTGTACAGTACTATTTACGTCATGTATGACAATCTGCTCCAAGTCTAATCAAGGCATTACTTTCACGGGAGAAAACGGTATTAAATTGTATGATGGTACAAATAATGTCAAACTAGGGGAAATAAAAGAAGGAAATTCTGTAACTGTAAAAGTTAAAAAGAAAATGGCAGATAAAACAGTTATTGCTAAGAAAGAAGGGTATGCTAATACTCCTTTGGTAATTGAATCTAATTTTAATGCTAAAAGTTTATGGAATATTCTTTTTTGGCCGGGATTTCTAATTGATTTAGGAACTGGGAAAATGAATAAATACGATCCGGTTATATATAATATTGATATGGAAAAAGAAAAATAACATTCTCATAGCCCCGTTCCAATTAAGGTTCGGGGCTTTTTATTTTCCAAAAGTTAAATTTTCATATTGCATTGAAATATCCAGCTATAAGAGTTGTATTATTGTATAACTTTTCTTATCTTTGTTCCATGAGAAAGATAATCACATATAAAACCTATTTCAGCGACTTCATTAAGAAGTTATCCAAGGATGAAGTAAATAAAATACGTCGTGCATTAGACTTGTTTAAGGTAGAAGATAAAATGCCACGACATTTTATAAAGTTTATACGTGATGGAGTTTATGAGTTCCGTGTAAATTATGGAAACAATGAATTCCGTATTTTTTTCATATATGACGGTGACACTATTGTGGTTCTTTTTAATGCATTCAAGAAGAAGACGCAAAAGACACCAAATAATGAAATAGAAAAGGCGTTAAAATTAAAGGAGGAATATTATGGAACTAAAAGAAATCAGTAAAGACATCTATGATGTAGATGCTTGGTTGGACGAAGGTCTTGGGAAAGAAGGTACTCCCGAGCGTGAAAAAAATCGAGAAAAGGCATGGGAGGAATATAACGCCCAAATACTCCTTGAGGCCCGAAAAAATGCACGTCTTACGCAGTCAGAACTTGCTAAGCGTATTGGGGCTGACAAAGGCTATATTTCAAGGGTTGAACGTGGGCTAACAGTTCCTACTGTTGCTACATTGTATAAAATAGCCTCTGCTATGGGGCTAACAGTGGAGTTGCGTCCCGCATAAATATGCTGTAATGGGAATAAACAATCATCAAAAAATAAATCATGAAAACATCAAACCAATACTCCGAACTATCTGTTCATTGCGGTAGCAACACGGACAGCATGGAAAAGCTAGTAGATATATGCAAAGAAGAAGCTGATAAGCTAGCTGAAACTTTATCACTTATCGAAGGTGAGGAAGTGTCCGTCCCTTTTTGGACATCAGGCCCAGGATTCCCCGAACTAATATGCACTGGGGTATTTAAAAGGAACGACAGCGGAAAGATCTGCTACGATCTAGACTTTTCGGAATCAGTTTTGTAGTCCATCTCCCTACCCAGTCTTCGCCCGCTGGAAGGTGGGCGTTTTTTTGTTTCTGAAAAGTTAAATCGAGCGTTGTTTTAATCAATTTGCTAAGTAAATTGTTTCATTAATAAATTGTTTGCTATATTTGTACCAATAAAATATCATCGATAGAACAAAAAGTTAATGAACATACTAAACACATGGCTCCAGTAATCACATATTTACTAAACAATGCTCCTTGGATAGCTGTTATAGTATTAGCAATCATTGGGAGTTGGAAACTGTCAAAGTATCATGCTAAGTTAGAAGAAACTAGGAATAAGGTTGATAGTCTTCCTTGTGATAAACATAAGGACGGTATTCGTGATTCAGAACAAAGATACAATGAATTACAACGAATTGTTACCTCTACCAATGATATGGTTGTCGAAATAAACAAATGGTTAATGAAATTTGATAATGATATGATTGATAAGTTAGCAAAGAAGGCAAGTCCCTTAAAAATGACCCCTCTTGGAGAAGTTTTATTTGAGAAATCATCAGCCAAAAAAACAATAGATAATAATATTGATTTTTTAATTAAGGAACTAGAAGATATAAACCCTCAAACAGCTTATGATGTGGAGGAAGAAGCACTAAGTTATCTTTTGAGAAACATGGGGAATGAAATGTTTGCTGATATAAAGAAATTTCTTTATTATTCCCCTGATACAATTCAATTAAAAGATCCTTCTTCTGGAGAAGATAAAGATGTGAGGCTTTCAATGCAATCTATAATCAAGCTAATGAGCATATATCTTAGAGATTTATATTTAAAGAAACACTCTAATATCGTATAATATATAAAGGCGGACTAACATCCGCCTTTCTTTTTGCCTTTTCCTTTATTCCCCAATCTATTTCTTACTCCTCACCACCATTATCACCAATTGTCCTCTGTTTTAGCAGGATTATTATCTATTTTACCACAATTGGCGAATTGTGGTTCATTCGCAATCTGATAATTTTCATATAGACCCACCGCATTGTATTTTTATGCTGATTTAAAAAGATTTGCATAAAAGAACTAATCATGAAAGAAAAAATTTTCCAGGCTTTAAAACTAGCTTATTCAAATCTAGGGTTAAGCGATGAAATTTTGCAGGGACAGGCCGATGCTTTATCTGCATCTGGTCTAGTAACTGACGATAATTTAGCAACTGTTGTACAGGGGCAAAAAGCGTTTCTAACCTCTCTTCAGAGCGGTATTGACAAACGGGTAACCGATGCGGTCAATAAAGCAAAGGAGAAAGAGGCTGCTAGTGGGGGCGAGCAGAACAAACAGCAACCAGAAAACGAGGAGCCGGAGTGGTTCAAAAAGTACAAGGCTGAACAGGAGCAGCGTTATTCCACGTTGAAAACTGAGAATGATGCTTTTAAAGCTGAGAAGTCACGTGCAGAAAGAAACAGTCTGATCTCTTCAAAAGCAAAAGAACTGGGTATTCCTGAATGGCGAATGAAAGAAGGCTTTGCTATTACTGACGAAATGGACGAAACGGCAATTACTACCTATCTTTCAGGCATCAAACAGAATATTGTTACCGCAGGGCTTGAAACAAAAGATTCGGCATTCCCTTTATCCACTCCAGCTGAAAAAGGCAAGGAAATGGCTAGACAGTGGGCGGAAGGATTGCCAGATGCTAATTAAAAACAAATACTATGGCTATTGAATTTGAAAAAGGACAGATTAAAGGTAGATTCCCCGTGTTTTGGAGGGGTGAATGCAAAGGTCTCCCTGGGGATTTCAAACTCACGCAGACGTTTCCTGAAGGTACTTTGATCAGAAAGGGTACTCCAATTGCGTTGGATTTTGCAAAAATGGAGTGTACAGTATGTAAAGCTGTAAAGATCGTGTCTGGAGGAACTACTTCTGCTCCGAGAGTCGTAAAAGGAAGCTTGGTACAGATTGGAGATAAGCTGAAGATTGGTGATAATGAGCAGACAATTAATAACATTGATAAATCGAACGCTGATTATGATGTTGTGACATTGGCTGCTGCACTGACAGGAGCTACAGCTAATGCAATTGCTGTCGTTGGGACAGATGTGCCAAATGCGGTGGTAGAAACAGACAAGGAGTATAAAACCAATATGGATTTTCAGACTGTTTCTGCAGGTTATGATGTGATTATTCTGAAAGAAGTAGCTTATCCGATGCCAGAAGATTGGCTTTTGGGCGGATGGTGCATGAAGAATAATCCAAGTATTAAATATGTAAGACAATAAGCTATGCCGGGATTATTTTACAGCTCTATTTTTGGCGAACTGACCAAACAGGTACAGATTCGTATTGATACCGCTTCTCAATTGAGAAAGCGTTTGTTTGACCAGAATATCTATGAACGATATTTGGATTGGGACACCCCTACTGTTGGTTTGAACTTCGAAGAAATAATCGGACAGTATAATCTAAGCGTTGCAGCTGCGACCTTGGACTCTAAAGGTAAAGAGCCTATTATGGGAACCGAGGGCTTTAAAACGTTGAAGGAGAAGGTTCTTGCTCATCAAATGAGTTATTCTATGCCTATTGAGGATTATCGCAAGGTTCTTCAGGTTCTAGATTCTCGTATGCTGACTGATGAGCAGAAGACTCAGCAACTAATCGATCTCATGTGGAACAATGTTACAAAGGTGGTAAATTCTGTACAGTCCAAACTGGATATTATCTTCTTGGGTGCCCTTTCAAACAAGGGAGTGTTCACTTTTGATGCAAACAACAATCCTGAAGGTGGTGTAAAAGGCGCTATTGACTATAAGATGCCGTCTGAAAACATTGCTAAAACTACGGTTGATTGGGTGCAAGGAAATGAAAACACTGTAGACTGTTTTGAAGACTTGCAGGAGATTTTGGACGCTGCTCAGGATAAGGTTACATTTGACAAGATTCTAATCTCCCAAAAGAAACTGTCTTTCATTCTTCGTAATAAGAAGATGAAGCAGGTGATTTACGGTACAGATAAGATGGGAACTCCTCTGCTGCTTGGCGGATTAAATGAATTCATGCGTCAAAATGGATTTCCGGAATTTGAAATTATCAGACGTATTACCAGGATTCAAAATAATGGTAAGTTGACGGATTATCAACCTTGGAATGATAAAAACCTCGTCTTTATTCCTGCCGGTAAACTTGGAGTTATCAAGAATGCTTATGCAGATAATGAATTGAGACAAGAGCGTGGTGTTACTTACTCAAACTACGGAAGAATCCGGGTATCTCAATGGGGTAAGGGAGAAACTGACAATTCGAACGGTGTTGAGTTTACAAAGGCTCAGTCATTGTCATTGCCGGTTATCACTGAAATTAACGGTATCTACTCATTGACTGTTGAATCGTGACAACAGGTGACTACATAAAGCAATGTTTTTCTCCGCTTGGTGATATATCAGATGCTGGAGTAGAAAAGTTCGCGTTGGGGCTGGGGCTTGATCCGGGCTCCGATGTGGACATTAATACAAAAGTGAAGATATCCGGTTCGGTGGACAAGTTTATGGATAAGATACTTGCCCACCCTACCTCTGTCTCAGAAAATGGCTTTTCTAAGTCCTGGGGTGCTGATACATTGCTGAACTATGCAAAATATATGTTCAGGTTGTATGGCATAATTCCCAATGACGAGACTGCTTCTTTGGTCGGAATAAGTATCATTAAAGACGCATCTAATATTTGGTAGTATGTTAGAAGAGACTCCACATAAACTGCAAATGCAAGTTATTACTCCAGAAGAGAATGACGAATATGGCCGGCTAGTTTCAGGAACAGGCGGAGAATCTTGGCAGGATGTAGCTGACTGTTTCTGCCATGACAATTCACAGCAGAAGGAAGTGTCGGTAAACGGTGAGCGTTGGGTTTATAACTATCATGTTGTCTACGAGGGAAACAAGATTCCTCTAGGAAGCTGTGTAAGATGCTTGGATTCCGACGATAATACTGTTGGAGAAGGTGAAGTGAAGAAAAATGCCGAGTGTTATTCGGAAGAGTTTAAAGGTAGATGTGATATTTGGATATGATTGCAACAACAGACATCGCGAACATAATATTTAAGGATTGCAAGTCTTTTGGAATTTCTGAAGTATACCAGAGAGGTAATATACCTGAAGGTAAGGTAAATGCTGAAAGGATTGTAGTTTATCCCAAGACTCAACAGCCCGATACCTATTGGGAAAGAGGATACGTTGAAGTTAATCTTTGTGTTCCTTTATCGAGATCGGGGAAGGCCAATTTGATTCGTTTGAATGAATTGGAGAGAAAGGCTAAAGAGATGTTCAAAGATGGAGTTGTAGGGCAATATGACGGTTCATGGTACCGGTATTCTTCTGAGACTATCGGGATAGAGGAAGATAAGGAGTTATGTTGTTACTATGTGAATGTAAAATTATTATTTGAAGTATTAAACGTAAATTAAAAAGATATGAAACCGTTTATAGGAATTAAAAAGATTTGGTACGGTGATGTTATTACTTCTGCTGTAACTAAAACTAGCCTTAAAACCTGGTTAGGTACTGCTACAGAAGTTGAGAACTCTCATCAAAATACTTGGTTGTATACGGAGGATGATCCTACCTATACCGACTATATTAACGAGTTGAATGGTGACATTTATTATCGTGATGTGACGCAAAAAGGGGCTAAAACAATTACTTTCACTATGGGAGTTTTCTCCTTTGATGACAAGGTAGATCTGCAAGGCGGAGAAAAAGTTGATACAGATGCAGGATGGGCCGCTTCTGATACTCCGGGCATTGTCAACAAAGCCATTGTCGGACAGACAAAGACCGGAAACTATATTGTATTCACCAATGCTGCGGTCATTGCTAAAGGGAATGCTGTGGAAAAGAATATTGGTCTGGGAGTAACAGCTGTTGCTATGGAAAATCCTAGCGCCGGCGTGAAGAGTGACTATATGTTCGACGGGGAAAAAGTAGATGCCGCATGAGCTGATGAGAACGTCGCATCTATGTCTTCTGATGCTTCTCTCAATTTGAATAGTTCTACGACTAAGTCAAAGCGGGTGAACGCTGGAACTGCTGTTAACTATGAGGGGAATGGAGAGGAAGATACTTCGCGATCAGCAGAAACATTATCTATATTATAAAGTGGTGAGGGGGTGAGGATTTATGTATCTCACCCCTTTTTAATAAATATCATTATGAATAAAGCAGCCATACTTATATCAGAAGCTATCACAGGAAAGGATTTCATCCCAATCATTGTAAATGGGAAAATGTATCGCGTAAATCCGCCTACTATACATAAAATAGCCGGCGCTTCGGCCTATCTCGCAGTTCTTGATGACAACAAGGATATAGCGGGTGTTATATCTTCATTGAAAGACATTTCTGTCGCTTCTAGCGCACTTTCTTGGTTTATAGATGGAAGTGATTCATTGTCCGAAGAATTGTCTCATGGGACCTTAGAAGAAGTATTATCCGGTCTTACAGCGGCTTACTCTCTGATAGATGTGAAAAATTTTATGACGCTGTTAGGTTTAGCGAAGAACGTAGCAAATCTAACAGCAAAACAGAGGTTATAGGCAATGATTGTATGTTGGGGCAAATTGCGTCGTTCATGGATAGCCTTCATTTGTCGTATGATGAAGTCGTTTGTAAAATTCCATATCGCAATTTGATCATCATGCAAAAAGATAAGTTGCACGCTGTATACGATGGGGAGGTACTTAAGGAAGTATCTGATAAGGATTTCTTTGGTGAAAATATGAAATTTGATGACTAATGGAAGTAACGGTTGATTTGTCGGGTCTGGACGAGTTTGTTGAAGAGGTGGAGGAGTATGCAAATGAGCTTATGAAGGAAGCGGCGCATAATGCAGTTGACACTCAAAAAGAAAGAAATGTGAGTAGCAAGAAGACTTATCAGAACCATACGTGGAATCTTCGTAATGCTCCGGGAGCTGCTGTAGTTCGTGATGGGAATATTGTTTATCTATATGTTCCGGCAGATAGCGAACATGCGGGGGCCAAAGGCAAGACAGAGAACTTGCTTATATATGGGAAACTACCCAAAAACGGTGTTGTGTTCGCCGATGGAATGGAATATGCGAGCTTTGTATCTAGCAAGGGCTTTGACGTTCTGGATTCGGCAAGCCTAACCGTAGAGAAAGAGTTAAAGGAATCATTTGGAAACGAAAATGTAAAAGTCACATGGCAGGAATGAAATTTACCGCAGATATTGATGTCGAAGGCATTATAAAACTGCGTCAAGAAATAAATAAATTGAAGAATTCTCTAAAAGCTGTTGCGGGGATACCAAATAGTGATGCGGCCATAAAGCAATTAGAGAAGGAGATAGAGGCGGCTACCAAAAAATTAGAAGAGTATGAAAATAAATATCTTCAAATCCAAAAGCTGAAGCATGACATTGATTCTTCTAATGATGCAGTCAAAAAGACAAAGGAAGAGACAGCCGCATTGCAGTCCACTAACAAATGGATAGTAGCCAATACCGAAGCTGTAATTGAAACGGACAAGCAAATAAAACAGTTAAAGAAAAGCTTTGTTTCCCTTTCTGATTCAGAAAAAACAGGTTCTTCCGGAACTGGAATATTAAGACAGGTGCAGCAACTGGCAGCACAAAGGCTAGTCGAGGAGGAATCTATCAGAAGGACAATTAAGGCACAGAAGGATCAGATAATTCAGAGTAGGGCGGAAGAAGGCAGTATAACAGCTCTCAGAAAGCAAATAATCCTCTTGACTAAGGATTATGATGACCTCGGAAGAACGCGAAGAAACGGTGATGCTGGCAAAGCGTTGTTGGCCCAAATTGCAAATGTTCAGAAGGAATTGAGTGCGGCTGAACAAGCTTCTGGTAGATTTCAAAGAAATGTAGGTAATTATGCAAGTGCATGGAATGGGCTCAGTTTCTCTGTACAACAGGTGGCTCGTGAATTGCCTTCATTGGCTGTTAGTGCAAATACTTTTTTCCTTGCAATTTCAAACAACCTTCCTATCCTTGTAGATGAGATTGCTAAAGCAAGAAAAGAATATGCTGCATTTAAGGCTGAAATTGCTGCCGGAAATAAAGATGTCAAGGCTGTTGCTCCAGTTTGGCAGCAATTAACAAAGTCTCTTATAAGCTGGCAGACTGCTCTTGTTGTTGGATTAACTCTGCTTTCTGTGTATGGTAAGGATATGATTAACTGGATTAATACACTATCTCGTTCTTCCGATGCTGTTGATGGTATGATTGTCCGAATGCAGAATCTTAGCAAAGTTATGAAAGATGGAGCAAAACAATCAGCTGCTGAACGTGTGGAACTTGATATATTGTATAAAGCTACCCAAGACCATACTCGATTGTTAAAGGAGCGGAATGATGCAGCAGACGAGTTACAAAGAAAGTATCCCCAATATTTTGGAAATTTATCGAATGAGGCTATTCTTGCGGGAAATGCTGCCGCTGCTTATAAGTCTCTGACTGATAATATATTAAAAGCAGCACAGGCGAGATCAGCGATGAAGATTATTGAAGATAATTACAATAAGATTTATCAATTACAAAAAGCAATAAATGCAGATACTAACTGGACTAACCGCAACAGGAAAAAAACTAAGGAGGGGACGGCTAGTGTTACAGCAGTTGTTGGTAGTTCCATAACTGGATATACACAAACAGGAGAAGTGCTAACAGAAGAAGCTATGGAATACAACAGGAGGAAAAAGGCTTTGAAAGAAAACACAGAAGCCGTCAATGCTTTAAAAGCCGCTAATGATGCTCTTGTAAAATCTATAGATGTAAGTGCCTTTGTAGCTAATAATGGTAGTCCTTTAGGAACTGAAGATATTGATTCTCTCACCGATCAGCAAAATAAAATAGCTGAGTTGATGGACAAACAGGTCTTAGAACAGAAGCGTTCCGCAGAGGATATGCAGATGAAAATAGATGAAGCGCGTATAAAGGCAATGGATGAGGGATCGAAGAAGACTATTGCTGAAATAGAGTTTAATTTTGAAAAGGAAATGCAGGCCATCGACCGGCAAAAAGAAGATCTCTTGCGTAAGAAAATAGATGATGCTCGTTCTATATGGGAAGCAAATCCAGAAAACAAAGGAAAAACCTTTGATGCAACCGGTATATCTTTATCGGATAGTGAAAATCAAGGTTTTAACGAGATGTATAAGATTCAGATTGCAGCTTTTGAAAAAAACTTGAAAGAATACCAAAGCCTACAAAAAGACGCTTGGAATGAATATTATATCGAATACGGGAAGTATCAAGAGAAGCGTATGGCTATCATGGAGAAATATGATAAGCAAATAGCTAAAGCAGAAGAAGGTAGTGCTGAAAAAGCCACTCTTACGGCTCAAAGGAAAAAAGAACTTGATGACTTGGATAAAGACCTGTTGGACAGTTCGGAACTGTGGAGCAAATTTTTCACAGACTTCTCTAATCGATCTTCTTCATCTATCAGAAGTATAATAGAGGACATTCAAGAGCTTATTGACTACATGAATGGCGTAGAGGGTGCTCAGATACCGGATATATTCAAAGATAATGAGAATACAGTGAAAGCCATAAATGATGCCATGTCTAATCCGGCAGCTCTGAGTAAATTTACAGCTAACCTTGAAACTTCGATTAAGAAATTCAAGAAGATGCTTGACGAGAATAATCCGTTCAAGCAAATAACTGAAGGTTTTAAAACTAAAGATTCCGAAGGGATCTCTAAAGGATTTCAAGGAATAGCATCGGCTGCAAAAGAATTAACCGGCATTCTTGAAGAATTAGGGGTGGAATCAGACAGTACGGCTGGGAAAGTAACATCTGTATTAGGTAATACTGCTTCTTATGCTGCAACGGGGGCATCAGTCGGCGGTCCATGGGGAGCTATTATTGGTGGAGCAATCGGAATGGCTACTGGGCTTGTAGGTGTTCTTGGTGCTGATTATTCTGCTTATAACAAGATGAAAGAAGAATATGCTTCTTTGATTGATGTATGGGATATCCTTATTAGTAAGAAGAAGGAATATGTCGATATTAGCTATGGTGATGAAGCGCGTAAAGCAGGGCAGGAAGCAATAGATATTCTCAATAAGAAATCACAAGCTAAAATAGATTTAGGAATAGAAAGATTAAATAGTGGTGCTTCTGCTGGTTCTCATTCTATTGGGGTGCGTATTCGTAAGAGTATGACTCAGAATGAGTGGGATCAATGGGATGAATTTGCTAGATCCATAGGCATGGATCCAGATGCTATTGGAGGAAGGTTGACAGGCTTATTCAGTTTAACTGGAGAACAGTTATCTAAATTACAAGAGGATGCTCCTACTTTTTGGGCTAAATTGGATGATGATGTTAAGGGATATTTGCAGGATATAATCGACTGCAACGAGGAAATTGAAAATATGAAAGAGCAGCTGAAAGAAACTATGACCGGTGTTTCTTTTGATTCTTTTTACGACAATTTCGTTTCTACTCTGTCTAATATGGATAAGGATAGTAAGGATTTTGCAGATGATTTTGAGAATTATCTTAAAAATGCAATACTTTCTAATCTTGTAGCCAATAAGTATAGAAGCAAGATAGAAGAGTTGTATAATGACTGGGCAAATAAATCTGACAGCAATGGAGATGGTATTTTTGATTTAACATCTTCAGAAGCGGATGAGTTGAGAAGAGCACAGCAAGAATTGGCTGAAGAGATGATCGCAGAACGTGATGCTATGGCAGAAGTTTTTGGGTGGACATCTTCTGCTTCTTCTCAGGAATCTTCCAAGAAAGGCTTTGCTACAATGTCTCAGGATTCTGCTGACGAATTGAACGGACGCTTCACTGCCCTTCAAATCGCCGGAGAGGAAATCAAGAATCAGAATCAACTTCAAACAATGTCTATTCTTGACTTGAAGGCAGGTATGTTGTCCATAGGTGCAAACACGTCTGGAATAAAGGATATTGCAGGAGAGACAAGGGACCTGATACGGCTTTCCTATGAGGCTATAACAGACATTCGAGACAATACTAACGTCATGGTGAAGCCTATACAGCAGATGGCGGCTGATATTGCAGAGGTCAAACGAAATACTAATGGGTTATCAAAAAAGTAAAAAGAAAGGCGGATGTTAGTCCGCCTAATTACTTATTGAATGTGTTGAGCTCTCCTTCAAGCTTATCCAATTTATCGGAGTGCTTTGATTGAGCTATAAGATGGATATAGTGATCACCATATATCATATCTTTTAAAATAATAGACTTATTTATAAACTCCCCCTTATGATGTCGAGTCGCTCTATCAAACATAGAAGTAAATAAAAAACTGCGGTATTGTTGATATGACATTTTTCCTCTAGTATCTCTTTGTTTTATTGGGTCTTTAGAACAATAAAAATATAGAATAACATCATTTTCATCCAAAAAATTGAAGAGTATTGACGCTATTTTATTTAAGGTTCCTGCATTATTAATAATTTCTGTCTTTGACATTGAAATCAGAGCTATATCTACAATTTCAATAGTCGAATCAATTGGTATATTCTTACAGTCAGTAAGCTTTAGAAGGTATTGGTGTCCGTCAGAGCACTCAATAGGCAGTGTGATATTCATTACTTTTTCTTAGCGGGGAAATACTTATCCTTTTTAGTTAAAAGTTCATTTTTGGTTTCACATTTCCTACGCTCCAATTCTCTCACAAATTCAAGAAGCTTTTGTGATGGTTTTTCGATTACTAATGGGTCCTGTGTGTAAGATGAAGTTTTCATATTTAATTCTCCTTTGTTTGTAACGTGTCATAGTCACGCTATTTTGATGTTGCAAATATAAATAATACAAATCAAGATTGATTGATTGATTAGCAGATTAACTATTTATACTATCGGTTTTTAATAGTTTTTAATAGTTTTGGATAGTTGGGAAGATAATCCTTTTATTTAAGCATAATTTCGCACATTTCTTATATTGTGGGATTTTTGTTTGTAAAGTAGAGATGGTTCAGCTATAAATTTACGACATTTGTCAAAGTACGAATTATCAAAAAAGTAATATTATGACAGGAGACCTACTAATCAATAACAAAGATGCCTACACGATGTGGGGAGTCAATATGGGAGATGGATTCATAGAAGCTATTTACGCTCCACTCCCTATGAAAGATGTGATTGAAAACAAATCGCGTCTACAAGACGGGAAAAGAATTATAATCGAGAACAGAAAGGTGGACGAACGGGATTTGACTCTTACATTTACACTGAAAGGAAGTTCCCCATCCGATTATACAGCCAAGTACAAGGCGTTTCAGAATGAGATAACAAAGGGGGAATTTACAGTCAAAGTTCCGGCATTAGGTGAAGAGGTTTATCATCTATACTATCTCCGGTCAGCATCTTTCGGCTTCAATACTGCAAGAACGTTTTCAAAGATTTCAGTTAAGCTGAACGAGCCGAATCCTGCGAATAGGGAATAAAGTTACCACAATTCGCCAATTGTGGTTTATAGAGTTGCCGGATTTTATGTTTTGATGTTTCTATCAACGAACTTTGTGATATGGCAGAATTAATAGACATCAAAGACATATCCGGCAACATTCGTTTTTCTACTTCTATCAACGAAGGATCAAAGCGGCACTTTCTTCTGATGAAGGAAGACTATATAACTTTGAAGTTTTCTCTTGCAGATCCTATCTACTTTCAACTAGGAGATGGTATAGATAACGAAATTGGCATGTTTGAGCTTGTAGATTTGTACAAGCCCACCTATAATTCTACGAGCGGTGGTTATGATTACGAACTCCGGCTGGACGCCTACTACTGGAAGTGGAAAAACAAGAAGTTTTTCTATACTCCGGAGAGTACCGGTCGCGAGGCGAGCTGGAACCTGACAGCCACCCTTGACGTTCATCTTAAAGTCTTCCTTGATAACCTGAAATCACTCGGATACAAATATAGAGAAGAGGATTTTAAATATGAGATTGATACTACGGTTGAAAACACTTCCAAGCTCGTTTCGTATGATAGCGTAAACCTGATTGATGCCCTTACCCAAATGGCGGAGACATGGGAGTGTGAATGGTGGATAACTGATAAGACAATCCATTTCGGACGTTGCGAATACAGCTCTCCCGTAGATTTCAAGGCCGGAGATTTGACAGATACTGAGGATGTAAACGTAAGCTCCATGCAGCGTAGCGATAGTCAGACGGTTTTCGCTACTCGTGTTTATGCCTTTGGTTCAACGCGAAACATTCCTTCTACTTACCGTAAGAATCTTATTTTTGATGTCAAGCAGGCAAACGGTAGGGAAATATCCGATACGGCAAGACCGCTTGATGTAAAGTATTTCCCAAGTCGCGTCGTTCACAAAGAAGAGTATTCGGTAAAGGAAAGTATAGGTAGTGGCAGTTTTACTGCATCTTATGTAGAATGGACGCATGACACTGATATCGTAGCTTCGTTACCTGCAGGGGATTATAAGGTTTCATCAGGAGATGGCATATCAATTAATGTATCCACAGTTATTCCTTCAATCGGATCAGGACGTTCTTTTCTTCCTGCCGGTGATTATGTTTTGAGGGCATCTTATGTCTATAAATTATCTGGTGTAACTAAAGAAGTTTCTATAGGTAATCAAACGGTTACCTTATCCCAAGAGCAGCAGTACGAAGTCTCTGCTGTGTTTGCTGTCGCTTCTTCTTTGCAGATTGAAGGAAATGCTACTGATTTAAAGATCAGGATATACGCACATGTCCCATCCCGTGAATCCTCTATTCTGAATGATTCTTTCTCGGCTTATGTTTCGTATGATATAACTCTATTCAAAGGATCGTCAGCAGATGCTACAGTGACCTTTCTTTCCGGACTAAATTCGGGCAAGACATTCTCCTGTGTATATAATCCGGACCATTTAATCGGTGATTCCGCTAACGTAATACAATTGCCTAGCGGAGTAACGGCCTCGCTCGGTGATAGATATACAATTGACAACATCATTAAGGGAAAGGTTCCTGACAGCTACTTTAGCAAAGATGACAAGGAGCTTACTTTAAATGGTGTGGTCCAGAAACGTCTTATGCTCCCGGAGGAAGTTCCTTATGTGGATGCTTACCGTTATAGTCCTACAGGAGAACGTATATACATTGGTGAAACTCATTATGATGACAATAATAATGTGGAGATGTCGCAGGAAGAAGCTGTAGAGGGAATTGTCATCTTTGAAGATGAATATCCCAAATATGTCGGCACATTATCAAATGTAACATACCGGGAGGAAGATGAACTTGACGAGGATGACAATCCAACAGGAGACAAATATCGTATCTATACGTTCAAGGATGCAGGACTGAAGAATTTTACAAATGACTTCCGGCTGGACGGAGAAAGTTTCCGCTTAATCTTTCAGACAGGAAAACTCGCGGGCTTGGACTTTGAGTTACTTCTGCAGGAGAGTGATGATTCCGGTACCACTTTCGAAATTGTACGTAATGAGGATTACGGTCCCGACCGTTACCTTCCTGACAACATTTTGTTTCCTGCTAATTCTGACACATATGTTCTTTATGGTTTTGATACGGCTTATGTTTCAGAGGAATTGATTCCGGAGGCCGAAGATGAGTTATTGAAAAAGGCAAAAGACTATGTAAAGAAGTCTATGATTGATCCTTCCACCTACGACTGTGATATGGACCCTGAGTTCATATATAATAATGGGAATATTATCACTTATGAGGTGGGAGACAAAGTTAATCTGATCAATAAGGCTTTCTTCCCTAAAAGCAGACAATCCAGAATAATTGGTTTTGAGTGGCCGCTGGATTTTCCTTACGATCATCCAATTTATACGGTTGGTGAGACTGCCTCATATTCGCGTATAGGCGAGATAGAGAGTAAACTTGATTCTCTTACATACAAGGGACAGACATATACCGGTTCTGTATCAGGAAGTGGAGGAACGAGTATATATCTCATTGGTTTGAATGACAAGACTGTTCCTACGGATCGCAATACATTTTCGGCAAAAAGAATTATTGATGAGATTGAACGTCGCTCCCTTAGCAGCATTGAAGATGACAAAGCAGAAGGATTGATAACTTTCGGTAAGGGATTTGTGTCGGAAGGATTTTCTGCAGCTAACGGTGGCCTTGTAGTTCGTGGCGGAGAATTGATAGAAGAAGTTGAAGATTCATTGATTGAAGAATTAGAATAATATGGCAATACTAAGTAACGGTAAGTTCTACGGATTTCTTTGTTCTGTGAAAGCGACAGGACGTAAGTTGTCGAACGGCGTAAAGGAATACGTCGAAGACTTCGTGTCCGGATTTGCCGGTCATGGATGGAAGCTGTGGGAGTATATCAAGGGTAAATGGAAACTGGAGATAGACAGTCTCGTTGTTCGCGAAACAATGGTCGTTTTTGAGCTTCTTATTCAGAAGATCCGCGCGGTGAAGGGTGCACTGGGTATCACTCAGGCATGCGGTCGTATAAAGACTGCCACGCTGGATGAGTCCGGACAAAACTGGCTGGTCACCATAGAGGATGAGATGTCTTTTGTCGCACACGATTTCATCCGGTGCCAGGATTGGACGAATGGTACCCTTAAAGGCTATTGGGTCGAGATAGCCGAAATACGCAAGATTGACGGTGTTGATACAATCGTCATACCTGTCAGTGAGTTCACCGGCGGTATAGGTTACACAGACGGCATGGAGGCTGTTGATCCGGCATTGTCGGGTATGACTACTCCGGCTGTCAGTGATGAGATTGTCCAGTTCGGTAACTCGAAGGATGTAAATCGTCAGAGTGCGATCTATCTGCATGCCGATGAAGGTGGACAGCCTGCAATCGATATCTTATTCGGTATAAAAAGCAAGAGTTTTGCCGGTTGTATGAAAATCCGTATGGGCGGTGATATTCCCGGGACAGACGGGCTTAAGGGCTTCTATTGCGAAAATGGTATGATCAAAGGTACAGACTCTACAGGGCATGTCGTTTACTGTATCTATCCGGACGGTACTGCTGAGTTTGGAGACGGATCAGCCCGATTTGCTACAGATAGATCAGGTCACATAGCCGGAGGTGCTATTTCGTGGCATTGGGACGCATCGAAGAACAAATATGTGTGTTCCATGAAGGGAGTGGTCTTAACGTGGGATAATCTGGACGAGGAAACAAAGGAAAATCTCAAGGGCGAACCGGGTAAAGACGGGCAAGACGGTACGAATGGCACTGACGGCAAAGACGGTACAAGCCTCATTTTTATGGGGGAATTCTCTTCTGCTCCGGCGAATCCTCAGAACGGATACTGGTATCGTAATACTACCGACAAGAAATGCTACGTATACCAGGATGGCGCATGGTATGTGATGACTGAGGATGGTAAGAATGGTCTTGACGGAGAAGGAAGCATCTCTGCTGATCTTGACGATGAAATGCAGTCTGTAGCTTGCTCTCTGGACGGTACAGTGGTATTTGGTTTGCCCATCACGACGACATTCTCTATGTTCTACGGAACAACCGAGCTTCCTCTTGATTCTCTTTCTGTAGGCAGCATTACAGGCGTGACAGCAACGGCTGATCGTAGCACGGGGATAGTTAAGGTAACAGCTATTACTGCTGCGGTGGCTGATGTAATTCGTATACCCATAACGGGACGGGTAACATACAAAGGTTCTCAGTATGAACGTACCCTGCATTTATCGATAAACAAAGTGAAGCCGGGGGAGAATGGAGAGAATGGGACCGACGGAACAAATGGTCAGAACGCGGTCATTTACTCGCTTCAGCCGTCGATCAATATCATAAAGAGAGATGCTGACGGGAACAGTGATATATCGAATATATCCTGCCGGGTGATGAAAACCGACGGAGCTTCTACTGTCGTATCCTCTCTGCCGGTTGGCTACTCAATGGATTATATTATAGACTCAGGGAATGCGACTAGCTATACTCCGGATAAGCAAATATCCGTCTCCGGGATAACAGATAAGATACAGTTCCGGCTTTATAATGAAACATCGGGAGTAGTACTGATCGACCGCGAAACGATTGCTGTTGTCTCAGACGGGAAGAAGGGGCTTGACGGTATAAATGGTGAAGATGGTAAAGACGGGCTCAGTATTACGTGGAAAGGGGATTTATCAAGCGCTCCTGCCAATCCTCAAAAAAACTGGGCTTATCGCAATACCAGTAATGGTATCGTCTATATCTATAACGGCACCGCTTGGGAGTTGATGGTTGCGGACGGTCAGGACGGAACAGATGGTACTGACGGCACGGATGGCCTGAGTGTTTTCATTACATACCATGACAGCGAAGATGAACCATCCCGTCCGACCGGAAGCGGGACAAGCGGAGGATGGCACACTAACGCTACAAAAGATGTCGTTTGGATTTCTCAGAAGGTCGCTTCAAGCGCTTCTTCCGGCACATGGGGTGATCCTATACGATTCAAGGGATTGCCGGGAAAATATACGGAACTACGGTATAAGTATGCTTTCGGAAAGCCTGCTACGCCTACCGGTACAAATCCGGCAGGATGGTCCCTTTCTCCGGATCGGGAGGATATTACCTTCTCTTATTCGGGTAACTTTACAAAAGACGGTGATTACTATGTCTCTCCATCCCCTGCATCTCATTCCTCGACGTACAAGCAAAGAGTGTCATTTACGACAAGAAGAGCTAATCAGATGATACATATAGAGATTGATGTATCATCCGAGCAGAACTACGACAAAGGTATCGTAGAAGCCCTTGATACGTCCTATCACATGGACAACGAACATGCCTGGACAGGAAGCGGAGTGACCAATGCGGTTGTGGATATCGCAGTGCCTACAGCCGGCAGTCACTTTGTTGAGATTGTATATACGAAAGACGGCAGTGGAAGCAGTAACGAGGACAGAGTCAAGTTCCGTATGCTCGATCCTACTACCTGTTGGTATTCCACCGCAGTGATTGATGGTAAAACAACTCCTTCCTGGAGCGAACCTGTCATATTCCCAACGGACTCCAAGACCGAGGAGCAGGTTTACCTGCTTGCAAAGTCTAAGCGTAATGTTATTGACCTTCCGGCATCCAACGAATATGTTAACGAATACATTGGTGATGCTCCTGAATACAGTAGCTCAAAATTCTATTCGGCAGGTAACATAGTAAAATACAATAATGTATACAAGGTAGCTATTCAGGCGCATTCGGGGATTGCTCCGACCAATGAAGCATACTGGGAAGATGTGCTATGGTGGGTGGATAATCCTCGTGGAGCATCGGAAACTTATCCTTATGAGTATACTTGTGAACGTACTCTACAGGATGGGAAATGGGGAGAATATAAGAACTATCGTCTCTTTGGTCATTACGGAAAGGACGGCGAACCGGGTGCAGATGGCAAACCGGGAGAGGATGGAAAAGATGCGAATCTGCTTCCTTGGGTGGAACAATGGAATAATAATAAGACACTGATAGATGGCGAATATATCGTATCTCCGAAGATGTTTTCCGGTACAAAGGATAGTGGTGGGAAACTGACCGGTATTGCGTTAGGCAGGGATTGTATCACCATTGACGGAGAAAAACGCACAGGAATTTTCGCTTTGGTAAAAGATGAAGTTGTCTTTGAACTCGATCCGATAAATCAACAATATAAATTTAAAGGAACAATTGAGGCTGATAGCGGGAAAATAGGAGAATGGAATATAACAAGTACAGGGCTAGCTATTTCAGGGCAAAGTAATGCTAATATCTACCTCAACATAAACGGAGGCAAGTTCCTGCGGATAAATCCAACCGAGGCGTTGATGTTTGTACGTAATGACGAGGGTAACGGTATATGGGTGACGACTTACGGAGGCGGCGATGCTCTGAAAGTGCTTTCCAATGGGTCGGGAAGCAAATATGGATACGCTATCGACAGTGCTGGCAATCATAGGTTTTATCAGCGTGACGGTGATATTTGGAATGCGCCCGGAGTGCTTTGGGCGGCCTATATCAGAGGTAGCGATGGGTTTGTCATGAGGTCCTGGGGAGACGGATGCGCTACCGGTTACGTAGGTCGTTCTGCGGCTGGTGACTATGTTATCAACCATAATCTGGAGAATGAGTATTTCCCTTTTGCAACAGCTGTCCATGGGGTGTGGTCAATTGCCTCGTTATCAAATATAGCTTCAGGGAGCTTTCATGTGCGTACCTTCCATAAGGATGGTAATTATGGTGATTCGGACTTTTTTGTAGCGATTATGGGACGAAACAGAGGTTAGTTTAACTGAAAAATAAAATTCATACTTATGAGAATAGACTTTAGAACAATCGAAGTAACAGATATCGAAGGGAATAAGAGTACTGTCGATATCAGCAAGGCGCTTGGTAATGCGATGTATCAAAAAACGGCTGACTTGGGTGAACTGGAGTTGGCTCAGAACATCTATAAAAATGGCGAAGTAGAATTATCTCCGGAGCAGGTGAAATCTGTGAAGAAGTATACCTCTACCTGTTTTGTGGCATACGTCCAGATGGCGGTGAATAAAATCTTATTAGAAGCATGCGAGCAAAAGGTACAATAATCAAGTTGGCAATCTCCATCGACCTCCCTTCGGGGCTGACGATGGATGATGTGGACTTCCAATGCCGCTTCTTTGTCTTCTCTGCCTCACAGGTGATAGAGAAGTCTCAGATGGTACGCATTAATGAGAACAGCTACAGCTGCTATGTTGACACTAAGATTATCGGATCGGGGGAAATCTGGCTGGAGACTACGGCTTACCTTCCTGACTCCGACTATGAAGGCGGAACAAGAGTAGAGGTAGATAAGATGAATACCGGTATAAAGACAGTGTAAAATGGGATGCATATCTGTACATATCGAGGCTGTCAAGGGCATTGGAAATGTCTCGGCCAAAGCTGATGAGATGAAGGTTTCCGCTTCGGCAACGGGCATGAAGGTGTCGATAGGGGTTGTCTGTGATGTTGGGCAAAAAAAATATGTAAAAGTGACTCCCAAACACATATGGCTCACTCCTGATAATGACTATATGGCTGATGTGGATATCATGTCTAATACTGTATGGACTATTGTTCAGACTGAGTAGAATTAATATATTGTTTAATTTAAAATATTACTATTATGGCAAAACCTATTTGGGTAAGGTTGGATAGAAATACCGGTTCAGGTAATGGAACGGTGGCAAATAGTTCGAATCCCCACACTGGACGTGTGGCAAGAAAAGGTACGTTACAGGTTGACGGTGTTGGTGCTACAGTTCCGGACGTATATGAAGTGACTCAATCTCCAAAACCGGAATTCGTTTCCTTCGACAATGGTTCGGAAATGTCTGCTCCCAAGACTGCGGGGACTGTGACTGTTGAAGGTAAGACAAACTCATCAAAACTTACGTTTGCATTTGCAGGAAGTGTAACGGATGTAGATCTTCCATCTAATTATAGAGCTAACGGCACACAGACAAACAATGGTACTGCTATTTCAGGAGACCCCGGTGCAACTTCTGAATTCGCTTTCTCCATTGAGTTAGAGCTTCCGGAAAACACAACAATAGAGGAGGTTACAAGAAACTTGAAAGTGACAGCAAATGGTGGTCAGTCGGCTCAGATTGCTATCAAGCAGGCAGCAGGAGACGCATATGTGAGAGTTTCACCAAAAAGTATTACTATTCCTCAGGATGGTTCTGCGGTATCTGTTACTATTGAATCAAATACTACTTGGACTATTTCTTAACCTATGGCAATCCTGGAAGTATCTGAAGAAATTAAACTTCCTTGGAAAGAAGGAGAAGGCAACATCGTTATCACTCCTGGTCCTAATTGGGGCGCAAGCGCATCAAGCGATGTTGCCAACGAAGGACTCGACAGGGAGCAGACTGTTGTGTTTAGGACAACTAATAGTGGAGTACAGGCATCTGTCTCCACTACCATCTCCCAGATAGGCAAGAGACAGGCGTTTGCTGTTGCTGAAGGACGTTTCTTGCTGTCGGATGGAAGTACGTTTAATGTGATTAAAAAAGAGTTTGCATGAGTGATTATAATAGCGGATTTACAGGAGATAGAGTTGTAGAATTGCTGAACATGATTCCCAACTTGGCAAAGGCAGACTTGTCTAACGCTATGACTCTATCCTTGGGCATGAACGGATATGCTAAGTTTAATAATGGTTTATTGATTCAGTGGGGATACAAGTCAAGCTCAAGCAACGACACCTATGTGTATTTACCACTATCATTTTATAATACCAGTTATGTTCCTGTGATTACCTACTACGAACCGGGCAGCGGTATGAATGTTGTTTCTGGTTTTATAATATCGGTAGGTACAAACCTTTTTAGAATACGTAGTAGATATACCGTTGGGGATAGTAATGGTACTGGCGCGGGAACTAATCCTTTTTATTGGATAGCCGTTGGGCGTTGGAAATAAATAATATTATGGCAAAATATTGGAAACAAGGATTCTACGATGAGCCACAAGAAGGTTCAGTAGAGATAACGGAAGAATACTGGCAGGAGTTGCTGGACGGTCAGTCATCCGGAAAGGAAATAAGGGAGAACGAAAGCGGCTATCCCGTATTGGTTGATCATGAGTATACCCTTGATGAACTAAAAGAGATGAAGATAGCGGATATTAATGCTTATGACAAGTCAGACGCTGTGAATTCATTCACTCTCTCCGGAAAGAGAATGTGGCTTACCAAAGAGGACCGCGTAGGTCTTGTTAACTCAATCAATATTGAGAAGCAGGCCGGAAGACTGGATACCGTTTTATGGTTTGATGCGGTAAAGTATACGATACCTGTTTCAAGTGCTCTCCTTATGCTGAACTCATTAGAGTTATATGCTCTTGATTGCTATAATGTGACGCAGCAGCATATTGCTTTCGTTCGGGGATTGCAGACGGGAGAGGAAGTCGAGTCTTACAACTACAAGACCGGTTATCCGAATAAACTAGAGTTTTCATTATAAACAGATAAAACTATGATTTTGGCAATACTATCATTATTGGTTTTCGCATCTTATGTTGGTGTGATGATTTACAAGACAAAGGGTATCCCTTATTCTATTTCCGATACCTATTACATTCTGAGTAACAGGTATTGGTTCGGTATATGCATGATTCTCCCGTCTTTGTTGTTGCTTCCGGCCGCATTGGATGCAAGTACAGAAAACAGTCAGTTCCTGATCTTTCTTTCTGTAGTCGGAATGATTGTATTGGGAGTATCCCCGAATTTTAAAGGAGCACACAAGAAAGCTCATATAGCCGGCGCGGTGATGTCGCTTGTATTCTCCCAGATATGGGTAGGATGCAATTCGTGGTACTGGCTGCTGCTATGGGCTGCATTTCTGATCTACGCGATAACGTTTGTAGTCAAGAATTGGTCCGGAAACCTTATATGGGACCTGACGGCATGCAAGTCGATGTTCTGGATTGAGTTAATTTCATTGCTAACCGTTTATTTAACTTGTCTTTTATGATTATGGAACAGATAAGTCAAATCGTAACGTTAATTGGTGGTGCTATTACAACAATCCTTCTTCCTCTGTTGGGTGCATTTATGTTCTACGACTCCAAAAAGCGCAGGGAAGCAGCCCAGGCTGAAAAAGCAGAAGCGGATAACATCAGCCAGTATGCAGCAGAATGGAAGGAACTTTATGAGAAAAAAGAAGCTAAAGTTCACGAGTTGGATACTAAGATTGACCAGCTTTATATTGAAAAGAATGAGGACCGTGAGCGTATCCGGGATTTACAGGCAAAAAACGCAAAGCTGGAACTTGAGAATCAGGCTTTAAATTTTAAGAAATGCGAAGTTCGGGGATGTAAAGACCGTCAGCCGCCAAGTAATTACTAATATAAAAGAGTATGAGTTGGATCAAAGAAAGTAACCGTCCTAAGCACCTGCTTTACGCTATCCCGGCAGGTGTACTACTTACCATCTTGTTTGTCGCAGGATTGGCGGCAGGAATGGAATTCAAGGATAAACAATGGGGTGGCAAATGGGACTGGCTGGATATTGCTGCGACATTGATTGGAGGTCTTATCGGTCAGGTTATTCAGATATTGGTATTGATTTTAATTATATAGGAGGAAAGTATATGAAAAGAGAAGATATAGACTCAATAATTATCCACTGCTCGGCTACAAAAGCCGGGCAAGACTTGCGAGCTAAGGATATTGACCGGATGCACCGGGCGCGTGGCTTTAATCAAATTGGCTATAACTTTGTAATTGATTTAGATGGTACCGTAGAAAACGGCCGGTCATTATCCGTTGACGGAGCGCATTGTAACACAAAAGGTTTTTCCGGTATTAGTTATAATAAACACAGTATCGGTATCTGCTACATCGGTGGTCTGGACGCGAGTGGAAGACCGGCCGATACCCGTACTGTCGAGCAAAAAACAGCATTGCGCGAATTGATAGCGAAGCTCTGTAAAGAGTATCCTATCATCGAGCTGCTCGGTCATCGGGATACTTCACCTGATCTGGATGGATCGGGTGAAGTGGAACCGGCGGAATTTATCAAGGCGTGTCCTTGTTTTGATGTGCGGGCAGAGTATCCGAATTTCTTACGAAATACAGTGATAACAGCAAAAAAATAGGAGGAATAATCATGAAAGAAACATCTATAACCTTTACGAAGGGTGAGAAGAATTATGTAAGCGATGCCGTTCAGGTAAATTCTGCGGAAGTAGGATTGCAGATTACATTTGAAAAAGGCGGTAAACTTTGGGTGTATATAAGCTATGACGGAGAAAACTTCTCTGTTGTAGAGAGCAGAAATTACGATAGGAAATTCGCTCGTCCGATCGTCGGCCTTATCCCTGGGCAATATCTCAAAATCGAATGTGAAACGGAATCGGTAAAGGCTTCTATTTTTGAATCAGAAGAGTAATGAACGCAATAGGATTGGATCCAATTAAGCTTGATGCGATAGGGCTTGATCCTATTCGCGTGAATGCGATATGCTTGGGAGTCCCGGGAGCTTCTTCGGGCTCCGGTCGTCCCTACATCGACCCCGAACTACTCAGCCGCGTCAAGATGGCTATATCCACCTGGGGCAAGACTAACGACGACCCTGACCGGGCAATCTTGAAGGACTTGTCCGGCAACGGGAACGACATGCGCCTGCTGAACTTCGGATTTGCAGAGGGTAGTGGATATGGATTGCCGGGAACCGACTTCGAAGGCTGGCTATGTACAGACGGAGTAGACGACATAATCGAGTCCGTCAAGCCTGTATCTGAGATGTTGGAGGGCAGTAATGAGATTACGGTGGTGAGTATTATCCATCAGATATCACAGATTCCCGGAAGTGAAAGTAATAAAGGGCTAAATAATCAAATTGTTTATTATGATACTCCTAATACTAGAGGTTATCTTAGAAATAGGGTCTCTGATATTGGGAAAACAGGCATATATGGGTATACTTTTGATGGTACAACTCATGCTGTCATAAACAATATACTGGGAGATAAGGACGATTATATTGCCGTTAGAAATAACGAGGGTATTGCTCTTAACGGAGTATTTTCGGTCTGTGGTTATAAGAACTATTACGGAGAGTTAAAAGAGTTATCTAGCGTTGCCTACGCAGGAGGCTTCATCGCCAACAAAGTCCTGACTACAGACGAAATCAACCAAGTTATAGCTTACTATAATCTAGACCGTCCGGGACAAATCATCAAGCCTCAGTTGTACTACAACATCAAGAAGCAAGGTATCACCAACGATAACCACGCAGAGTTTAACGATCAGTTGATTGACTTTGTAGGAGGTCACAACATCCAGTTGAATAACGTCGGCTGGGAAGGAGAGAGTGGTATCAATAGTTATCCGGTTGTATTGGGTATAAATAAGACATTTAAATTTGGTACTCGGTGGGAAATCAGCAATAGTGGAGCAAAAATGTCTTGTGTTGACATTGTTAATATGAGTTTATATAGCTTATACTACAATGTAAGCAAACCTGAAGACGGGATAATTACAACAGAAATTCCTAGTTTTACTATTAAAGTCTCTGGAATTACTGATGGTAATTTGGGATTCTTAAGATACGGATATTTAGCAACTTCTGATGCAGTTAATATAACAGAGTTTCGTATGACTACTGACGGTACTTATACTTTGCCGAAATGCTATGGAGCTTCTGAGGTATTGGATAAAAGTAGAAGTTGTTATGTCGGATTTTCGGTTGAGAAAACCAATGTTCCCGGAAGTTTAACTATCGAGGTCCTCCCCACCATCGAACACGCTCTCAGCCTAGACGGAATTAACGACTTCGGCAAGGTAACCGGTCTCCCTGTTTTGAAGGACTATACGGTTGCTGCCGATTATGAAAGAACTAGGATAAATATCGGCTCTAATGGTGATGCTGCTGTATTATCTAAAGCTGAATCACAGAACAATGGAGCTTTTATGTTTAATACTATACCCAATAATGGAGAAAAAATTTCTTATTCTTTCGGAGGTAGAAATATAATTAATACAGATGATACAATAAGAAGAATTTTTTATCAGTCTAAGTATATAAATAATGGTCAATACATAAATATTATACCAACATTTGTAGATAGTGATAAATTATGGCTTGGTACATATAGAGACAACGATACTAGATTTGCTAAATTAGCATTATGGTCTCTCATGCTCTTCCCCTACAGCCTCTCCGAGTTCTTGTTGGAGAGACAGTTGAGAAAGTATAAGGCAGGAACGCTATATCCAGATATGATCGAGTTTAGACCGATTGTAAAGAGTAACATCCCTTACTCCTCGATCTCCTACTCAGTTAATCCAGGAGAATACATTGCCGAAGGTAGCGCGGTAACTATCACCATAACCTTGTCAAACGCTTCTGATAAACTAATAGGCGTATCATCTAACGCCATCGGCGACATATCCATCTCTGGGGACAATGGTGTCTATGAGATAACCGGAAAGGTCACCAAATCTCCTCAGAAGATCAGCATAGTTATCTCCAGCTACTTGACAATGTTAGGTAACGATACTTTAATTTCAAATAAAACATTAATTAAAAACGAATAATATGGAAAAGATATTTGATATAGCAAAAGACTCCGAAAAGTCGTGGGGAGTCATTGCGCAAGGGATAGATGGGAATTTTGAAGAGATAACTGATGGTAAAGTATTTAAAGATTATTCTTTGCCATTAAAATCAATGGGTTTTGCTATTGTTGGCGAAAATAAATTGGACGTAAACTCAGATGGTGTGCTACTTAATTCTTCAGCTAGTTCCTCAACAGGCTTACCTTCTGTTAATGCTGATACGGATTTGTCTGATTTTATACCCGTAGAACCTGGGGCAACATATTGTGTCTTTGCCTTAAAAGACGAAGGGGGTAAATTTCTTCCCCTTCAATCCAGATTTTACGCTTATGACTCCCAAAAACAATTTATTTCAGGCTCTTTTTCTGCAACTACTGCGTATACTGTCCAAGATGGGGTGTCATACATAAGAGTGGCGTATAATCATGGATTTAAAGACTATATGGTCTTAAAAGATACTGAGAGACCTGAAAGTTATATTCCCTATGAACTTCGCTTAGATGTCAAAAAAGCAAAATTGTCAGAGCAGGAAAATGACGCACATTTTTCCTCTACCTACATAAGCGAAATAGTTCTTCCTCCCAAAATATTTGCATTTGCCGGCATCGAGATGGTTATTAATATCCCTAATATAATTGATTACTTCTTGGGCGACGTATATGTCCGTGCTACAACAAGTAATCGAGGAAAACTTATGTCTAAAAAGTGGAAATATACTCCAAAACAGGCTGAAAATTTCAATTTCCAATTATGGGTATTTGATCACGGATATAATCGACTCAACAATCCGTCCATCCCAGTAGAGGTTGTTTCACAAACCATAAAAGAAAGTATAACAGCATTGGTTATAGGAGATAGCACTGTGCAAGCGGGTACGGAAACTCAGAAGATGCTAGATTTAGCGCAAGCTGATAGTTTCCCTTTAACACTTTTAGGCACGAGAGGATCTGCACCTAACTTAACAGAAGGAAGAGGAGGATGGACTGCCTCAATGTATGTCCATAATGCCTCTAATCCAAGCGGAAGTGTTGTTAATGCTTTTTACAATCCGGAAAAATCTCTGTTTGATTTTGCTTACTATATGGGGCAGCAGTCGTATCAGGCAGTAGATTGTGTCTTTATCCAATTAGGTATAAACGATGTCTTTAGCCCTAAAACAGACGCTGAATTACAACCTATAATTGACAGTTTTATATCTGACATGGATATTATGATTAGTAGTATCCACTCTTTTGATTCGAATATTAAGATTGTCTTAAATTTAACAATACCGTGCAGTACAGATCAGGATGCAACGGGAGAAAATAGAGGTGTAACTCAGACGGCGTGGAGAAATAAACACAATGTTTATTTATTAAACAAGGCTGTAATATCTCATTATGCAGATGCTGAAAATGTAATACTCTCTTGGTACAATGCAGCAATTGATTGTGACACTCAAATTACCGCAGGTGATGTGCACCCAACGGAAGAAGGATACAATGCCTTAGGAACTCAGATGTATTCGATCTTAAGGGCTGTGAATTAACTTGTTTGTATAATAATTAATTGATAAAGCTTATGAAATACATTACATTCCCCACAGCGAATTTGAACGAGATACCGCAAGAGTTACTTGACGAACTGCATTTGGTTCCACGCAAGAGCGTTGACGGTACTCAGGTTATCATGAAACTGGTTCATTACGAAACTCTTTTCCCGTCTGTTATGACCTTACCGTTATTGGACGAAGAAGAAAAAACGGAAAATCCGATTTATCCTTATCCTACCTACGAAGGCGAAGAGTTGAGTGTGTTATTGTCGGGTCCTGATTGGTCATCAAGTGAAAGTATCATATGAAATCTCTCCCTTGGATATTAGTCTGCCTGCTTGTATGCGTGGTCGTGTGGATGCGTTGTAATCCGCACGATCCTTCGACTGTCTATGTAAAGGGAGATACGATAAGAGTAAGGGACACTATAGTTGACATCGTGCTTATGCCGGTAAAGGAGACCTTAAAGCGTACCGATACGGTGTATTTACCGATAATAGTAGATACCACTACCGACAGAACCGTAGAAGGCGACTCGGTTCCGGTGATTATACCGATTACAATCAAGGAGTATAAGACTGATAATTACCGTGCAATAGTTAGCGGTTATAAGCCCAGCCTTGACTTTATGGAAGTCTACGGAGAAAAGGAAATCATCACTCTTAAACCGAAGCAAAAACGCTGGGGCCTTGGCCTGCAATTTGGATACGGCTATCCCGGTGGATTGTATGTCGGTGGTGGAGTAAGTTATAATTTATTTATGTGGTAATACCGGCACTATCTTCACAGACCGTTTCCGGTATGAAAAGTTTAAGTTGTATTTATATAACAATTTCCATTGGAAAAAGGTTTATTAAGAAAGGAGGACAAAATGAGACATTAATTGATTATTAAGCACTAAGTTATCCGGTAAAGTAGAAGGCCGGTTATCATAACAAATGTAACTCTTTTGGGGGATAGAGTAAAAAAGAACCCCCAACACTGAAAGTTGACGCCAATCGAACTTTTTAGCATACCAAAAGCATACATAGGTAGTGTCGGGGGTATAATATCCTTAACATTCCTATATATGCTTTTGTTTATTTGGTACTGAGTACGATTGGCAAAGGCAAAAGTACAACAAAAAATTAAATTACTATGTGTAAGTCAGAGATTTTTGCCGAGATTCTAAATATTGTTGGGAAAGAAACTGAAGTTTCTACTGAATTGATCCTTTCATCAAGTAAAGTTACTGAAGTTGTTGACGCCCGTTCTATTGTAGTATTCTTCCTCACTGAATACGGGCTATATCCTGAACAAATAGCGACTTTGCTTCACAAGACATCCGCTAGTATCCGTTATCTTATATCTACTTTTGAAAGCCGTAAACTGGCAAACAAAATGATTGCAATATATCTGCAAAATATTCGCAAATCGCTTGAAAATGAGCTCTGATTTACCGTATTTCTATTATATACTTTTGTGATGCGGTTAATATTGACCGTGTTATAATTGTATATCAATATGAGTGAAACAAAGACTTACGTTTTCCCGGAGTCAGGCGGGAACGGTGGCGGTAGTGGAATGATGGCCATGCTGGCTCCTCTATTGCAGCAGAAAGGAATTGATCCGAACTTGTTGGTAGCTATGAATGGCAAGAACAACAATAGCGGCTTCGGTGGGGAAGGATCATGGTTTATATGGGTGATTTTTTTGTTTTTCCTTATGGGATGGGGAAACAATGGAAATGGATGGGGAAACAATGGCGGCGGCAACAACGCAGGCGGAATCCCTAATCTTATCAACAACGATGCAGGAAGGGAGTTGCTTATGAGTGCTATTCAGGGAAATGGTCAGGCTATCAATACGCTGGCTACCAATTTGAATTGCTCTGTAGGGCAAATTCAACAGTCTATCAACAGCGTCATGACGCAGATTCAGGGAGTAGGCAACCAAATCGGGATGTCTTCACAGCAGATTATCAACTCCGTGCAAGCTGGTAACTGTCAAATAGCACAAGCAATTGCAGACTGTTGCTGCAAGACGCAGAATGCTATTACTACGCAAGGCTATGAAAGTCAGTTGGCCATCTGCAACCAGACTAATACCTTGGTGAACACGGCCAACCAGAACACCCTGTCATTACGTGACGGAGCAACCGCAAATACAAATGCTATTTTGGGGAAACTGGATGCAATGCAGAATCAGGCCTTACTGGACAAGATCGATGCGCTTCGTGAGGCTAAATCAGCTTTGCAAACTCAGTTATCACAGGAACATCAAACATCGACATTCGGGCAAATGATTGGTCAGGCAACAGCTCCTCTGGGTGCTGCTTTAGGTGATCTCAGTTCGCGCCTGGCAAAAATCGAGTGTAAACAACCAGAGACTGTTACTGTTCCTTACAGTCCTATTGCGGCAGTTCCCAACTGTGTAGCATACCAATACGGCTTGTATGGTGGTTTCAATCCTTACGCTGCCGGTAATGGCTTTTGGGGTTAATAGAGGAAGGAGGCTATTATGGCAGTATATCCTTTCCAATTTGTAAACCGTAGGGGTTCTGCGGCTATATCAACCTCGGGAGTAACGGTCAATACTGCTAATGTGGTGTTTTCCTTTCCCAACCACGCCTTTGTTAACGCATGGTATAGAGGGACAATATACATCGACATTGCCCAAGCGGTACCTACCGGAACAACCGGCACGCTTCCTATTCTGTTTGAGACCAATGGAGCTACCCAGGCGGTCACTAAATATAATGGAGAAGCTCTGACTGCGGCAGACATTCCCGGTACTGGTGTGTATGGGTTCTGGTTTGACCGTGCTACCAACACGTTGCAGATTATGACCGGAGTAGTTTAAAAACAACAATGGGCGGGAGCAATCCCGCTCCTTAAAGAGTTAATTAATTATGCCTTTTCAGAATTTAAGAACAAACAGCGAGTTCTTTGTCCTTCATAGGGACGGTACTCCATATATAGAAGTAGGATCTGTAGCCGGGGTTTCCAATCCTGTGCCGGAGTTTATGCAACAACCTCTTCCCTATGGGCAGCCCCCGAGAATGGTGGTTGATATAACAATCAAGGTCGGGGAGCAGACGGTGACTTTCCAAAAGATACCGGCAATGTCTGACATTGCTGATGCAAACTTTCCCGGAGGTGGGAATATGGTAATATCCGGCTCAAGGGAATCGATGAATGCGGAAGTTGCCGCCATGCGCAACCGCTCCTCGGAGATATTGGGCAGTGTTGATCATCATCGTTCCGTTATAGAGTCATGCGACAAGATGCTTCAGGTCCTTAATCCTGAATTTGCAGAACGCCAGCGTCAGGAAGCGGAAAATAAAGCGCTTCGGCAAGAACTTAGCGAATTGAAGGCTATGATGGCTGATTTCTTCAAGTCTTCTGAAAAGACATCTGGTAGTAACAATTCTAAAAAACAATAGTATGATGATGATTGAGATTTCCGAGAGCAAGGTCGAGAAAATGTCCGACTACGCTGAGAAGATGCTTAAATACGGTGGTAAGCTGATGCAATGCATCGAAGAATTATCCGGTGGTGAAAGCATGGGAAGACGTGAACGTTATTATGACGATGACGACGACCGCTATGACGAGATGGGTGAACGTGGTGATTATGGTGGCGGTTCCGGTCGTGGCGGCTATGGCGAAAGACGCGGTGTACGTGGTACAGGACGCTATTCCCGTTATCGTTAATGTTTAATTAGGGAGTGGATTGATTCTGCTCCCTATAACTTATTAAGTCATGAGAAGAGAACCTTTGGATATAAGAGATAGAAGACCGGAAGAAATGGAAGCCTACTTGTCTAACTTCGGCTGGCATTTCAATAAGAAAATGTGCGAGTTTGCAGTGTCGCTCATGAAAAAGCTTAATCCTTCTACCGGTAAAAAAGAGCGGATTGAACCGATATCGAAAGAGAAAGTAGATGAGTTGCTTACTCGCTATGGCATAAAGCTTGAAAATAATGCGCTATATGATTATGTTTATGTAGCCAACATGGGTAAGGCAGATTATCTGAAGTCATCTATTCCCGACGAAGCGCATTTGGCTCTTTATATAAAGGATACAATTGATGACCCTGATGCTCCTGACGGGGCAACGATGAGAAGATGGTATGCGACAATGATTGCTGCCGGAGAACCTATTGAATGGGACGAAATGCTTTGATGAATGATACGACAACGGTTTGCATTACCCAAGTATGAATGGAGCTGCATGGTATATTATGCAGTAGATACATATTATACAGAGGAAATACTGGATAATATGCATTCCATCGGCTGCGACGGTGATATGCTTCGTACTGCTTATGAGAATATTAGCTCCGGCAATTTGAATACCGGAGTTACTTATTCCAACTTCGGCACCCGGGAAACAGTAATGGTCATTGCCCTTACTTCGTCCCCAAAGGAATTTGCCAAGTCCTGGCGTCATGAATGCGGGCACATGGCTACTCATATTTGCCAGGCGTTCGGCATTGATCCATATGGAGAAGAAATTCAGTATATTGGTGATGATATCATTGAAAAGACATGGGAATACGTGAAGTCATTACTGTGTGAGTGTAATTGCTGTAAAAGTAAAGTTGAACATTTGATAAATAAATAATTATGAATTCAAAATTAGATTTAAGACTGGAATCTGCTAAGTTGGCAGTTATGGTAGATGGTATTACTCCTGAAAATGTTATATCCTTATCTAAGGAAATTGAGAAATACGTGATGGGGGAAGCTGATCTGCCTGAAGCTTATGATCCAAGCGAAATGTTGAAAAATAGCATGGAAATGTTGAACAAACGATTTATTGAGGACTATGATAAAAACAAAGAACTGCAAGCAAAAGCGGATGAAGTTTCTACAAGAACGGGTGGGGACGCATAATGATTTTCCTTGGTTTCCTGTTATGATATTAATGTTTATGATAAGATGATGAAAAAACAACAAATTAATAAAGCGTTAAAGAGTGATACTCCTATTAATAGTCTGTATTCTCTTATCCCTAACAACAAGATGCAGGCTTTCAAAAAGTTTGCCTCCCGATTTGGATTTACTGAAGAACGAATAAAAACAGTACTCGAAAATGAGAAACGATAAGCTGGACATATTGCTTGAGCAGGCCGACGACCGGTATCACTCGGATTTCTGCCGGCTCCTGCTGGTGATGCTATGGAACGCCTAGAAAGGTGGTTGTATTGGCTGATTCCCTTTGTGGTTATTGCAAAGGTTGTATCTCTATGTTTGTCCCTGGTTATGTAACCGGGGATTTTTTATTCTACTTATAAAGGAGCCTAAGTGTAAATAAAAGTAAGATAATGAACTTTTTTCATCTTTTTTCTGTTATAAATTAAAATATTGGTATTATATTTGCAACCAAAATTCGGTTTTATATGAAATTCAAGTTTAAAATAACGGATGATACCACTATTGAGGATGCGGAAAAAGAACTAGAAAATCTTTATAGTGCTCCTGTAGTGGATCTTCCTTTTAATCATGTGGTTAAGATTGCAGAATTTCTTGGAGCAAAATTACAAGATAGTCCACGTGGTTCTATGGAAAGATTTTACCATCCTTTAGCTCCAACACCTGGCAAATATTTTGGAGTACACGTTGTTCATAAAGGTGGCAATGAAGTCCTAATAAAGAGGACTAATTTTAAACAGTATCTTTATCCGATATTAATTGAAATAATAAGGATAAAGAAAAAGCAATAACTCACTAACCCAATACAATTATGTCACGTAAAGATTTACAGTACTACAAATCATTGGAGTACAATGTTATTATTAAAAAAGAAGAACTTGATGGCGAAAAGTGGTATGTTGCATACTGCAATGAGCTTGGTCTAAATGCTTGTCATGGGATAGGAGAAGATAAAGTATCTGCTTTAAATAGTTTTATTGAGGAAAAAGATGCTTTTATAGAAATGTTGTATGAAAAAGGAGAACCTATCCCTGAAGTTGTAAATGATGAGCAAAACTCAAGTGGTACATTTTCAGTTAGAACATCCTCATGGGTTCATTCTTCGTTGATACAACAAGCTAAAATGAATGGTGTTTCCCTTAATTCTTATGTTAATCAATTGTTAGCATACGGAATTGGGCAACATGATGTTTCATTGAAATGTGAAAGAAAAATAGATGAGATTGATGAAAAGATTACTGCCCAAAATGATATGATTTTAAGGAACCTTAATTCAATTAATTACAAAACAAATAGCTTGTTTTGTAATGCTACTCAATCTCGTTTTTATGAACATACCGAATTTAAATCAGTTGTATAAATATGAAAAATAAGATTACCCCAGAAGAATATTCTTCAATATTAACTTCTATAAAATTAGATAATATATTTCTTTCGGATGGGAATGTTAAGGTGTTTGAGTGTGTATCAGAAGGAGGCTCTATCAATTTAAATTTTAAAGATAAATACTCGTTTTCTGAATCCGAAAGTAATGCTTGTTTTATAGCTTCCTTTAAGCTTGATGGTATAATTGGCGAGCAAGAAAATGCGGAGAAACTATTTACTATATCTGGAGAATTTAAAGTCAGATATAGTAAATTAAAAGAGGTTACAATAACAAAAGATTTCTTTGATGTTTTTAAAGAGATAAGTTTATCAGTATTTATCTGGCCTTATTTTAGAGAGTATATTCAAAATATGATTGTCCGCACAGGGCTCCCTTCTTTTACTCTCCCCGCCAAAATATATGGCGTGCATGATCCTCAATAAAAGGAATCTCTTGTGCTTTGAGGATTATATATTTGGTGAAGAGCTCCTTTCCATTATAACTGCCTCTTTTAAAATGGAATTGCCCGGTATACAACATGCCGGGCTTTTTTGTACCTTTGCCGAAAATCAAAAATCATGGAAGAGAATAAATACGACCAAGAATCGATCAGAGAGCTGCTCTCATGGGCGCAGAATACATTAAATAACAAGACCTACCCGGAAGGAGAGTTGGTCCTGGACAAATGCATCAAAGTAATAGACTGCAAAAGTCATATAGAGGCAATGATCCAGATGATCTCTAAGAACTGGGAGAATCCGACGTTTTACCCTACCATTGAGATGTTCCGGAGATTTAGAGAGAAATTGGAAGAATTGAAAAAGGCGGCCGAATGAGCTGCCTTATTTTATTATAAAATTATATGGTTTATCAGATTATATTGCAAAAATCCCCCAACTTGCATTGTTTTAGTCCCTGTTTTAGTACTTTCTTTTTGTAATTGGTTGATTCTTAATGTGGTTGGTAGTGGGTACGAGAATCGAACTCGTATTACATGCGTGAGAGGCATGTGTCCTAACCGTTAGACGAACCCACCGTTTGTTGATGAATTTAAAAAGAGCCAAGTCTATAAAACTTAGCTCTTTTTATTTAGAGAATTTTGCGGAAGCTGGGGGATTCGAACCCCCGGTACGGTTACCCGTACGTCAGTTTAGCAAACTGGTGGTTTCAGCCACTCACCCAAACTTCCTTGAACCCGCATTCTCTCTCAAATGCGGTGCAAATATAGGGGGAACTTTTGGACTACGCAAATCTTTTAGCAAGATTTTTTTTACCTGTTTTATGATTAAAGAGATAACTTGCTATGTTTCAAATGTTAAACGGATTATTTTTTTTGAAAATATTTTTTCTCGCTATTTATAGGAGAGAGTGGTTACCTTTTTAATTATTAGATAGGGGGCGTTGTACCATCAGAACATTTACATTAACATTCGTTATTTTGGGGAATGAAGTATGATTTATGGGGGATGATAACAGGAAATAAGTGAATGACAAAAGGCATTGGCCAATCAGATATTTTGTGGATGATTTCGTATCTTGGAGGATTTATAAAAAAAAGAGCATAAAAAAAGGCTATCTATCCCAGACAGCCAATCTTTTTGTTAACCTTAAATCTAATACTATGAAAAACACATTGCAAATATACGGAGTTTTACGATATCTGCAAATAAATCAGGTAAAACGGGGCGATTTATAACATTGATTAAATAATTAAATCTTTGATTCAATCTTTATTAAGGTTTCAGAGGGCGGTAGAGTGTCTTTTTAATCTGTATTTTGATAAATCAGGTTATTTATTTCAATTGTTTTTTGGGGGGACGGTGGTTGCTTTGGAGGGCTATGGAATTCATAGATATCCTGTGTGTTGGGGGATTTACCTCTTCCATTAGGTGAATTCCCCTAAATAAGTAGGAATTTTCAATTTCATAAGGAAAATTCATTCTATACTTTTGTGATATCGAAAGATAAATGATAGGATTAATAAAGGACCATTAAAAATAAAGGAATATGAAAACGAACGCATTTAGATACTTAGGACTGGCTTTAATGGCTGTATTAACGTTGAGTCTGACTTCTTGTGAAGTAGAAATCGATAGTTTTTATGATGATGATAATATCGGTGGTGGTTACTACAATCGTTCTGCTGATTTATGTAGCCGTACATGGGTAAGCTTTTATCGGGATATGGACGGTAACCGTTGCCGTCAGGAACTCGACTTTTATTTAGATCGGACAGGTGTTGATTTTATACGGGTTGAATATCCTAATGGACATGTGGAGACCTTTGAATATAGTTTCCGCTGGAACTGGGAGAATTATGCACAGACTTCCATTCGTATGGATTACGGTCGCAATGATGTATCCTATCTGGATGATGTATATATCGGCGGAAATAGGTTGAGCGGTTATCTGGACGGTCGGAATAACTTCGTGGAATATACAGGTCGGTGAGAGATGCAGCCGGTAGGTGGAAAGGCCGGCAGATGGAAAGAAAATGATTACACAAAAGATAGCAGGTAGAAAGATCCCGGATAACAACAGGTAGAAAGATTACTCAAGGAATAGGTTGAAAAGGTAAAAGGCGATAGGTAGAGGTGACAGGTAAGAAGATTATGGATAACAGATAAATAATTTAAGGGATAACATATAAGATTTCAGGATATTAATAATTTAGAGAAGGGATAGGGCGCGAAATGAAAGCTTAAAAGTTTTGAATAGGACTAAATAGTTTTTATCTTTGCGCCCTATTAGTATGCTTAATTCATGGAGTGGTTATATAATCTGTTTCTCGAACATTCTGCCTTACAGGCTGTTGTGGTACTTTCGCTGATTTCTGCGATTGGACTGGGGCTGGGAAGAGTGCATTTCTGGGGAGTATCCCTGGGGGTCACTTTTGTTTTTTTTGCAGGTATCCTTGCCGGGCACTTCGGGCTTTCGGTTGATCCACAGATGCTGAATTATGCGGAAAGTTTCGGTCTGGTTATTTTTGTGTATTCTCTCGGACTACAGGTAGGGCCCGGTTTCTTCAGTTCTTTCCGAAAGGGAGGAGTGACGCTGAATATGTTGGCGTTGGCAGTAGTTCTGTTGGGTACTTTGCTGACTGTTGTTGCCAGTTATGCGACAGGCGTGTCGCTTCCTGATATGGTGGGTATCCTTTGCGGAGCCACGACCAATACTCCTGCGCTGGGAGCTGCACAGCAGACATTGAAGCAAATGGGCATAGAAAGCAGTACTCCGGCTTTAGGATGTGCGGTTGCCTATCCGATGGGAGTTGTCGGTGTGATTCTTGCCGTATTGCTGATTCGTAAATTCCTGGTTCATAAGGAAGACTTGGAAATCAAAGAAAAGGACGATGCCAATAAAACTTTTATCGCAGCCTTTCAGGTACATAACCCTGCCATTTTTGATAAAAGCATCAAGGATATAGCCCACATGAGCTATCCGAAGTTTGTCATTTCCCGTTTGTGGCGTGACGGTCATGTCAGTATTCCTACTTCCGATAAGGTGTTGAAGGAAGGCGACCGTCTGCTGGTGATTACAGCAGAGAAGAACGTGATGGCTCTGACGGTACTTTTCGGCGAACAGGAAAACACGGACTGGAATAAGGAAGATATAGACTGGAATGCGATCGACAGCGAATTGATTTCCCAGCGTATTGTCGTAACCCGCCCCGAACTGAATGGAAAGAAGCTTGGCTCATTGAGGCTGAGAAACCATTATGGAATCAATATCAGCCGTGTTTACCGTTCGGGAGTACAACTGCTTGCTACTCCCGAACTGGTTCTCCAGCTGGGTGACCGCCTGACAGTAGTAGGTGAGGCGGCAGCTATTCAGAATGTAGAAAAAGTATTGGGAAATGCGGTGAAAAGTCTGAAAGAACCTAATCTCGTTGTCATATTCATAGGTATCGTACTGGGATTGGCGTTGGGAGCGATTCCGTTCTCTATTCCGGGAATCAGTACCCCTGTGAAGCTAGGTCTGGCAGGTGGACCGATCATCGTAGGTATTCTTTTGGGAACTTTCGGCCCACGAATACACATGATTACTTATACTACCCGCAGCGCGAATCTGATGTTGCGTGCCTTGGGGCTTTCCATGTATCTGGCCTGCCTGGGGTTGGATGCCGGTGCCCATTTCTTCGATACCGTCTTCCGTCCGGAAGGACTGCTCTGGATTGCTCTGGGAGCTGGCCTGACAATTATTCCGACAGTTCTGGTCGGCTTCATCGCCTTTAAGATAATGAAGATAGATTTTGGAAGTGTATCCGGAATGTTGTGTGGCAGTATGGCAAATCCGATGGCCCTGAATTATGCGAACGATACGATACCGGGTGATAATCCCTCCGTCGCTTATGCTACGGTGTATCCGTTGTGTATGTTTCTGCGGGTGATCATAGCGCAGGTGCTGCTGATGTTTTTATTAGGTTGACGGTGAACATTAAGGGCTGGAAATTGTAATAAGTAGATGATAAATCGTTATATTTATAGCGAAAAACGATAAGTCGATAAAAGCATATTGTAAATAGTTAAATTGTACATATAATGACTGCTCAAAGTAATATAACTCCCGAAAGCATAGTTGGCGATCTCCGCTACTTGCAGTTGCTTTCCCGGAGTTTTCCTACTATTGCCGATGCAAGTACGGAAATTATTAATCTGGAGGCTATCCTGAATCTGCCTAAAGGAACGGAGCATTTCTTGACAGACATACACGGTGAATACGAAGCCTTTCAGCATGTATTGAAGAATGCTTCGGGTGCGGTAAAACGCAAAGTGAACGAGATTTTCGGCAATACCCTGCGCGAGGCGGAGAAGAAAGAACTCTGTACGCTGATCTATTATCCGGAAGAGAAAATTCAGTTGGTAAAGGCCCGTGAGAAGGATTTGGATGACTGGTATCTGATTACTCTGAATCAGTTGGTAAAGGTTTGTCAGAACGTATCTTCCAAATATACCCGCTCCAAAGTCCGCAAATCCCTGCCTTCAGAGTTTTCCTATATCATTCAGGAGTTGCTGCATGAGTCGACTGTCGAGCCCAACAAGCATGCTTATATCAATGTCATTATCAGCACCATTATCTCTACCAGGCGGGCGGATGACTTTATCATAGCCATGTGTAATCTGATTCAGCGGCTGACGATTGATTCTCTTCATATCGTAGGCGATATATACGACCGTGGTCCCGGAGCACACATCATCATGGATACTTTGTGCAATTATCATAACTTCGACATTCAATGGGGCAACCATGATATTCTGTGGATGGGAGCCGCTTCCGGCAATGATAGTTGCATAGCCAATGTGATACGTATGTCCATGCGTTATGGCAATCTGGGTACTCTTGAAGACGGTTATGGAATCAATCTGCTGCCTTTGGCAACTTTCGCCATGGATACTTATGCAGATGATCCGTGTACTATTTTTATGCCGAAGATGAATTTCGCCGACGGCAATTACAATGAGAAGACTTTGCGCCTGATAACACAGATGCATAAGGCGATCACTATCATCCAGTTCAAGCTGGAAGCCGAAATTATAGACCGCCGTCCGGAGTTTGGAATGAGCAACCGGAAGTTGTTGGAAAAGATAGACTTTGAACGCGGAGTTTTTGTGTACGAAGGCAAAGAATATGCGTTGCGTGACACAAATTTCCCGACTGTAGATCCTGCCGATCCTTATCGTCTGACTGAAGAAGAACGGGAACTTGTGGACAAGATTCACTATTCGTTTATGAATAGTGAGAAGCTGAAGAAGCACATGCGCTGTCTGTTTACGTATGGTGGAATGTATCTGGTTTCCAATTCCAATCTTCTCTATCACGCTTCCGTGCCTTTGAATGAAGATGGCAGTTTCAAGCATGTCAAGATACGGGGCAAGGAATATTGGGGACGTAAGTTGCTCGATAAAGCCGATCAACTGATTCGTACCGCATACTTTGATGAAGAAGGAGAGGATGATAAAGAATTTGCTATGGACTACATCTGGTATATGTGGTGCGGTCCGGAAGCTCCGTTGTTTGATAAGGACAAGATGGCGACTTTTGAACGCTATTTTCTGGAAGACAAAGAGATGCAGAAGGAGAAAAAAGGATATTATTACTCTCTTCGCAATCGTGAAGATATCTGTGATAAGATATTGGATGAATTTGGAGCATTGGGACCTCATTCGCATATCATCAACGGTCATGTGCCTGTAAAGACTATTCAGGGGGAACAGCCGATGAAAGCAAATGGCAAACTGTTCGTTATTGACGGAGGTTTCTCTAAAGCCTATCAGCCCGAAACAGGGATTGCGGGATATACTCTTGTTTATCATTCCCACGGTATGCAGTTGGTGCAGCACGAGCCGTTCCAGTCAAGGCAGAAAGCTATTGAGGAAGGATTGGATATCAAATCTACTAACTTTGTGCTGGAATTCAATTCGCAACGGATGATGGTGAAGGATACGGACAAGGGAAAGGAACTTGTGACGCAGATTCAGGATTTGAAGAAGTTGCTTGTTGCCTATCGCATCGGCTTGATTAAAGAGAAAGTGTAAATAAGTATTAAGTAATAAGTATTAGGTATTAACCGTAGCTGCCATTTAGAGACGTATCTGTCTGTCATTCAGAATCCTCATCACTTTAGCAAAGTGAAACAATTCGATAATGACGAGCATAAGCATCTGTCGTTTTGAACTTGTCGAAGGATTTCCTCTTCTGTAGTCATAAAGAAGAGACTCTTCCTCCTTACAGTCGTCTGAATGACAGATAAATATGTCTCTAAATAACAGCTACGGTTAATACTTATTACTTATTAATCAGCCTTAGAAGAGGACAATACCTGCTTCTATGATTGCTCCTTTATCAAAATTACCGGATTTATTGTAATACCGTGTCAGTCCATAACCGCCAGTCGCAAAGATACTGAACTTCTTGCTGAACTGATATTCCAGATTAGCTCGTGCCTGTAATGCATAAAGCCGTCTGGGAATCACTTCATCTTTATTGGAACACGTCTCTATATGCTGATATCCGAGGTCACCACTGATAGACAACCCTTTGTAAACGGGTACCGCCAGTCCGGCACGATAAGACGTACTGATGGAAAACTTATCATTCAGATTCTGATCAAACGATCCTACTCCCAGAATCGTATAAAACAGTTGGTTCTTGAACCGTACTCCTATATTGGCAGCTGTATTATTTCCGCCATATACCATCATCTGTACCCTTGTATCAGGGTTTGCATTCACAAGACCGAGCTGGAATCCCTTCATGTCTTCCCTGTAATAATTGACCAGACCGATCTGAAGGCCATGAGCCTTCGTTGCATAATTGCATAAACCGACCTGCACACCATTCAGACTTTTAGCGGTGATATTGGCGATACCGGCAATCTGCAAACCGTTCATGTTTTCGCCTACCACATTCAGGAGCCCGGAAGTCATCATACCGTTGAAGCTCTGCCCTGTGATATTCGACACTCCGGAGAACTGGAATCCCGAAGCCATATTTCCCGTTACATTCATCAGACCGCTTATCATTACTCCCGAATTATTGTCGCCACCGATGCCGGTAAGTCCCGAAATAATGACCCCCTTTGAACCGTCCCCCGTGATATTCACCAGTCCGGCGGCAGAGAGTCCGACCGCATTATCTCCGCTGATATTGCTGACACCCGCTATCTGAACACCGCGCATCGTACCACCGGCAAGATTGGCCAATCCCGTGATCTGCACTCCATTCATATCTCCATGAATGACACTTCCCAAAGCATTGATGCCGACACCGTTGAGACGGTTCAGTGTAGATAGCAGACCGATGTTTACATAAGTCGTCTGAGTGCTGTCATACGGCTGTGTACAGATATCTTTCCAGAAAGAGAGGTTGATGCCCGCACTCTTGTTCTGTGCCGGCAAACAAACGGCAGCCATCAGAACAGCTGCCGTGAATATTGTCTTTATTATCTTCATCTTTATTATAACTCTTTTTTTCAGTTTAGGTTCACAGAGTACATTCCCTTATTCCTGCACTTTTCTTATCCTTTCGCTTCCTGATACAGATAGCGTTTGATACTCTTCTTCGGAGTCTTTTCAAACTCTTCGGGATAAATCTTCATTTTGAGGATTTGGCTGTATGCCGGTAACATGGCATTCAGTGCCACACGGTTTTCTTCCATTACCCGTTCGATATCCTCATTCTTCAGGCCGTGTGCAAACGCTTCGTCAAAGTCCGGATAAACCAGTCCGACGAGTTTCTCGTTCTGCTGTACGATGATGCTTTCCGATACATAAGGCAAGTTGTTCAGCTTGTCTTCGATTTCTTCCGGATAGATATTCTGTCCGCTGGCACTCAGCAGCAGGTTTTTGCTGCGTCCCTTGATGGTGATATTGCCTTCGGCGTCCATCAAAGCAAGGTCGCCTGTGTGCAGCCAGCCGTCTTTGTCGATCACGGCTTCTGTCGCTTCTTTGTTCTTGTAGTATCCGAGCATTACGTTAGGGCCTTTGCAGACGATTTCGCCGACGATATTCTCGGGATCGGAAGACAGTACCCGTACATCCATGCGTGGCGCAGCCTTTCCGCACGAACCCGGTTTGAATCTTTTCCAGTCTTCGTAGCAGATGATCGGCCCACATTCTGTCATACCGTAGCCCACGGTGTAGGGGAAGTCTATCATTTTCAGGAATTGCTCTACCTCTTGGTTGAAAGCTGCTCCACCAACGATAATCTCCGCAAAGTTACCGCCAAACGCTTTGATCATTTCTTCGCGTATGGTTGCCTTTATCTTGTCGTTGATGATGGGTACTTTCAGTAAGATTTTCATGGTCGGTGTCTCCAGTTTCGGGAGCACACTCTTCTTGATGATTTTTTCAATGATGAGCGGAACGGCCACGATGAGATTCGGCTTCACTTCTTCGAATGCCTGGAAGATAATCTTCGGACTCGGCATGCGGGTAAGGAAATAAATGTGGCCACCGACGGAGAATTCGTAGAGGAATTCGAAAGCCAGTCCGTACATGTGTGCCATAGGCAGCATAGAGACGATCTTGTCTCCGGCTTTCAGTTCGAGTACTTCGTAAGCGAACTTGGTGTTCGACCAGAGGCTGCGGTAGGGGAGCATGACTCCTTTCGAGTAGCTCGTTGTGCCGGAGGTGTAGTTGATTACTGCCAGCTCTTCGGGCTCGTCTTTATGGTATTCGATGTGTTCCTTGCGGAAGTTCTTCGGATATTTCCTGCCGAACATTTCGTTCAGATGTTCGCGGGCATGTGTCAGCCGTTCGCTGCGTGATACCAATAAGGTGAAGTCGTTCATCATCAGGATACCTTCCAGCAGAGGCATTGCCGATTCGTTCAGGTTTTCCCAGACCATGTCTCCGACAAATAGTAATTTGGCTTCGGAATGGTTGACGATGTTGTGCACATTGTCCGCTTTGAACTCGTGAAGGATGGGGACGATGACTGCTCCATACGTTAGTGTGGCGAGGAAGGTGACTCCCCAATGGGAGCTGTTTCGTCCGCACACGGCGATTTTGTCTCCCTTGCGGATTCCGCTTTCTTCGAAGATGATATGGAGTTTTTCGATTTTTCGAGCAACGTCTTTATACTGAAGGGTGGCCCCCTTGTAATCTGTCAGGGCGTCCAGGTCCCAATTGTTCTTGATACTATTCTCAATGTAAGCTATAAAACTCTGTTCCATTGTTTTTTGCACATTTGGTATTAAATTGTGCAAATATAGTAATTAAATTAAGAATGAAGAATTAAGAATGAAGAATTTTTGGAAATGGGGAATCTTGGAGTAATAAGGAACAAAGATGAGGAAGTTAAAGAGAAGAGGAACGGGGATAAGCGCAAAAGGGGTGTGCCACGCCTTTGGCACAAGTGTGCCGCACCGATGGCATAACCGTGCCAAGCCGGTGGCACAAGTGTTTCCGGCGTGTGGCACGATTGTTTCCGGCGTATGGCACAGTTGTACTCAGTGGAAGGCAGGGGAGTTATCAATGCTTGTTAGTGTCGTTCACAATGCATGATATGATGATTCACAATGCATGTTACGGACATTACCAATGCATGATGTGAGTCTGATAGTAGATCTATTTCAAGTACCATTCGTACATTTTCCGTACCCCTTCCTCAATTTCAATTTGGTGGTGCCATCCCAGGGAGTGGAGTTTGGAAGGATCGGTCAGTTTGCGCAGGGTGCCGTCCGGTTTGCTGCTGTCGAAGGTTAGCTTGCCTTGATAACCTACCGTTTCTACGATTCGTTCGGCAAGTTGGCGGATGGTGATTTCCTTTCCGGTTCCGATGTTGATATGGCAGTTGCGGATATCCTTGTCACCTTCCTTATAGGTATCCTTGAAGTCCACATGTTCCATTACGAATACACTGGCGTCGGCCATTTCTTCGCTCCACAGAAATTCGCGCAGGGGAGTGCCGGTGCCCCACAATGTCACTTCCGTGTCACTGATGCCGTACTTGCGAAGGATATTCAGTATGTCCTCTTTCGGGCTGTCGCCGTTGATGCCTTCTACGGGACGTCGGTTCATATCCTTGCGGACAGCTTCCCAATCTCCTTCCTTCAGACAATGCGCAAGGTGAATCTTGCGGATCATGGCAGGCAGAACATGGCTGCGTTCCAAGTCGAAGTTATCATTCGGACCGTACAGATTGGTCGGCATGACAGCGATATAATTCGTGCCGTATTGCAGGTTGAAACTTTCGCACATTTTCAGACCGGCAATTTTGGCGATGGCGTATGGCTCATTCGTATATTCCAGTGGTGAAGTCAGCAGGACTTCCTCTTTCATCGGTTGTCCGGCATCGCGCGGATAGATGCAGGTGCTGCCGAGAAACAGTAATTTCTTGATGTTATGGCGGAAACTTTCACCGATAACGTTCTGCTGTATTTGCAGGTTCTTATAAATAAAGTCGGCACGGTAAATGCTGTTGGCCATGATACCGCCCACAAAAGCAGCGGCCAGAAATACATACTCCGGTTGTTCTTCGTCGAAAAAACGGCGGACAGCCACACCATCCAGCAAATCCAGCTCTTTATGCGTGCGTCCGATCAGGTTGGTATATCCTTTGTCCTGCAAATTCTTCCAGATAGCAGACCCCACCAGTCCGTGATGTCCTGCTACATATATTTTAGCATTCTTTTCCATGATTGAGTAATGATATATATGAACACGGATTACGCTGATTAAAACGATCTTCATTTTAGATGTAAGATGCGCATAATCGGAGTAATCCGTGTCTGATTCGGGTTGTATTAGTGCTTGGTAGCAATCATTCTTCTTACTTTTTCCATGTCATGGCGAACCATGATGCTTACCAGTTCTTCGAACGAGGTTTTGCACGGATTCCATCCCAGCAGTGTTCTGGCTTTGGTCGGGTCTCCTAACAGTTGTTCCACTTCTGCCGGACGGAAATACTTGGGATCAACCTCTACCAATACTTTCCCGGTAGCCACGTCGATACCCTTTTCATCCACACCTTCGCTTTCCCAGCGCAGTTCGATGCCCGCTTCCTTGAATGCCAGTGTGGCAAATTCGCGTACGGTGTGCATTTCTCCGGTGGCTATTACGAAATCTTCCGGCACGTCGTGCTGGAGAATCAGCCACATACATTCCACATAATCTTTCGCATACCCCCAGTCGCGACGGGCATCCAGATTACCCAGATATAACTTGTCCTGCTCTCCTTGCGCGATGCGTGCGGCAGCGAGGGATATCTTGCGGGTAACGAACGTTTCGCCACGGCGTTCACTTTCGTGATTGAACAAGATACCGTTAACGGCAAACATACCGTAGCTTTCGCGATAGTTTTTCGTGATCCAGAAACCATATTGCTTGGCTACTCCGTAAGGAGAACGGGGATAGAACGGAGTAGTTTCCTTCTGCGGAACTTCCTGCACCTTGCCGAAAAGTTCGGAGGTGGAAGCCTGATAGATGCGCGTTTTCTTTTCCAGTCCCAAGATGCGTACGGCTTCGAGCATGCGCAGCGTACCGATGGCGTCCGCTTCGGCTGTATATTCGGGCACGTCGAACGAAACCTTTACGTGACTCTGTGCGGCCAGATTGTAGATCTCATCCGGTTGTACCTGCTGTATGATGCGGATCAGTGAACTGGAGTCCGTCATGTCGCCGTAGTGAAGGTTGATGGTACGTTTTTGTTTCATGTCGCGCACCCATTCGTCAAAGTACAAATGTTCGATACGTCCCGTATTGAATGAAGAAGAACGACGGAGAATACCGTGTACTTCGTAACCTTTTTGCAAGAGAAATTCGGCAAGATAAGAACCATCCTGCCCGGTGATGCCTGATATAAGGGCTGTTTTCATATGCTATTAATTCTTTTATTTGAAAATATGGGGACAAATTTCGTTATTTTATGCTGTATATGCAAACCAAGTCCGTTTTATTTTCCCGCTCCTTTTCCCATCACTTTGTCTATGATGAGCGCGATGGCTCCGTCGCCCGTCACGTTGCAGGCGGTTCCGAAGCTGTCCATTGCGATGTATAGCGCAATCATCAGTGCCTGTGCCGATTCGTCGAAGCCCAGCATCGATTGCAGGATACCGAGTGCTGCCATGATGGCTCCTCCCGGAACGCCCGGTGCGGCTACCATCGTGATGCCCAGCATAAAGATGAATCCGGCAAACAGCGGGAAGTCGAACGGCATTCCCTGCATCATCATCAGTGCCAGTGCGCAGGCTACGATTTTCAGTGTGCTGCCCGACAGATGGATAGTGGCGCAGAGCGGAATCACGAACCCCGCAATATCGGCGGATACTCCATTCTTCTTCGTCTGTTCCAGCGTCACCGGAATGGTGGCGGCAGATGATTGTGTGCCTAATGCGGTGAAGTATGCCGGCATCATCTTACCCAATAGCCGGAACGGATTTTTATGGACAAAGATCGCTGCAATGGAATACTGAAAGACGAGCAGGAAAATATGTAACAGGAAGATGACTCCGATAATCTTGATAAATACCATCAGGATGGCATATACTTGTCCGGAATGAGTCATGTTCAGAAAAATGCCGAAGATGTAAAGCGGCAGCAAGGGCAGGATGACGGCGCTGATCATACGCACGATGATTTCCTGAAAATCCCGCGCTACATTTTTCAGCGAATCGCTGTTCAGTGCAGCCAGTCCCAATCCCAGTGTGAAAGCCAGAATCAATGCGGTCATGACATTCATCAGCGGAGGGATGGATACGGAGAAGTAGGGGAGGATACCATGCGCTTCGCTGACCTCTTCGAGCGGTGCGCCCACTTCGATGAGCGAGGGGAAGACGGCCATGCCTGTGAAGTAGGACAGGAAGCCCGAGAAGAGCGTTGCGCCGTAGGCGATAAGGGCGGTGACTAGCAACATCTTTCCCGCACCTTTCCCGATGTCGGCAATGGCTATGGTGACCAGTCCGAGGATGATAAGCGGGATGGAGAAGTTAAGAAATTCGCTGAAAATTCCGTTGAACGTAACGAATATTCGCACCAATGGGGCCGGAAAAATTGTACCGATGGCAATACCCAAGATGATAGCAATAATAATGCGTGGCAGCAGGCCGATCTTAATCTTCTTCATTCTGATATTTATTTGTTTGACTACAAAAATAGTATTTTAATCTAAAATTAGCGAACAAATGTGCTTTTCAAGTGTTTCTTACATAAACAATATTTTAAAATATATAAGATATGGCAAATCAGAATAAAACAGATATCGGGTTGATCGGTCTGGCAGTGATGGGCGAGAACCTTGCCTTGAATATGGAAAGCAAGGGGTGGCGCGTCTCTGTTTACAATCGTACCGTCCCCGGAGTGGAAGAAGGAGTAGTAGACCGCTTTATGAATGGTCGGGCTAAAGGTAAAAACATTGAAGGTTTTACAGATATAAAGGCTTTTGTGGAATCAATAGCCACCCCTCGCAAAATTATGATGATGGTACGTGCCGGCAGTCCGGTAGACGAACTGATGGATCAGCTTTTCCCTTTGCTTTCTCCCGGAGATATTTTGATCGACGGTGGTAATTCAAATTACGAAGATACCAATCGCCGTGTAAAATTAGCAGAATCGAAAGGCTTCCTGTTTGTAGGAAGCGGGGTGTCGGGCGGAGAGGAAGGTGCTCTGAACGGTGCTTCCATCATGCCCGGAGGATCGGAGAAAGCATGGCCGGAAGTGAAGCCTGTTTTGCAGAGCATCGCAGCGAAAGCGCCGGACGGAACTCCTTGTTGCCAATGGGTAGGACCAGCCGGATCGGGACATTTTGTGAAGATGATTCACAACGGTATCGAATACGGTGATATGCAGCTGATCGCTGAGGCTTACTGGGTGATGAAGAATCTGATCGATTTGACGAATGAGGAGATGGCGGACGTGTTTGCCCGCTGGAATGAAGGAAAGCTCCGCAGTTATCTGATTGAGATTACTTCTAATATTTTGCGTCATAAGGATAAATCCGGCGGATATCTTATCGATAAGATTCTCGATGCTGCCGGACAGAAAGGGACGGGCAAGTGGTCTGTTATCAACGCGATGGAACTGGGTATGCCGCTGGGGTTGATTGCTACGGCGGTGTTCGAACGCAGTCTCTCGGCACAGAAAGATTTGCGTCATCTTGCTTCCAAGCAGTTCATGTGTAAACATACATTGCCTATATATAATAAGGCGGATTTGGTGGAGGAGATCTTTTCTGCACTTTATGCTTCCAAACTTGTTTCATACGCGCAGGGCTTTGCTGTGTTGCAGCGTGCTTCTGATGCTTTCGGGTGGAATCTGGATTTGGCTTCCATTGCCCGTATGTGGCGTGGAGGATGTATCATCCGCAGTATTTTCCTGAACGATATCGCTGCTGCTTTTGAAGCGGCGGATAAGCCGAAGCATTTGTTGCTGGCTCCATACTTCCGTGAGGAGATCAAGACTCTGCTTCCCGGATGGAAGAATCTGGTAGCGGAGGCTATGAAGGAGGAATTGCCTGTTCCGGCATTCTCTTCTGCTCTGAATTATTTCTATTCGCTGACTTCTGAAGATCTTCCTGCCAATCTGGTGCAGGCGCAGCGCGATTACTTCGGTGCGCATACGTTTGAACGGAAGGATGAGTTGCGCGGACAGTTCTTTCATGAGAATTGGACGGGACATGGAGGGGATACGAAGTCGGGGACTTATAATGTATAGTGTACTTTTCTTTTGCCTTGATGCAAAAGAAAGGTACCAAAAGAAAAAATCAAGGCTGCACCTGCGGAGCTACTCCGGCTGTATCTCCGGCTAAAGGGCAGGAACTCGCTCCGCTCAAACAGCCTGTCCTTCTTGACGCCGGAGATACAGCCTGCGCTTGACGCTCCTTCGGTGAGGCCGGGAGACCGTTCGGATGTTAGTAGTGGGTGATTGTGTGTTAGGCTGGTCGGTTGAGGCTGGTCGGTTGAGGTGATGGATAGATAAAGGTAAAAAGTTAAAAATACGACGATGGATAAATTTGCAATGATTATTTTTGGTGCTTCGGGCGACTTGACGAAACGCAAGCTAATGCCCGCATTGTACTCTCTGTATCGGGATAAACGGCTGACAGGGAGCTTTACTGTTCTGGGAATTGGGCGGACTGTCTATTCTGATGAAGATTACCGTTCATATATATCGGGAGAGCTGCAGCAGTTTGTAAAGGCTGAAGAGCAGGATTTGGAGATGATGTCTTCTTTTGTTTCTCATCTGCATTATTTGCCGATGGACCCGGCGAAGGTGGAGGGGTATTCTCAACTGCGGGAGCGGTTGGTGGAACTTACGAAGGAGGTTGATCCCGATAATTTGTTGTTCTATCTGGCTACTCCGCCTTCATTGTATGGGGTGGTACCTTTGCATTTGAAGGCTGCCGGGTTGAATACTCCGCATTCCCGTATTATTGTGGAGAAGCCGTTTGGATACGATCTTGAGTCGGCGCGTGAGTTGAATAAGATTTATTCTTCTGTGTTTGCCGAGCATCAGATTTATCGTATCGATCATTTTCTGGGGAAGGAGACGGCACAGAATGTGCTTGCTTTCCGTTTTGCCAATGGTATATTTGAGCCTTTATGGAATCGCAATTATATAGATTATGTGGAGATTACTGCTGTAGAGAATCTGGGCATTGAGCAGCGCGGAGGTTTTTACGAGACGGCGGGAGCCTTGCGGGATATGGTGCAGAATCATCTTATTCAGCTGGTGGCTCTTACAGCTATGGAACCGCCGGCAGTGTTCAACGCAGATAATTTCCGGAATGAGGTAGTGAAGGTTTATGAGTCATTGACTCCGCTTACGGAGACGGACTTGAATGAACATATCGTTCGCGGACAATATACGGCTTCGGGCAATAAGAAAGGTTATCGTGAAGAAAAGGGCGTAGCTCCCGATTCGCGCACGGAGACTTATATTGCGATGAAGCTAGGTATCAGCAACTGGCGTTGGAGTGGAGTACCGTTCTACATCCGCACCGGTAAGCAGATGCCGACGAAGGTGACGGAGATTGTCGTTCACTTCCGCGAGACGCCCCATCAGATGTTCCGCTGTTCCGGTGGCAACTGTCCGAGGGCCAATAAGTTGATCCTTCGTTTGCAACCCAACGAAGGTATTGTGCTGAAGATCGGAATGAAGGTTCCGGGTGCAGGTTTCGAAGTCCGTCAGGTGACGATGGATTTTAGTTACGCACAGTTGGGCGGTGTGCCGAGCGGTGACGCTTATGCCCGTCTGATTGACGACTGCATTCAGGGCGATCCGACCTTGTTTACTCGAAGTGACGCTGTAGAGGCTTCCTGGAATTTCTTTGATCCGGTCTTACGTTATTGGAAAGAGAATCCGGACGCGCCTTTGTACGGTTATCCGGCAGGTACGTGGGGACCTCTCGAAAGTGAAGCTATGATGCACGAGCATGAGGCAGACTGGACCAACCCGTGTAAGAATTTAACAAATACAGATCAATATTGCGAACTATGAAACTATCTGTTTTCCCGTCGTCTATGGAAACGGCCCGTTCATTGATATTTCACCTGGTGGATATCATGAATGCTGAACCGGATAAAACGTTCAACATAGCGGTGAGTGGCGGCAGTACTCCCGCGCTGATGTTTGATTTATGGGCCAATGAATACGCTGATATCACTCCTTGGGGGCGTATGAAGCTATATTGGGTGGATGAACGCTGTGTTCCTCCCGAAGATTCCGATAGTAATTATGGAATGATGCGTTCCCTGCTTTTGGGGATAGTGCCCATTCCTTACGAAAATGTATTCCGCATTCGCGGAGAAGAGAAGCCGGTAAAAGAGGCTGCCCGCTATTCCGAACTTGTCGACCGGCAGGTACCTAAAAAGAATGGCTGGCCCGAATTTGACATTGTGTTGTTGGGAGCCGGAGAGGACGGGCATACTTCCTCTATCTTCCCCGGACAAGAGGCTTTGCTTTCTTCCGACCAGATTTATGTGACCAGCATCCATCCCCGCAACGGACAGAAACGTATTGCAATGACCGGATTTCCGATTCTTACTGCCCGTCTGGTTATTTTTCTGATTACCGGAAAAGCCAAGGCGGAAGTGGTGGAAGAAATCTGTCACTCGGGAGATACGGGGCCGGCAGCTTATATAGCCCACCATGCGGAGAATGTGGAATTGTTTATGGATGCCGGAGCCGCGATGTATGTCCGGAACGGCTGAAAAGAGAAAAAACAACAGAAGAGAGACAATATAAAGACAAAGTAATAATATATAAGGAGAGAGAGTAACATTAGCGAAGAGAGAAGCTCACGGAGTCGAAACCGGGGGCTTCTTGCTTATGTAACCTATGCGGTCTCTTTTTCTTTCATCAAATAATAGAAGAGTATGAATCCATTTCAAAATTCGTTCGGCGGCCATATCCCACAGGATGTAGCCGGAAAACAGGGAGAGAATGTTATATTTATAGTGTATGGCTTGACTGATTCCCCCGATGCTGCTGATAAGGTAAAAGATGTATGTGCCAATTTCCCGGCGATGATCCGTAGTATGCGCAATCGTTTTCCCGACTTGCAATTCAGTTGCACGATGGGATTCGGAGCTGATGCGTGGACACGGCTTTTCCCCGACAAGGGCAAACCGAAAGAGCTGAGTACTTTCTCCGAAATAAAGGGGGAGAAGTATACTGCTGTTTCTACTCCCGGCGATCTGTTGTTCCATATCCGGGCGAAACAGATGGGGCTGTGTTTTGAGTTTGCTTCCATTCTTGACGAAAAGCTCAAAGGAGCCGTGGTGCCTATTGATGAGACTCACGGATTCCGCTATATGGATGGTAAGGCGATTATCGGCTTTGTGGATGGAACGGAGAATCCGGCTGTCGATGAGAACCCGTATCATTTTGCGGTGATTGGCGAGGAGGATGCGGACTTTGCAGGAGGCAGTTATGTGTTTGTGCAGAAGTATATTCATGATATGGTGGCGTGGAATGCGCTTCCGGTAGAACAACAGGAAAAGGTGATCGGTCGCCATAAGTTCAACGATGTGGAGCTGTCGGATGAAGAGAAGCCGGCGAATGCACATAATGCTGTGACTAATATTGGTGATGATTTGAAGATCGTACGTGCCAATATGCCGTTTGCCAATACCTCGAAAGGGGAGTATGGTACCTATTTTATAGGGTACGCAAGTACGTTCAGCACTACTCGCCGGATGCTGGAGAATATGTTTATCGGTAGTCCGGCAGGCAATACCGACCGTTTGCTCGATTTCAGTACAGCGATAACGGGGACGCTTTTCTTTGTGCCATCGTATGATTTGCTGGGTGAATTGGGAGAGTAAAAAGGGCGTGCGAACCGACTTAAAAGGCGGTGCGAGCGAAACAGATAAAAACATAGTGGGAAATTCGGAAAAGATAATGAGACTTTCCGAATTTCCCACTACGTTTTTTAAAGACAGAGTATTGTTTTTCTTCCTGTTTTATCCCGATCTTAATGAAATAAGGGGTAAAAAGTGAGAGGAGTGAGAGAGGAATTACAACATTCGTATTTTTTTTTTGAGAGATATAGAGTAAAGAGTAGGAATGAAAAAAATATAAAAGTTACGAATCCTCTCTCACTCCTCTCACTTTTACAAGACCAATTTATCTTTTTTACATTCTTTGTATGATTGTCGGGTCATTGGAGGACTTCTTTAAGAAATCATTTCTGATAACGTACGCATCCATCTTTTCTGTATCGAAAGGCTTTAGGAAAGAAGCTATTTCCGCTTTACTCAATGAAGCATCAAGCCATTTCTCTTCATCCTCTTTGGCGAGGATGGCAGGCATCCGGTGCTTGGTGTTATCGATATAACCGGTGAGCGAATTGGTATCAGTGGTGATAATGGAGAAAGTTTCGTGTTCTTCTCCCGTATCCTTGTCCAGCCAGCGGTCGTAGATACCAGCCATAGAGAAGATGGGTTCATCTTTCAGATATATATAATAAGGTATCTTATTGGCTCCTTCATGCCTCCATTCAAAGTAGCCGGTACTGGGCACTATGCACCGTTTTTTCATGATCGGCTCTCGGAAAGACGGTTTCTCGAAGATGGTGTCTGCACGGGCATTAAGTGTCATCTTTCTTATTTCTGTCGCATCCTCTTCGGGTTCTTACCCAAAAGGGGATTAGTCCCCAGTTGAAAACCTGTACTTCATCCGAAGAAGTAATGATGGGATATTTGGGGAAGGTGAACGCATTCACATGATACTGTTCGTCAAGAATACTCTGGTAAATCCCGACTACATCCGATTTGCGTCCGTAACGGGCGGCAACTTTGATGGCTTTGGCTGACATTGAGTTGTGGAAACACATATTATTTGCAATTAATGTTTGTAATGGATCAGTCTGAAAACCCTGTTTGAACTGCATACTGTACGGAAAAGAATATATTTAGGCACGGATTACACGGATTAACACGGTTGTTTTACGTAATCATAGCACTAAAACCGTGTTAATCCGTGTAATCCGTGCCTAATCCTCAATTTATAATTTAGTTCATTTCCGTACA